>Ga0209345_10003849_pt1 | contig 15040 bp, 15 predicted proteins | sample Cruoilmetagenom7_FD_187294 | JGI IMG/M metagenome (GOLD analysis project Ga0209345, IMG submission 187294) | Oil polluted marine microbial communities from Coal Oil Point, Santa Barbara, California, USA - Sample 7 (SPAdes) (version 2) | ecosystem: Environmental > Aquatic > Marine > Oil seeps ... | reverse complement strand
TGCTGACCCCACCACGCCTCGACCTGCCCAGGGTCGGTGGTGGCGTCGTGGAAGCCATGCGCGGTCAGGGGACGCTTGCCGCCGGGGACGCACGGGAACACCGGCACGCCCGCGTCGGCCAGGCCGTGCGCGACGGCCCCTGTCGGTTGTTGCGTGGTGAGTGTCGCGAGGATGCGCGCGACGGCATCGTGGGAGGCCATCACAACCCCCGCCCGGAAACCTGCGCAACGGCCGCCCGCACCTCGGGCTCCGATACTGGCTCAGTCCGTCGCGGCTCATGTACGGTCGTCTCGCGCTGTGGGGTGTCGCGGTCCAGGCCGGGCGGGGTGCCGTCGGTCACCTGAGCGGTGTCCAGCCGCTCCAGGATCGACAGGGCCGTCTTGCGGACCCGCTCCCCGGTGGCTTTGACAATCTCGACCGGCTCCTTCCCATCGACGCGCGCCGCCCAGGTCGACACGTACGGAATCGTGTAACCGGAAGTGTCCATGCCGTGGGCGGCACCGATCATCAGCGCGACCGATTCGGCCTCGACCTCCCCGATGCCGCGATGCTGCCGCTCCTCGTCGTTGTCGGGACCGTGGAGCAGGACGTGACCCAGTTCATGGGCGAGGGTCTTCACCTGCGCGGCGGGGTCCATGTTCTCCCGGACCGCCACCGTCTTCGAGGTGTAATCGGTGACGCCGTTGGCGCCGTGGATCATGCCCTCATGCGGTACCCGCAGCACCGTAAACCCCTGAGCGCGCACGTGATCGGCGAGCCCGTCCCACAGACCGGCGGGAGCTTGGCCTTCCAGGAGGGTCGGCGTCGGTGGTTCCGGGATCGGCTCGCCGGATGTTTGGGAGGCGTCCCAGACGTAAGCGGGGCGGACGGTGATCATCTTCGACCGGACCACTTCGCCCGGCCGCGGCTTCTCACCCTTGCCCAGGCGCCGCCACGACTCCGCATCAGGCGGGTTCGATGAGGCGAACCGGCCAGTGACCGGGGCGAGAATCTGGTACCCGGCCTGCCCCTTCTCGACCTGCTGGCCCAGGGTCTGCCACTGCCGGTACCCGGCCACATGTGACGGCATCGGTTCCGGCACCCGGCCCGCCTCGTAGGCGCCCTGGTGCTGGGCCTAGATCAGCAGCGTGTTCGAGAACGATCTGGCCCTGAACCGTGCCGCAAACGCGAGCGCCCGCCCCCAGTCCTCCCCGGAGACGAGCCGTTCGACCGCACCGGTCAGCCGCTCGTGCAACTCGTCGAGCTTTGCCTCCCGCGCCGCCTGGTTGTTCTCTCGTGTTGTGGCCATCGTCGCTGTCTCCTCCGGCTACCCTGAGGGCCGGGCCGAACTGGCTCGGTGACTTTTAGGTACGCCGGGATCACCACGGGTGAGACGGACAACGGACGGGCGATGTGACCGTCAGGCGCGGCGGGGAACCCGACGAGTCCCTCCCGGATTACCAGCCCACAACGCACACGTGTGCCGAGATCGGCCGATGATGCGGATGCGCGTATCGCAGACGCGCAGATGCGTATCAGCCCTCAGGTGGAGACCGACTGTCGGCTGAGCTTCCGGTACCGGGCGGGAGTGAGGCCGACGCTTTGGCGGAACAGTCGTGCGGCGTGGCCCCGGCTGTGCCAGCCGACCTCGTCCATCGCCACCTCGATCGGCAGCTCGGTTTCGCGCAGTAGGCGAGCCAGGTGCTCGGCGCGCAGCGTCGTCAAATATGTCATCGGTGTCGTGCCGTAGGCATCGACGAAGATCCGACCGAGCTGGGACGGTGAAAGGTGTACGGCGGCGGACAGCTCGTGTAGCGTCCATCGCCGGGCGGGCTGGTCGCGCAGGAGGTCGGCCGCAGCGCGGGCCGCAGCCCGCAGCGGTGCGAAACGCCGGAGGGCAGGCGGGCCGGGACACGTAGCCTTGCGCTGAGTCGGGGACCGACGCACCGTGGTCGCCTTCACAAAGGGAGAGACCACATCCAGCACGGCGAACAGCAGTGCCTGCATCCGGTAGAACCGCTCCGACGCAGGCCCATCGAGGCTGAGTCGGCCGAGTTCATCCAGCCACGGCATCAGATATCCGGCGCGGTCCTCGCCCAGCCGCAGGACCTGGGCCGGCTCGGCGTAGCGGGCCTCGATGAAGTCCTTGGCTTCAAGCCGGTCGTTCAGGACTGCGGCGTGCTGCCAGAACACCTGGTCCACCACGTAGTCCCGATCCAGATACAGCGTCGTGGCCGTGACCGATCCTTCTGGTTCGGCCCCACATAGGGTGTTCGGCCCCAGCAGCACCACATCCCCAACGCTGACCGGGCGCTCTCCGAACTCGCTGAACAACAACGCCGACCCGGCCCGCACGAAGATGAGCTTCACGCAGTCGTAGGCGATCGGATCACGCGGCCGGTGGACACTCTCCGTCCGGGCCACAACCGGCGACAACCTGCGATCAGGTATCCCGCCTACCTGTGGGCCCTCCCCAATGGGACTACGCCGACCGCCCACCGCGACGTCCCGTTAGACGCTTTCGGTCGGTTCGTCTGTCGCAGCCAGCGCGGGGGTGCGGGCATCGCGCAATGTGCAGCCGGCCAGGGCGCAGCTGAGCCCGCGCGGATTGATGATGACCGATACCACGGTCGCGGCGGTCCGCAGGGGGATCAGCAGCGCTGTCGGGAATCCGAGCAACAGATCGGTCGATATGACGCTCTGAACGGGCGGCGCGCGATGTGGACTCCTCCTGCGATCCGTTCTGTGTTCGGCGATCGCTCGATCTGAGTTAAGAAACGCCAAGTACCGGTAGATCGGCGCGATCTGGGTACCGTCACCGTCCATCACTGTGTACGACTCCAATGCATCAGTCGGCAAGACCACACGCTGGACAAACTTGAACCTCTCTGACTGTTGTTGAGCATTGAGCGCCTCCCCGGGGAGTGCTCGGACGCCGGGTCGGCGGTGTCGGCAGATGGAGCGGTCAGGACGCGACGAGTGAGTCCCGGAGGGCGACCTTGCCGCCGGAGCGGCGGTTGGCGTTGCCGTAAAGGCGGTCGGAAGGGCTTGATTGCGGCGATCAACGCAGAGCTCGGAACCCCAGGGGGAGCCAAAGTAGCTGCGCTGAGACCTTCGTGTTAGCGAGGTCGAGTCAAGTGGACCACCGTGCCGTTCGACTCTGCTCGGGGTTCGGTCAGGCGAGGTGGGCGGCTGCCCAGCCTTGGAGAGCCGTGGGAGTTGTCGTTGCGTAGGAGCGGGGGTTCTCGGGTGTGTAGTCATCTCTGATGCCGGCGGTCATCATCACGATCGCCTCGACGTGAGCCGAAGGTAGGCCGAGGCCGGTCAGCTCCACCCGGACGTCGTCGTCGCTGAGTTGCTGTGCTTGCACGGTGCGGTTTAGGACCGTGGTGAGCTTCTGGGCGACTTGCCGGTAGGAGAGGTCTTCGGGACCGTGCACACCCTGGACGTGCCGGCCCGCCCACGACGTGGACAGCAGGCGGGCGGCGGCGATGGCGGCGATGTCCGCGGGCGCGACCCAGGGCAGCGGCTGGTCGATGTCCATGGCGGTCGCCAGCACGCCCTCGCGGATGGAGTCGAGGTCCATCAGGAAGTTGGTGAAGAAGTAGCCGCACCGCAGGTGTGTGACCGACGCGCCCGTGGCGTCCAACGCGAGTTCGTTTGCGGCCAGGCCGTCGATCTCACCTACACCGTGGCGCTTCTCAGCACCCCCGCTGGACTGGAACACCACCCGACCGATCCCGTTCTCCTCCACGGCGGCGCGGATATGTCGTGCGGCGGTGGCGTGCGCGTCGAGCGGGTCGCGGTCGGTAGCGGTCGGGCTGACCCAGTACATCGCGCTCAGTCCACGCGTGGCGTCGATGACGGTCTGCTGGTCCCACGCATCGAGCACCGCGGCATCGACGTGTTCGGCGATGGCCGCGTCGAGGGTGGCCGGGTCGCGGAGCAGGGCGCGGGGTCGTTCCCCGGCCTGGACCAGCAGGCGCAACACGTGCGTTCCCACATGGCCTTTCGGTGTCGCCACTCCTATGGTCATCGTAACTCTCCTCTCGTCCAGGCTGCATGCCTGACGTCTTCGACGCTAGCCGTAGATGTGGCCGGTTTCTGGCCGCATCTCGTTTACGATGGAGGGATGGCCGATGTGACGGAGAGGATGCTGCGTTTGCTGGCCACACTGCAGGCCAGCCGGGCATTCACCGGCGAGGAGCTGGCGGCCCGCCTGGACGTCAGTCCGCGGACGCTTCGCCGTGACGTGGAGCGGCTGCGCGGCTACGGGTACCCGGTGTCCACTCGGCCGGGACCTGGCGGGCACTACCAGCTCGCCGCGGGCCAGCGGATGCCTCCCCTCGTCCTCGATGACGACGAAGCCGTCGCCACGGTCGCCGGACTGGCCACGCTGGCAGCCACGACACCACCGAGACCGGGCGGACTGAGCGATGCCGCCCTCCGCGCCTACGGCAAGATCGACGCCGTGCTTCCCGCACGACTACGACCCAAAGCTGCGGCACTGCGCGCGAGCGTTGAGGCCGAACATCACCCCAGGCCCGACATCGACGCCGACGCACTGGCCAGTCTGGCCGAAGCGATCGCTGCCGGGGAGGTCGTCACCTTCGCCTACGTCGATGCGCACGGCGCCGCCAGCCGACGACGCGGCGAGCCCCACCGCCACGTTCACCTCGACTCGCGCTGGTACCTGCTGTGCTGGGACCTCGATCGCGAGGATTGGCGCGTGTTCCGCACCGACCGCATCACCGATCTTGCACGAACCGGGAGGCACCACCAGCCGCGACCGCTCCCGGCGGACACCGCGGTGGCGTTCCTCCGCTCCGGCCTGGGTGAGGACAACACGATCATGCGGATCACCATCGACGCACCCCTGCTCACTGTCGCCGACGCCCTCAGGCACGACAACCCCTACCTCGAAGGCCTCGGTGAGGATCGCACACGCGCGACCGTCTCGCTAGACTCCTGGCAGCGCCTCCTGCCTCGCCTCGCCCATCTCGACGCAGACTTCTCCATCGAGGCTCCGGCACTGTTAGTTCATGCCGTCAGGCGATTCGTGCAACGACTCAGCGACGCCCTCACGCCGTTGCCAGCCCACACGGGCAGCGAACCGCGGGAACCTTAGGCGCAGTTCTCAACCCAGTGCGCCAAGGACAGCGCCGTGGACGCACACCCCACCAGCGCGAGAGTCTCGTTGCGGGTCAGTTCCGCCGACGACAGCTACGAGTACCTCCTGCGCTCAGTCGCCGCCGGACACGGCCCCCGTCACCGTTTCCCTCCTCCGGACGCTTCCGAGCTGGCCACGCCTCTTGCAGGTCGAGGCAGAGCAGGCTTTATCGCCGCAGATGCAACAGGCGGCGGATGCTCACCTGAGCATCGAGGAGGTGCCGGCGGTGAGGGTTTCGATGCGAGTCATGTCCGCCGGTGACGGCTACAAGTACCTGCTGCGCACTGTCGCCGCCGCGGACGGCGACCGTTTGCTGTCGACACCCCTGACCCGCTACTACGCCGAGGCGGGAACACCACCAGGTCAGTGGATCGGGTCCGGTGTCGCCTCCTTCGGCAAGGGCCAGCTCGCGGTCGGTGATCGGGTGTCGGAGGCGCAGCTCCAGCTCTTGATGGGGATGGGCCGTGACCCGATCACCGGAGACCCGCTCGGGTTGGCATTCCCCGCCTACAAGTCCCCAGCCGAGCGGATCGAAGCCCGGATCGCCGACCTCGATCCAGCGTTGAGTCCCGGCGCGAAACGAGCGGAGGTCGCGCAGATCGAGGCCGAGGAGACCAAGCGTGGGACACGGCGTGCAGTGGCGGGGTTCGACTTCACGTTCTCGATTCCGAAGTCCGCATCCGTGCTGTGGGCGGTCGCCGACGCCGGGACCCAGGCGCTGATTGGCGAGGCGCATCATCGGGCGGTTGCGGAGGTAGTTGCGTTCATGGAGCGGGAGGTTGCAGCCACCCGCACCGGTGCAACCGCCGGTGACGGCGCGGTTGCACAGGTCGATGTCACCGGGCTCATGGCTACGGCGTTCGATCACTTCGACTCACGCGCCGGCGACCCACACCTGCACACCCACGTCGTCATCAGCAACAAGGTTCGTACCGTGCTCGACGGGAAGTGGCGGTCGTTGGATGGGCGGCCGCTGCACGCCGCCGTGGTCGCGCTGTCGGAGTTGCACGAGGCGGTGTTCGCCGATCACATGACACGCACCTTCGGTGTTGAATGGGAAGCACGGGACAGGGGTCGCGACCGGAACCCCGCCTGGGCAATCACGGGTGTGCCGGAGGAGCTGGTGGCCGAGTTCTCCACCCGCGCCCGGCACATTGACACCGAGACCGACCGCCTCATCGCCGAATACGTCGCCAAGCACGGACGGCGTCCGTCACCGGCGACGATCATGAAGTTGCGCGCCCAAGCCACCCTGTCCACACGCCCGGACAAGGAGGTCCGGTCGCTGGCGGACCTGACCGGCGAGTGGCGTACCCGCGCCACCGGCGTTCTCGGTCAGGACGCCACCGCGTGGGCACGCGGCGTGACCGACAACGAGAGGCCGCTGTTGCTCCGGGCCGATGATGTGCCGCTGGAGGTGATCGCCGAACTCGGCCAGACCGTCGTTGAGGTCGTGGGTGAGAAGCGGGCGACGTGGCGGCGGTGGAACCTGGTGGCAGAGGCATCCAGGCAGACAATGGGGTGGCGGTTCGCCAGCACCCACGATCGGGAGGCGATCGTCGGGATGGTCGTAGATGCCGCTGAAGGCGCTTCGTTGCGGCTGACCCCGCCCGACCTCGCCACCTCACCTGTGGCGTTCCGTCGCGTGGACGGGACCAGCGTGTTCCGGCCCAAGCACTCGACCGTGTACTCATCCGAAGAACTCCTCGCCGCCGAGGACCGGCTGCTCGACCGCTCCCGCATCCTCACCGGACCGATGGTTCCGGTGGCGACGGTCGAAAAGATCACCTTCCGCCCCGACACCGAGGGGCGGATGCTCGGCGACGACCAGGCCGACGCCCTGACAAGGATCGCCGTCTCGGGTCGTGTCCTCGACGTGCTTGTCGGGCCAGCCGGCGCGGGGAAGACCACTGCGATGAATGCCCTGCGCCGAGCGTGGGAAACCGAACACGGTGCAGGGTCCGTGGTCGGACTTGCACCCTCCGCGGTGGCCGCGCAGGTACTGGCGGATGACCTGGGGATCGCGACGGAGAACACGGCGAAGTGGTGGACCAACCACCTCGTCCACAGCACGACGTTCGAGGCCGGTCAGCTCGTCATCATCGACGAGGCCTCCCTGGCCGGTACCCTGTCGCTGGACCGCATCACTCACCTCGCCGAGAGGGCCGGGGCAAAGGTGCTACTGGTCGGCGACTTCGCCCAGCTCCAGTCCGTGGACGCCGGCGGCGCGTTCAACCTCCTCGTGGGCGACCGCGACGATGCACCCGAGCTGGTCGACATTCACCGCTTCACGAACGTATGGGAGAAGGCCGCCTCCCTCACCCTGCGGCACGGGCGTACCGAGGTGATCGACACCTACCTCGACCACGACCGCATCCACGAGGGTGACGGCGAGGCGATGACCGATGCCGCCTACACTGCCTGGCGTGCTGACCGCAACGCTGGGTTAGTGTCGGTGCTGATCGCCGAGACCCGCGACGAAGTGAGCACCCTCAATACCCGTGCCCGCGCCGATCTGATACTCGACGGCACCCTTACACCGGGCCGGGAGGTTGAGTTGAACGACGGCACCACTGCCGGGGTCGGGGACACGATCATCACCCGCCACAACGACCGCCGCCTGCGCAACGGCAAGGACTGGGTCCGCAACGGCGACACCTGGACCATCACCGGCGTCCGCGACGACGGCTCAATCAACATCCGCAAGGCCGGACGCCGCTTCGGCGGGTCCATCGTCCTGCCCGCCGGCTATGCGGCCGAGCACCTGGACCTCGGCTACGCGATTACCGCCTACCGAGCCCAGGGCGTCACGGTCGACACTGCGCATGTGCTGGTGGAGACGACTACCACACGGGAGAACTTCTACGTCGCGATGACCCGCGGCAAGCACTCCAACCGCGCCTATGCGGTCCTCGACAGGGCCGACGATCACACCCACCCGCACCCCGGCGACAACCCCGACGCGACCGGCCGGTCTGTGCTGCTCGGGGTGCTCCAGCACACCGGTGCCGAGCTGTCCGCGCACGAGACCATCACCGCCGAACACGAACGCTGGGGCTCGATCGCGCAGCTTGCCGCCGAGTACGAGACCATCGCCGCCGCAGCTCAACGCGACCGCTGGGTGAGCCTGATCCGATCCTCTGGGATTACACCCGAGCAGGCCGAAGCTACCGTGGAGTCGGAGGCGTTCGGCGCACTCACAGCCGAGCTACGACGCGCCGAAGCGAACCACCACGACCTCGACACGTTGCTCCCGCGGCTGGTTGCCGCGCGTGGGTTCGCCGACGCCGACGACATCGCTTCTGTCCTGCACCACCGCGTCGCCCGAGCCACTGCACGCCCTGCCGGGTCCGGTCGCACGAGGAAGGCGCCGCGCCTGATCACTGGTCTCGTCCCCGCTGCGCAAGGATCGATGTGCACCGATATGCGGCAAGCGCTGGACGAGCGGCGGGAACTGATCGAGGCCCGCGCCGACGCCGTCCTGGACACTGCCCTCGACGCGAAAGACCCCTGGATAAAGCCACTCGGAACGCCGCCTCGCGACCCACGCAAGACCGCTGCGTGGCGGCAGCACGCCCGCACCGTCGCCGCTTACCGCGACAGGTACAACATCACCGACGACACACCCCTCGGCCTGGCACCGGAGACCACGGCGCAAAAGATCGACGCCGCCCGCGCACGAACCGCGCTCGAACGAGCCCAGGCGATCACGCAGACGCGCACTCCGGCTGCCGCCCCACGACCGACAGCCGGAAGGGAACACGTCGGGCCGACCCTGTGAGCATGCAGCCGCCCCGCCCTTCGGCGGCCTCAGTAGTGCCTCTTTCCCCTGTCGGAGATCGGGCGTAAACTCCAAGGTGAAGCGGATTTCTCCTCTGTAACGCGCCGCTCGCGGCAGACCTTCGGGTCACTCTCCAACGCACCGCTTCATCGGACCTACCTGTGCGATGGAGAGGAACAAGAGCGATGATCCGTCTGATCTGGGCCGCGAGCGCCCACACCCGCTACTTCCTGCGGCGCTACATGCCCACCAACGTCCTGTTGGATGCGATCCGCACCCGCCGCCGGGGGTTGAAGTGGGGCGTCCCGGCGATGCTGCTCGCCGTCCCGTACCTGCTGATCGCGAACATCTGCGCCCAGCTCATCGCCGATAACGGCCCCGGATGGCTGCACCTGGTGGTGCTGTGGGCGATCTGGAACATGCTCAAGATGCTCTGGATCGGCCCGATCAGCCTCGTCCTGCTCCTCCGAGCATGCCTTCGGGACCGTCGCATGACGTCATTTGCCGAGAGCGGTGGCGCGCTCAAGGCCGAGACTGTCCAGCCGACGGTCTCGGTGTAGCTCGACCGCCAGGGGTTCGCGCCGGTAGAGCGAGCCTCTGCGACTGCGACTGCGGCGCATGGCAGTCTTGAGCCACGGTTGAACCCAGACCGCAAGGACAGGAGGAGCCGATGCGACGTATGCGGATTGGGCGGCGTAACGTCGTAGCCTCTGAAGTACTGCCGTCTTACTGGCGCTTCGCCGCCGAGCGGCAGCATGTCTATCACGCGCGTCTTCGCGGAGAATCGGCGCCGTGGACCGACGATCCTGTCATCTCACGCTTTCGATTCACGAATGCTTATCGCGCGGCCGATCGTGTGTCACAGGACCTGATTCGTATCGCTTACGCTGGCTCGCAGGCACCACAGGATCTCGTGCTCAGGGTCCTGTTGTTCCGATTCTTTAACAAGCCTTCCACTTGGAGTGTGCTTGAGCATCGCTTCGGAGAGATCACGACGGACTCTTTCGACGTCGATGCATTCAGCGAGGTTCTAGACGGACTGCTCCTCCGCGGAGAGCGGGTATATTCCGCGGCATACATCGTGCCCCCGCCTCCATTCGGTGCGACGAGAAAGCACCGCAATCACTTGCTTCTGGCCGAGCACATGATGCGATCTAGGATTACCGAACAGTTCACTGGTGCCGCGTCGCTGCGCGACGTATTTGAGACGATCTCGTCATTCCCCTCATTGGGCCCCTTCCTGTCGTATCAACTCGCGATCGACCTGAACTACACGACTCTTCTCGATTTCGACGAGAACGACTTTGTGGTGCCTGGCCCCGGGGCGCGTAGTGGTATTGCTAAGTGCTTCCCAAACCTTGATGGATTGCCTGCCGAAGACCTGATCCGATGGATGGTGGATACACAGGAGGAACAGTTTGAGCAGAACGATATTGAGTTCGAGGACCTATTCGGCCGGTCGCTGACACTCATCGACTGTCAGAATCTTTTCTGCGAAACAGACAAGTATGCGCGCGTGATGCACCCGCATGTTCGTGGCGTAGGAAACCGTAGTCGAATCAAGCAGCAGTTCGCTCCGCTTGGCTCACCGGGCACACCCTTCTTTCCGCCGAAGTGGGGAATCAATGACCCGGTGGCGTCGGAGACCGTCGGTGCGGTGGCGCTGGTTTAGCACACAAGAGTTTCTCTAGTGCCTCAGTCGGTCAGGACGTCCCAGGTGCTCCGCTGCCGCCATCATCAGCCTGCTGTCGCCGATGCCGCCCAAGCGTCCTTCGAGGTCGGAGTCGTCCGCCCCACGTTTGAAAGCCCAGAACAGGTCGATCATGCGTGCATAGGCGGTCAGCAGAGGATCGGTGAGGACACTGTTGAGGGCTTCAAGACTGTCGCCGGACCGTATGCCCGTCTCTATGCGCATCCACTCGTCCAACTCGGCAGGGAAGTCGTGCCAGGACGTCTTGAACGCCACAGGGGCAGTACCGTCCTGACCGTGGGCTTCCCCCGTGTCGCCCATCTGTTGCAACAGCCTTGTGGCCGGTTCGAAGTGCCGTTGATACAAGTGCATCGATGAGCTGAAAAACATCAGGTGACCCGGTTCTTGATCAAGCCAGTGGGCCATCATTTCGAGCAGCAGCGTCCACTCGAAGGCATTGATACCCGAGAATCCCCACCAGACATCAGTGCTCCGCGCCGCAACGTGAAGGTCAAGTCGCCCGTCGCGGATGAGGAAGTGGAGCCAGTTGTTGCACGGAATATCTTTGCTGCTGACGAAGTCGCGATCGGGATCGAAGATGCTCATGACTGCTCGCCGCGATGACGGGTCTGCACGCAGGATCGCCACGACTTCGGCCAACTGGTCGATGCCGTTCCAGTCGCGAAGCCTGGGCCCATACCCTGCGCGCCACGTAATCCCATCGTCGGAGAACTCGTGTGCGCGTTTCAAGTAGGCGCCGAGGTACCCGAGATCATTCCGTCCAGAAATCATCCACATGCTTTCGGCGATGGACGCGAAGACGTTGTTGTGACGATGCGGCACCACCACACATCGGGCACGGATGTCTTTGATCTCGATGAGTCGTGCTCGTAGCTCACGCGTTGATTGGCCGCGAACCTCGACATGCTCTCCGAACTCCATGATCGAGCGCAGTTCCTCAACGAATGCGGCCTGCACGTCCCGGTAGATCGACATCGAGTATCACTGACCCTGGCCGCTGGCCAGACCGCGCTCCGACAGTGTCTCTACGACCAGCGCGTGGACAGCATCCTCGGAGTCGCTGTGTACGACAACAGCAACGTCAGGATGCTGTTCGATCAGAGCGCGATAGCCAGCTTCGACGCCCTTGTTGTTGTTGCTGTCAAGCTGGTGGGGTTCGAGAAACACGAACACTACGGATGGGACGATCGGGGACCGTATCGTGTCGATGAGGTCGCGGAAGCTTGCCTCGGACAGCCCTGACTGCTCGACCGACCCGCCGTACCAGCCGTACGCGAGCGTGGACCACCACCAACGATCCAGCACCAGCGCACTCGAAGCGGCGGACTCAGTCAGCCGCCTGATCGACTCCGCATGACATGCGAGGTGCGCGAGTTGCTGGGCGAGTCCCGACGATGGCTTCTCGTCGAGAGTCTCACCCTCCAGGGCTGCGTACACACGTTCAGTGAAACGGCCGAAGCCCTGCGGCATGTGGGCGAATACCGCTGACTCGCGGACGAGGGCGGCTCGGAGACGGCTCAACTGAGTGGACTTGCCGGTTCGATCGAGTCCCTCGAACACTACCACGGTGCCCGGCTGGATCGCGAGTGTCCCCTCGGACATGGACAGCTCCTTTGCCCGTACAGCGTGGCTCCTGGGATGTGTCAGAGCCCCTATCCTTAACATATGGGAAGATCCTCGGTCACACCGGTAAGCGCCACGGCGCGTCGCCTCAGCGACCCATGGCGCCCACTCGACGACAAGGGAACGGGCTACCTCTCGGTCTACTTCTCCGAGCCTCTGGCTCGCTGGCCCGTTCGCGAGATCACTCGCCCAGGTGACAACAAGAGCGATCCGAACATCGAGACGGGCACTTACGGCCTCTTCTCCACCTGCGAGCCAACGATGCGCAATCGCATCGTGCAGGACGGCGCTGCGACGATCTTCTTCCTCACTACACGCAAGAAACACCAAGGTCGCGTGCTGTCCGGGTACTACAAGATCGGCTGGTACACCGAAGGAACACAGGGCGCAGTCAACCATGACTACGCGCTAGCCGCGAACGAAATTCGATTCATCAATCCGATCCTCACGAAAGAACTTCCCGAACCTCTCGCAACAATCTGCTCGGCGCCGTTTCGAACGATGAAACCTATCGAGGGCGAAAGTGCTGCTGCGCTGACAAGAATCTGCGACGGGCAATCGGACCAGACAGCCAACTATCTCGACGAGGTTGAGCGGATCGAACGTTTCGCTCGCGCTCGATCTGGCTATGCCTACCCGTCGTGGGGTCGTGAGGTCGGGTTCACCTGGGATGACGCAGCCGACTACTACCAGACCGATGTGGAATTGTCGAAGGTCCCCAATAGCTCCAAGACTCGCAGATGGCGCTGCCGTGAACCCGAATGCGGGTACGTGATCAAGAGCGGTGCATTACTCAAGAAGTGCCCGCTCTGCAAGAAGACCGCCACGCTCATGCCAGTGGAGGAAAAAGCATGACACGACGCGTCTTCATCAGTTATCAGCACGCCGACCAAATGAGGGCGCGCGGCCTCAACCTGATGACGTACAACAAGAACGTCAACATCGACTTCACAGGACGCCACCTCCTCGACCCTGTCAAGAGTCGCGACCCGAACTACATAAGCCGCAAGATCAAGGAAAGGATCACCGGAAGCTCCGCGACAGTAGTGCTCATCGGAAAGAACACCTCTGATAGCGATTGGGTTGAGAAAGAAATCCAATGGAGCAAAGACCAAGGAAAGGGCATCATCGGAATCCGGATCGACCCGGACGCGCCGGTGCCTAATGGCTTGACGGAGTACGGAGCTGAAATACTGAACTGGTACGAGCCAGCTGATGTCAATCAGTTCGACGACGCCATCGAACGAGCGATCTCTGCGACTAATCGAGGCCGATCAATGCCTACCAACACAATGAGCACGTGCACACGATGAGCGGCCATAGCAACTCTTCTGGCCCAGGGAACATCGAGCTCCCCGGAATCCACGATGCGGCGAGCGAAGCATCAAGACGCGGACAAACTACCTACGTGCGACTCAGCGCCCTGCGGCTAATCTCGCTTTTCGTAGCCACGCTCGCCGCAGCACTGGGCATCGCCATCGGAAGCTTCGACTTCTCTGGCCTCGTACTTCTCGTCGCGTTCGTAGCCGCGGCACTGGCCGAACTCGCCTTGATCCGATTTCAGCCCGAGCGCGACTGGTATGCTGGACGCGCAGTCGCCGAGTCGACGAAGACGCTCGCGTGGCGTTTCGCCGCCCAAGGAGAACCATTCGGGCCAAGTGTCACAGAGGGAGAAGCTGAGATACTGCTTCGTACCCGAGTCACCGAAGTTCTCCAACGTGACAAAGACCGAATCAACGTGGGTCCAGGCGATGCCGTCCTCACAGACAGCATGCTAGAACTCCGACGAGCACCATTCCTCGCACGCAGAGACGCGTACCTCGCATACAGGACAGAAGAGCAGCGCAACTGGTACTCGTCAAACGCGCGGAAGAATGAGACTTGTGCCACAGTATGGAGTTACGCCCTCCTCCTCGGGGAGCTACTTGCCATCGTAGCGGCGGCTATCTCCCTCGGTCGTGACGACCCCTTCGACTTTGCCGGTATCGTCGCCGCCGTCGTCGCAGGCGGAGCCGCCTGGCTGGCAATCAAGCAGCACTCCCAATTGACCTCCGCATACCGGGTAGCGGCAGGCGAACTTGCCGTTCAGGCAGATGTTCTTTGCGGAGTGAGCGCCGAGGAATGGCCGCAGGCGGTGGCCGACGCAGAAGAAGCGATCAGTCGGGAGCACACCATGTGGCTGGCTACCCGCGGTGAAGAGCCGCTGCCACCAAACCGCAATGGCGGAACTTGATGGAAGTTCAAAAGGATCGCGGTCGGCGTGGACTGACAAGCGACAGACTGCAAGAGAAGAAGGACTGTGACATCACATGGCCCGTAGCGACCAATTGCGTTCCGAAATAGCTCGTCTGGAGACGGCGGTAGCCGGTCACCAGAAGGAACTGGTGAAGTACCAGAAGAAGGCCGGCGACGCTTCAGCGAAGGCGCGCAGCGAGCACGCGCGCGCAGAGAAGACCAAGAGCGACGCGACGCGACGCTCCGCGCGCAGCGCGGCCGAACGCAAGGAGAAGGAGGCCTCGGATGCGCTGAAGAAGGTGGGCGAGATCGGCACAAAGATTGCTAACGCGAACAAGACGATTGCGACGAAACGGGCCTCTCTGCGCAGCGCGGAGCAGAACGAGCAACGTGCTCAGGACCGCGCAGACGATCGTCGTCGCCAGAAAGAGAAGACCCACGCTCGGGAGATAAGCAGGCTCAGCCGGACTCCTGCGCAGATTCGCTACGTCGAGGTACAGCCACCCAAGCCTGAACCACTTCGAGTGCTCTACCTCACAGC
>Ga0209345_10003847_pt1 | contig 15048 bp, 16 predicted proteins | sample Cruoilmetagenom7_FD_187294 | JGI IMG/M metagenome (GOLD analysis project Ga0209345, IMG submission 187294) | Oil polluted marine microbial communities from Coal Oil Point, Santa Barbara, California, USA - Sample 7 (SPAdes) (version 2) | ecosystem: Environmental > Aquatic > Marine > Oil seeps ... | reverse complement strand
AATTGCCATAATGCTTGCCGGCCATGTGTCGGCAGGCGCGTTGCAGGATATGATTGATGCCACTGCTAGTGGCGCGGAACTGACGCCACCTGCCGGTGTTTACTCGGAGCGGATCATCATTGATCGCAACATCGTTCTGGATGGACACAAGGGTGTTGTGATTGACGGTGGCGGCGAGGGCACGGTTGTTATTATCGAGGCCAATGGGGCGACGTTAAAAAATCTGACGATCAGAAATTCGGGACGGTTGTTCACCGATACAAACGCGGGCGTGTACCTTCAGGGGAACTATAATGTGCTGCGGGATTTGCGTATTGAGGGGACTTTGTTTGGCATCAATATGAAGCAGGCCAACAACAATGTCATCCGCCGGGTGACCATCGATCCGGCCAACACTCCGCTGCAGATGCGCGGTGACAGTCTGCGGGTTTGGTATTCTAACAACAATGTGTTTGAGGATAACACCATCATGAATGCGAGAGATTTTGTGATTTGGTATTCCAGCCACAATATTATCCGCAACAACACCATCCGCGATGGGCGCTATGGTATCCATTTTATGTATGCCCATGAAAACACGGTCATAAACAACCAGATCAGCGATTGTGTGGTCGGCATATTTTTGATGTATGCCAACGACATCACCGTGCTTGGCAATCAGATTTTGCGCTCGTGGGGTGCATCAGGGGTTGGCATCGGGTTCAAGGAAAGCTCGGGCGCGACTATCGTGGGCAATGATTTCATCGGCAACGCGAAAGGTATCTATCTGGACCCGTCACCTTGGGACCCTGAAAAACCCAACATTTTTGAGGATAATGTTATCGCTTACAACGGAGTTGGTGTTGATTTTCTGAATGACTGGACGGGTAACAATTTCACCGGCAATTCATTTTTGTCGAACTTTACGCAAATATCCGTAAGTGGACGTGGAACCGCAATGCGCGAGGGCTGGAACGGCAACCATTGGGATGATTACGCCGGATTTGATAAAAATGCCGACGGTGTTGGCGATGTGCCTTACGAAATCTACAACTACGCCGACCGTCTCTGGATGGAGGTGCCGCATGCATCGTTCTTTCGCGGTGGGTTTGCGTTGGCGGCGCTTGATTTTGTTGAACGTCTGGCACCGTTTTCCGAGCCGCGATTGCTGATGCGTGAAAGCGCACCCTTGATGAACCCAGCTGTGCGCGCCGAAAAAATTCAAACCCCAAGAACTGCGTTGGAGATGTTGCAATGAACGATGAAACAACCCCAGCACCCATCAAGAAAAAACGTCTGACGCGCCGCGAATTGGAGCGTCGCCGGATGATCATGCGCTCGTTGGGGGCGGGTGTTGCGGTGGTGACGGCCTCACTTGTGGGGTTTTATCCGGTGCTAAGCCGTCTCTTTGACCGGTTGCGTCCCCCCGGTGCGATTGTCGAAGACGATTTTCTGGCGGCCTGTATCAAATGCGGCCAATGCGTGCAGGTTTGCCCCGTCGAGGCCATCGTTCTGGGCGATGGCGATGAAGGCTATGGGCTGGGCGTGCCCTATATTGATGCGCGCAAACAGGCCTGTGATTTTTCCTGTGATGCGGTGCAATGCGTGTTGGCCTGTCCAACGGGGGCGCTAAGCCACGACATTGCCACCAAAGAAGAGGTGACAATGGGCATCGCCCGTTTGGCGCGGCCTGACAGCTGTTTGGCTATGAAGGGGCGGGGGTTTACCGGCGTTGTGCAGGGGCCAGATTTTCAGGGCATGTTGCGCTATGAAGAGATCGACCGCTGGGTGCCAATTAAGGTGGCGGATCATCCCTATGAGTTGGAGTTATGTGACCTGTGCGTGCGCGAATGCCCTATTGAAGGGGCGATTTCACTGGTGGCGCTTTCAGATGACGCAGATGACAACCGCCACATCCCAACCATCACCGACAAATGTGTTGGCTGCGGGACGTGCGAAATGATGTGTCCAACCGCACCAGCGGCGATCATCATTGACACCGAGTTAAGCCAGGAGAGATCAGCATGATAAGATGGTATCTGCACAAGCTGGCAATGATGTTCGGGGCGCAAGCGCGCCGACCCGACAAACGCGAAGAAACCGATGCGGCGCGGGAATTAAAAAAGTTTCAGAAAACCCCGGCAGAAAGTGCTAAGCGCCGAGAAATCATTGCCCATGAAAACGAGTACCCGCTGGTATCAAACAAGTGGAAATACATCCGCTGGTTTTCAATCCTTTTCATCAACCTGATGTTTGTGGTCTCGTTTTCATGGGATGTGCAACTGGTTGAAGGCGCAATGACCGCCTCGCGGTTTCTGGGCTTTCACATGGCTGATCCGACTTCGGCCATCATGGTGACGCTGGCCTACAAAGATCTGGTGCTGAACTTGTTGATAGGCACGGTCACGGTGGTGATCCTTTGGTGGTTTTTCGGTGGGCGGGCATTTTGTTCATGGGCGTGCCCCTATCATCTAATAGCGGAATGGGCTGAATCCCTACACCTGTTTTTGGCCAAACGTGGTTGGGTCAAGGACCATCCTTTTCACCGGGGAATGCGGGTTGTGTTATGGGTGATATTCATGATCCTGACGTTCCTCAGCGGATTGACGGTCTATGAATACATCAACCCGATTGGCATTGTCAGCCGTGCGCTGATTTACGGGCCGACCGTGGCGCTGATCTGGGTGATTTTCCTGCTGGGGTTTGAGGTTTTCTTTACCCGCCGCGCATGGTGCCGCTATATTTGCCCGATGGGTTTAACCTATGGTTTGATTGGGACGGCAGCTCCAGTGCAGATCAAATACGACCTGTCAAAATGTGTCCACGAGGGCGAGTGCCGCGCAGTTTGTCTGGTGCCGCATGTGTTGGAAATTACCAAGCTGGGGTATGCGCAAAACGATATTGATTATATCGCGCCGGATTGCACCCGCTGCGGGCTGTGCATTGACGCTTGCCCTCAAGAGGCGCTTAGCTTTACGTTACGCGGTCTGGATAAGGTGATTTAGGCTATGGGCATTATTGATATCAAAGGTTTGACCAAGCGCTTTGAACGCCGCGCGGTTCTGGACGAGTTGACCTTGTCGATCAATTCTGGCGAACGGATTGCGCTGATTGGGTCAAACGGGGCTGGCAAAACCACCCTTTTTCGCTGCCTGCTTGGGCATTACCGCTATCAAGGCGACGTTCAGTTTGAAGGGGCCACTGCGGCGCGGCGCGATGTTGGTACGCTCTCGCGGATCGCCTTTGTGCCACAGCTGCCGCCACCGCTGCGCCTGCCTGTCACGGATTTGCTGCGCTTTGCTGAAAAAGGGGCAGGGGCCAGCCGCAAGGGGATGCAGGACATTGCGGGACAAATGGGGATTGATCTGGATGAAATCGGCAAGCGCCCGTTCTATCGTTTGTCAGGTGGGCAAAAGCAAAAAATCCTTGTGACCATTGCATTGGCGCGCGACGCTGATCTGCTGATTTTTGATGAGCCAGCGGCCAATCTGGACCCCGCCGCACGGGCCGTGTTCATTGACCTTTTGGCAGACCGCAAAGACTGCTCGATGTTGATTGCATCGCACCGGTTGGAGGAAGTGGCATCGCTGGTCAATCGCGTCATCGAATTGGATCGCGGCGCAGTGGTGCTGGACGATTCCGTGGTCGACCGCCTAAAGGCAGGGGCTTTCCGCGAATGCCGGATCGGGCTTGCCAATGCGCACCCGACATTTGGCGCGGCGTTAATTGATTGGGGTTTTGCCGAGACAGATGAGGGCCGGAGATTTGTAGGCCAAATTCCAGCGGGCGATACGCTCAGGTTTTTGGGCCTGTTGTCACGTTATGCCAGTTTGATTGATCATTTGTCGCTGGATACCGGCGAAAAGAACGGGGCCTAATCATGTGTGTTTGCAACCATAACCGTCGTACCGTTCTGGGCCTGTTGGCTGCCGCACCATTGCTGGCCGCCTGCAAGGAACAGACCGAAGGACCCGAAGACATTCGCTGGGGCCGTGAGACCTGTGCCATCTGTGGCATGATTATTTCGGATGCCCGCTATGCCGCAGAAGTGCGCGGTGGGCCGGATAAAAAACTGCTGAAATTCGATGATATTGGCGATGCTGTGCATTGGTTGTCAGTCCAAGAATGGAAAGCCGATCCAGATGTAGAATTCTGGGTGATGGACAGCAATACTGGTGCGGATTGGCTGGATGCACGCACTTCCTATTATATCCCCGACACCATCAGCCCGATGGATTACGGCTATGCCGCCGTGCCAACCCATCAGGCCGGAACCGTCACCTTTGAGGTGATGCGAGCCACTGTTTTGTTGCGGGGGTTGGCGACCGGATGCCTAGCGGAAGAAGATTGGAAAACAGAATGACCACACGACCGCAGGCCTCGCTTGGACTGATGATCCGGCTGGAGCTGACCGAAAGCTTGCGCTCGCGCTGGTTTCATTTTTATTCACTGGTGTTGATCGGCCTGATGTTGCTGTTGATCCTGACGGGGGTTTCGGAGAGCCGTGTTTTGGGCTTTACCGGCCTGTCGCGCCTGTTGGTGACCTATATCCAGATTACAATGGCGGTGTTGCCGTTGTTCATCATTGTGGTCACGGCAAGGTCAATGGTTGGCGACCGCGAAGCCGGAAATCTGGAATATATGCTGGCCTTTCCGGTTAGCCTGAAAGCTTGGTTCTGGGGCCGGTTTATCGCTCGATTGGTGTTGATCCTTGCGCCGGTGCTGGTGGCGCTGGCGATCGCGGCGGCCTACGGTGCGATAAACGGTCATGAAATACCTTGGCGTCATGTTGGCCTCTATGCGGGTCTGGTTGCGGCCCTGTCAGTCTGTTTTCTGGGGCTTGGATTTTTGTTGTCGACGGTGTCGCGGTCGACCGAAGTTGCTTTGGGTGCATCTATGGTGATCTGGCTAATGCTGGTCGCGTTGCTGGATCTGTTGCTGCTGTCGGTGCTGATCAAAGCCCAGTTCACACCCGATTTTGTGATCGCGGTGGCGCTGGCTAACCCGCTTCAAAGTTTCCGCACCGCCTCGATGATCTTGTTCGATCCGCAGCTTATTTTGCTGGGGCCAGCGTCCTATGTGATCCTCGATTTTTTCGGGGTGATTGGATATGTCGCCTGGGCGTTGATTTATCCGACAGCGTTGGGTGTTGGTTTTGCGGCGCTTGGATATTGGCGGTTCAAAAGTTCCGATCTGGTTTAGGTAGCCAGATAATTTAGCCATTTCAGCGTAGCACTATCGTCCCAAACGGCATCACCTTTGGTCGTGTAAATGTGCTGCCCTGACTTGTTCAAAACAATTGTGGTTGGCAACAGCCCCCAACCAAGAACCGTTTCCATATTTTGCGCGTCCCCCATCAGGATTGGCAAATTGGTGATGCCCTCTTGATCAAAGAAACGCTGTGCGGGGGCTGGGCTTGGCTTGTCAAAGGACAAGGCGAGCACTACAATTTTGGTCGGATCGACCTGTGCAGCCAGCCGCGATAATGAAGGCATTTCACTGCGGCAGGGTGCGCACCATGATGCCCAGAAGTTCAGCACAACGAAGCGGCCAGAGTATTCATCTAAATGAACCCGCGCACCGTCAACATCTGTCATAATCAAATTGGCCACATCGCGCGGCGGCATGACGGGCCGCACACTTGCCACCGCAGGTAACGGATTGCCCGCAGCAAAACTGCGGGTTGCCGCAAAACTTGCTGCAAGTGAAATAAATTGACGGCGGCGCATTCTTAATCTTTTCTCGCAGAAGCCATGATGTCTTGGATGTCTGCTGTAATTACCGTGGAGGACATGCCATGGGGGAAGCGTTTGATCAGGTTGCCATACGGATCGACAAACGCGACAGAGGCTGTGTGATCTACTGAATATTCGGATTTGTCTTCGGGGGCCGGATAATAAAATTCATAGCGTGCGTTGAACGCTTTTACCATGTGGTCAGTATAGGGTTTTGGCCCGCGTAGTCCGACGATGCGTTCGTCAAAAGACGATAGATACTCGCGCAGGTTTTCTCTGGTGTCGCGTTCGGGATCAACGGTTACAAACAATACGGCCAAATCGTCCGTTGCTTCGCCCAATTCCTGCATGACGTCGGAAAGGGTTGACAGGGTTGTCGGGCAGACATCAGGGCAAGACATATAGCCAAAGTAAATCAACACGAATTTACCCTGGAAATCTTCGTCCTTGATTAATGCGCCGCGGGTGTCTTCCATCATATAACGACGGCGTATAGGTGCTTCGTCCTGCGTTGTGCTGGCCCCTAGATCAACATCAAGGCGTTGCCCTAACGCTGGTAGGGTGGACGTGCCTAAAAATGCTCCGGCCGAGATTAAAAAAGAGCGTCGTTCCGACATGAAATTTCTCCTGACAAGTTTCCATGACACCTACGCCAAAGCATAGGTAGGCACCTTGATACAGGTCATATTGCCAACCTTGGTTCCCGTTTAGGAATTAGGACGTCGAACAGAATTGGTGTATTTAGATGATAGAAATAGTCGCCCTATTCCTCCCCTTGGGGCTGGCCTTGTTAATGTTTGTGGTCGGCCTGCGGCTGTCTTTTTCGCAAGTGGCTAAGGCTTTTTTGTATCCAAAGGCTCTTGGCACTGGGTTGATTGTGCAAATGGTCCTTTTGCCTGCAACGGCATTTCTACTGGCCCGTTTCTTTGCGCTGTCGGAACCGATGGCGGTCGGGTTGGTGTTGGTTGCGGCGGCACCGGGTGGCGTGACGTCGAATTACATCGCCTATCTGGCCCGTGCCGACGTGGCGCTGTCAGCGGCAATGACACTGGTCACAACCGCTTTGTGCGCGATAACTATCCCATTGATTTTGGTGCTGACAGGGTTAACTGAATTGCCCGACATTTCGGGCTTGGTCCGTATGAGCATGCTGATGATCGGCGTGACGCTGGTGCCGATGATTGCGGGCATGGCATTTGTCATTTGGCAGCCTGATTGGGCCAAACGCACATCACTGGTGTTGGAACCTGCGTCAAAACTGGTTTTTGCGATCATTATTTTGGCCACATTCGTGCAAAATTGGCAACCTATGATGGCGCATTTTTCCAGTGTTGGTCCTGCGGTCATCGGGTTGAATTTGGCGGCTTTAGCATTGGCAGGCGGTGGTGGTTTGTTACTGGGCCTTGGCACAGAATGCCGCCGCGCTATAATGGTCGAAGCATCTTTGCAAAATGTTGCCGTTGCAATGTTTGTTGCGGGGGCGCTATTGCAGAACTCTGCGTTGGCCATTCCGGCCTTGATCTACGCGTTGGTAATGAACATTTCGGCGCTTTTACAAATAGGTCTGGCGCAAAAACCGCGCCTGTCCACAACGGGAGTGTGATGGAATAATGGATGATAAAACAAAGGAAATTGCCAAGAGATCTCTTTTCTTGTCCAGCCTTCCGGAAGAGTCTGCCGATGCAATTCTTTCGCACACCATTGAACAAAGTTTTTTGCAAGGCGAGACAATTTTTTTCCAAGGGGACCCTGCCAATACAATTTACATTGTTCTTCAGGGCTGGGTGAAATTATACCGAATCGCTCCAAACGGGGCAGAAGCAGTTGTCGGTATCTTCACTGGTGGCCACAGCTTTGGCGAAGCGCTTGCTCTGCGCCAAGAGGTGTATCCAGTGGCAGCAGAAACCGTGACAAACAGCCAAATTTTGTGCCTGCCAACCAGTGCTCTAACCAATATGATTGAACATAATCCCAAAATTGCAATTTCAATTCTGGCAGCTACATTCCACCATTTGCACTCTATGGTCTTACAAATTGAACAGCTTAAAGCCTTTTCCGGTGCCCAAAGGGTCGCAGAATTCTTGGTTGAACTTTGTCCAGTCAATGAGGGGTCTTGTACAATCACCTTACCATATGACAAAACGCTGATCGCTGGCCGGTTGGGGATGAAGCCGGAGAGCTTGTCGCGTGCTTTTGCCAAGTTGCGCAACCATGGTGTGACGATCCGTCAGAATTCAGCAGCTATCTCTGATATTGCTCTACTGCATAGCTATGGCATGGGAGAAGAGGAATTGCTGGCGCGAATGCCCATACAAAAGAATTCTAGCTAAGAGGGGCCAGATAAAGCCCCAACAGAACCAGCGCATAGATCGTCAGGCCAAAATTAAAACCGCGTCGCCAAAATCGGGTGCTTTCAAGTCCCAGATAGCGCGATAGGATGATTCGACCCTTTATCAAGGCCAAGCCCAGAATGACCACACCTGCCGCTGCATTGATCCAGCCTGTTGCCTCTCGTGCATTACCGCGGTCAATCAGAACGGCAACACCGGTGCTGACTGCACTAAAGATCAACAAAAGAACCCACGCACGAAATAATTTGTCTTTGTACATCTCGGTCATCTCAACAAATAGATCACGGGGAATAACAGAACCCAAACCAGATCAACCATATGCCAAAACGCCGCTCCGACCTCGATGTTGCGCGGGGCATCACGCCATGCGACTAACAATAATATCACGATACCGGCGATCACATGCGCCGCATGAAAACCCGTTAGAAGGTAATAAAATGTGAAAAAGGCATTGGTATCAATGTTGATACCCGCCGCAGAATCAGCCCGGTATTCCAGCGCCTTGATCCATAGAAATGCCAACCCCAGAACCGCCGCCGCGACCAGCATGATCCGCGCCATGCCGCGCTGCGCGGCCTCGCGCATCTGCAATGCCTTGGCGGCCAAAAAACCGCTGGTCACCAGAATGGCCGTGTTGGCACCGGCTGCGGTTCGGTTCAGATGGTCCTGTGCCTCGGCAAAACCGACAGGGTCGGTGATGCGAACAGACATGAAGGCCGCAAGACCGGCACCAAAAACCAACAGCTCGCTGACGATCAACACCCACATCATCAGATCACCCGGCAATTCATCCAGAACATTTGTTGGCTCTGTTGTTTGAGGCACCACTATCCGCCCACCAAATGCCGATAGATTTCCGGTAAAGCCAATGTCAATTTGTCCGGATGCGCGATGATGGCATATCCACCCTGCCCAAACATCCGGTTGAACCATGACTTATCGCGGGCCTCTACGGTGATTCCGTAGACCGAATGCCCCATGCGCCGCGCCTCGCGGACTGCCATTGCCGTATCCTCTATGCCGTGACGCCCCTCATAGTGGTCCAGATCATTGGGCTTGCCATCGGTGATGACCAGTAAAAGCCGTTTCTTTTTGGCCTGTTTGGCCAGATCAGCCGACGTATGCCTGATTGCAGCCCCCATGCGGGTGTAATGCCCCGGCATCAACGCCCCGATGCGGCCCTCAACCTTGTTGGTCATCGGTTCGCCAAATTCCTTGCAAGACAGCATAAAAACGCGATCCCGTTTTAGCGATGAAAACGCGTGGATGGCAAAATCATCGCCACATGCATCAAGCCCCCACGCCAATGCCGCCAGTGCCTCGCGTTCAATATCAATCACTGCGCGCCCTGTGACGGCGCTTTCGGTGGAGCGTGAAATATCCAGCAGGATCGAAACTGCAAGGTCGCGCCGCTGTGGGCGGGATTGTCGCCAGATCCGGTCGGACCCTTCACCATTGGCCAGCAGATCAGAGTGTGATCGCACGGCAGCCTCCAGATCCAGTTCTTCGCCATCGGGTTGACCATGCAAAAATATGCGCCCCGGTTGCAATGCTTCAAACTGGCGTTTTACGGCATTGATGCGGCGCACTGCTTGTGGGTCGGTTCGAAATGACGGTATTTCCTCACCAACTTCGGCAACGCTGGCCAGAACACGGGCGTGGTCGGGCAGATAGCATTTCCCACGCGCATCCCATTCGGGGTAGGTGAATACCCCTGATAACCTTTCGCGATCCACATCTTCCGGTGACAGATCAAGGTGCAGTTTTAGGCGTGTGGCAGGGGCTTTGGAAATTTGCCCAAGACCCAGCTCGTCCTGATCGTCTGCTGCCTTTTTGGCGTTGTCAAATTCATCATCTTCGACCTTGCGGTTCAGGTTCAGGAACTCGGCCCATGACAGGATGGTTTCGAAATTGAACAGGGTCAGGCTGTCCTTGCGCTCGGCCTGATCTGACTCGTGGCGCTTGGCTTTATGCATGGATTCCGAGCCCTCTTCGGGCGGGCGCCCATCCGTGGCGCGGGTTTCCAGATCGGACGGGGCGGAAAAATCCACCGCCCGCAGTGCAGGCCAGAGTGGCACGGGGTAAAACGGCCGGTAACGGCGGGCCGCAGTCAGAGAGGAAGGGTCATCAAGCGCAGACCAAAGGGCAGGGGGCTCTGTCCCGTCTTGCAATAGGTGCAAGATCAGCGACTCGATCTCGGACTCTTGGGTGGGCAATTGCGGTCGGGTGCGGCTGTGCAATGTGAACTGACAAAGCGCAGAATAGAGCGGGCTTAGACCGGGGGCCGCGCGTAAGGTGTTCTCGGTCATGTGGCGGGCTGCCGCAATGGCATGCAGATCAGCGCGCAGCGGATCGGTATCGTTGCGACGTTCCGGCGCGTGGGCCGCACAGGCAGTTAACCATAGATAAAGGGCTGCATTGGCCTCGCGGTTTGGGAAGTTTGCGATGCTTTCCGGCAATCGCAGTGCTTCGCCATCAAACGAGGCTTGCGGCATACGCTCAACATCGGTGCCAAGTCGCCGTCGCAAAGACAGGCGGTGACGGCTGACCTCGGCTCCGACGGGTCTTATTTCGATCGCCGGATCGCCCCCCAAACCGCGAAAGAATATTGCTAACCGCCCTTCAATTTCGGACAGGTTGACGCTCGCATCTTGGTGCTCGACCGGCGCATCCAGTCGGCTGGCAAATGAATGCCACAGCTTACCAACGGTTTCTTCCGGTTCTAGCGGATCCAGTTCAACCTCGGACATATCCGGCATCACCCAAAGACGGCTGTTACAAGATCAAGCAACCCGCGTTTTACGTCTTCTTCGTCGGTGAGAGGTTCGATCATTGCTGCCAAAATAGCGCGTTCCATTGGCAAGCCCTGCTGAATCAATGTGGCGGCATAGACGATCAGACGGGTGGATACCCCTTCTTCCAAATCCTGCCCCTTTAGAGCACGCAACTTACCGGCCAGCCGCACCAGACCTTCAACGCGGTCTTTGTCCAACCCGCTTTCGCGCATCACCACCTCGATTTCCTGCGCAGGGGCAGGGAAATCAAATTCCACCGACAAAAACCGCTGGCGGGTCGAGGGTTTCAGGGTTTTCAGGATATTCTGGTATCCGGGATTGTAAGAGGCAACCAGCATGAAGCCGTCTGCGGCCTCGATTTCTTCGCTGGTGCGGTCGATCGGCAGGATACGCCGGTCATCGGTCAGAGGGTGTAGCACCACTGTCACGTCTTTGCGGGCCTCGACCACTTCGTCCAGATAACAAATCGCGCCTTCGCGCACTGCGCGGGTCAACGGACCATCTACCCAAACTGTTTCGCCACCTTTTAGCAGGTAGCGTCCAATCAGGTCAGCGGCCGAAAGATCATCGTGGCAAGCCACGGTATAAAGCTGTCGGTTGAGTTGCGCAGCCATATGGGCAACGAAACGGGTTTTCCCACAGCCTGTTGGGCCCTTCAAAAGCAGGGGCAGGCTGTTGGCGTGGGCCGCGCGAAAGATTTCGCACTCGTCCCCTTGTGGAAGGTAGAAGGGGGCATCTGCCCCCTCCCTCGATTTTTGTGTGCCATCCATTGATGGTTACTCCGCTGGTGTGGCGTCAGAGCCACTGATGATTTCCTTACGTGGCACAAGCACCGCATAAAGGTATAGAAGCACCCCAAGCACCACAGCAACACCGGAGCCAAAACGCATCCAGTAGAAGACGGCCAAGGTGTCTTGAACTTCCATGAAGTAATCGCCGACAACCCGCTGCATATGCGACTGCACAGTGCCCGCGAAGGTCAGTGAGAACGTCATGAACACCATGCCGCCTGACATCAGCCAGAACGAGGCCATGTTTATCACCTGATTATACGGATCACGCTTGCGCAAGATCGGCATGGCATAGGTGATCATAGCGAGGTTCAGCGCAACATAGGCACCAAAGAAGGCCAAGTGACCGTGGGCAGCCGTGATTTGGGTGCCGTGGGTATAGTAGTTCACCCCGTGCAACGTGTGCAAGAAGCCCCATACGCCAGCGCCAAAGAACGCCAAAACGCCACAACCCAGTGACCACAGCAATGCAGCCTTGTTCGGGTGATCGCGACGGCCTTTCCAGACCATGACGAAAGCAAAGCTCATCATCGCAAAGAACGGAATGATTTCCAGCGCCGAGAAGATTGAACCAACCCACTGCCAGTATGCTGGTGTGCCGATCCAGTAGTAGTGGTGGCCGGTGCCCAACAGACCCGAGAACAGAGCTGTTGCAACGATGATGTAGAGCCATTTTTCAACGATCTCACGATCAACGCCCGTCAGCTTCAGCATCAGGAAGGCCAGAATCGAGGCCATGATCAGTTCCCACACACCTTCGACCCACAGGTGAATCACATACCACCAGTATACTTTGTCGAGAGCGAGGTTTTCAGGGTTATAGAAAGCAAACAGGAACAACAGCGCCAGCGCCCAAAGCCCCAGCAACAGGATGTTTGCGATTGCCGTCTTTTTGCCCTGTAGCACTGTCATAGACACGTTGAACAAGAAGATCAGCGCTGCAACCACGATGCCCGCTTTTACCCAATTGGGTTGCTCCAGGAATTCGCGACCGGTTTGACCCAGTAGCCAATTACCCTCGAACAGGCCAAACACATAGGTGACAACAGCGCCAAGCGTGCCGACAACCAGAATGATCAGCTGCAAATAGGCCAGTTTCGGTGAATAGATTTCATTTTCGCTTTCTTCTGGAATGATGAAGTAAGCGCCACCAAAGAAACCCAGCAACAGCCAGACAACCAGTGCATTGGTGTGCACCATACGGACAATGTTAAATGGAACCAGTTCGGACAGCGTATTGGGAGAGACGTAAATCCACCCCGCCAGCAACCCGCCAAGCACCTGAATCAAAAACAGACCCATTGCGACAAGGAAGTATGCCATAGCTATTTTTTGTGTTTTATATTTCATCTGATTATCCTTCCCCTAACCCGCATCCGTGGGCGGCCAGCCCTGCGTATCAATGGTGTTGGTCCACAATAGGAAATCGCTAAGGTTGCGAATTTCTTCATCAGACAAGTTGAATTGCGGCATCTGTCTGCGGCCTTCGATACCAGTTGGCTGGGATTCCATCCAACCCTTAAGCATCTCAAACGCACCCTCTGGATCGTCCAGTGTGTCCCAACGGGCCATCACATTGCCGAGTTCGGGGGCGAAATAGGCACCTTCGCCAAGTATTGTGTGGCAGTTGATACAGGCTTTGTGTTCCCAAATACGTTTGCCTGCCGCAACACTGGCGGTCAGGGTTTCAGCATTGGTTGATGTGGTTATAATATATCTACGGCTTTGATAGGTTAGCAGCAGAAAGATAATTAAAAAAAACAGTGACCCACCATAAAAAATATTTCGGGCCATGCTTTTCGTCATGACTTCTCGCATTGAGTTCTCCTTCGCGGAGTCGTTAAAGGTAACGTCACTGTGATAAGGTTTTCGGGGAGTGTCCTTGATGAAAGTCAAGGCAACGAGGGTCAGACCAAACTAAAGATCTGTGAACGCAAGGCAAGGGTCTGCAATCTGGCGAACTGACCGTGTATCTGCGAACACACAAGCAGCAAAAGGATGCCGAATATGAGCCAGCCACAAAAAAGCCCGTCCGTAATGAAGCTGGGACTGATATTGTATCCTTTCACAATGGCGGCTGTGGCAGTGAACCTCTATATGCTGTCACTGGCATGGCAGCGGATTGGCCTGCCTGTGCTTCCTCCGGTGACTGCTGTGCTCATAAGTCTGGTGTTGTGCGTCCCTGTAAACTGGTTGGCCGCCCGATGGGTGCGTCGTCTGATTGACGAGGCCGACGGGTAAAGCAGTTTCGCCCAACCTGCCATTGGTTCAAAATGGGGCCGCAAAGCCTTTTCATCACCCCTTCACTTTTTCTTGAGCCCATTGACATTTGTCAAGTGGTCCAGACGCGAATCCGTCTATCCTCGGGTTACCGCGTGAGCCAATTGAGATTTAGCGAAATGAGAGGGAAATCATGTTAACAGGAATTACCCACAAGAAAGCCCGCACCACGCTGGCTGCGGGTTTAGCTGTGTTTGTTGGGAGTGTCGGATTGCCGGCATTTGCCCAAGAGCCAACCTTAAGCCCCGAAGCTTTTGAAGCTTCCAAGCAGGTTTATTTTGACCAATGTGCAGGCTGTCATGGTGTATTGCGCGCTGGCGCAACCGGCAAGAACTTGATGCCCCATTGGAGCAAAACTGCTGCTGATGGCACTGTGACCGAAGGTGGCACGTTGAAGTTGGGCCATGATCGCCTGTCGAAAATCATCACTTGGGGCACAGAAGGCGGGATGAACAACTTCTCGGACATTCTGACCGAGGAGCAAATCAGAGACGTTGCCACCTACATCATGATGGAGCCACCAAAGCCACCAGAGATGACGCTGGCGATGATGAAGGAATCGCGCAAGGTCTATGTTGAAGAAGCTGACTACCCGACCGAGCCGCTGCATGGCCGTAACTGGGAAAACTTCTTTGTTGTGATCGAGCGTGACGTGGGCAAGGTTGCCATCATTGATGGTGACACCAAAGAGGTTCTGGTTCACATTCCGACCGGTTTTGCTGTGCACGTGGTCAAAGCATCCGAGCACCACAGCATCAGCGAGCCCGAAACGCCAGGCCGTTTCTGGTATACCATGGGCCGCGATGGCAAGATGACCAAGATCGACCTGTGGCAAACACCGGACAAGATGCTGGTTTCAGAAGTCAAAGTTGCTTATGATGCCCGTGATGTTGCGGTTTCTGGCGACGGGAAATACATCATCGGCGGGGCATACTGGCCACCACACTTTGTGATTTCCGACGCTGTCACCATGGAGCCGCTGAAAGTGGTTTCCACACGTGGCGTGAACGTGGACGGGGTATATGTGGAAGAGGCTCGCGTGGCCGCGATCTACACCACTCCGAACGAGCCAACATGGCTGGTTGCTGTAAAAGAGCTTGGCCAAGTGTGGCAGGGT
>Ga0209345_10003846_pt1 | contig 15052 bp, 10 predicted proteins | sample Cruoilmetagenom7_FD_187294 | JGI IMG/M metagenome (GOLD analysis project Ga0209345, IMG submission 187294) | Oil polluted marine microbial communities from Coal Oil Point, Santa Barbara, California, USA - Sample 7 (SPAdes) (version 2) | ecosystem: Environmental > Aquatic > Marine > Oil seeps ... | reverse complement strand
TGCATTAATACAGGAATATTCAAACTCAGTTTCTCACTCTAATGTAGATAGATATTTTTATGATTTACTTGGTTTAGTTTCAAGTATTTTAAAAAGTAGGGGTAGAGAAAACATAAATTTAACGCAAGTTTATCACTCATACTTTAAATATGCCTTACCAATTATTTCTGACTTATTTAATACAAAAAAATTAAAAAATGAAAAAAGGCATATTAAAAAGATAGATAAATTACTTCTAAATGGTATGTATGATATTTGTAATACATACATAGAAGCTTTAGAAAAGTTCTTTAACAAAAGTTAGAGTAGTTTAACGATAGCATCAAGGTTGGAATATATTCTTTGCATCCATTCTTGATGCACTCTAACCCACTCTATCTTTTTACGTTTTTTTGCAAGTTCAGAGTGATCTCTCATAACATAAACAACAGCAACATTGTACTCATGATTTTTTACATAAGGGATAAGTAGGGTTCCATACATATTTGCAAAACTTGGATCATTATATCTGTCTTTAATTGCAGTGATTTTATCAATTAAAATATTTAAGTCTGCCATATTAAGATTATCCACAATATCATCATCAGAATACTCTTCTATACTTTTTAAAAAGATATCAAATTCATCATAAAGAGCTTTTGCATCTAGACTCATTTGCATACCAATTACCTTTCCCTCTTCTTTTTTTGTCTTAAATTGTAACTCACTAGCTTCTATTTTTTCTAAAGAAGGTTTCTCTAGTTTAATCAGCTTCTTGTCTGTTTTAGTATCTACAAACATATGCACTACCTGCTCAAATGGTAGTTCTCTTGTTCCTGGTATTCTAGCTCCACCCTCAGTTGAATTTATAGTATTTACTTTTGAATCTTTAATTTGAGCCGTAAAACTATTTAAAAATGATAACCATACTTTAGTTGTTGCAATATTACCATCTCCCTTGTAAGCTGGAACATAGCCCGCAACCATATCAGATTTTATTTCATTTTCACCAAAAGTATGATTTTTAGAGTGAGATTGTCCATCTTTAGCAAAGGCTAAATCTTGACCAATAAAAATAATATTATCAAAATTAGCATGAGATGCAAAAGCATAAGCATAATTTGCAGCACTAAGTCCCCCACCAAGATAACCCCATTCATGGAGACCAAAGTACATGTTATAGCTATCACCTCTCATAAAGAAACTTATTTCACCATGGACATTATTAATAGTGTTATCATGACAAACTGTTGCTAAGGAAAATATAACATCTTTATGAAATTCTTGAGGAGTGTTTTTATAAAATTCTCCTGTTAAATCAACCCTTTCAATAGAAAAAACAATATCAGGTTTTATACCCTCTTTTGCCAAGACTGGAAAACTTGCATCTATACATACAATAGTTACATTATTTTGTATCTTTTTTAATAATGGCAATTGTTTAGCTAATGATGGGCCAGTAGATACAATAACAGCATTTTTAGTATTGTCAGCTTTATTTAAAAGCTGTTTAAGACCAGGTGTTTTAATCATATTTGGTATATTTTTAAGTGAAAATTCAAGACCTATAAGGGAGTCTTCTACATCATTTCCAGATGTAAACATTGAGTGTTTAAAAGCGGCAATTATATCTTTGTTAACTCTATCTATATCATCTTTATACCTATCATAATATTTAGTATGTATATGAAAATCATACACCTTCAAAAAATAATTAGCTCCCTTTGATAATTGTGCTATAAAATACTCGGTATCTACTGATGAAGCAAGTTTTATAGTTAATCTATTTTCTAAAATCTCATCTCTAAAGTTTATAAGATTCAACGCAATATAGATAAGTTCTAAGTTTGGTTCAAAAACCATAATCCCTTGGTGTTTTTTATTTTTTAAGAGCAGTTTATAAAAAGCACCATTTCCGATACCAAAAAAATATAACATGGGATAATTATCATACTTTATAAACTCTTTTTGTTTTTGGTGCAACATGCTAGAAGGGTGTTCATCATATATAGGGTCACCACTTCTATTATCAATAATGTTTGCATTCTCAACACCTTCATTTTCATTTAAATATACTTCAAAAATTTCATTGTGTGAAATTTTTGCTAGAGAATTAGCAAGATCTTCATCAATTTCTCTTAGTGCTTCTAAGTTATTTTCATATGTATCCAAAGTTTTTCCTTAGTTATTTTTGCAGTTTATTTAGATAATGGTCTATTATCCTTAAAAGCTGAGTGCAAAGTAGTGTATTTAATGTTGAGCAATCTGCTTTAGTGTTAATTATACTTTTATTATTGAAATAGTCAAAGATAAATGTATAAATATATTTAAAATACTCTTGATATATAAGTGCTATATCATAGTCAATATTTGATGAACTTTTTGTCAAATCTTTTAAAAATTCACTTAAAGACTCTAAAAACACAGTACTTGAAGAAAAAGAACTTTTTTCTTGTTTAATTATTATATCTTTTAACTTCAAAGAGTGAGTAACTTTTTCTTCTATAAACTTCTTTTCTGCTTTAGATAATTTATGGGTACTAAATGATAAAAAAGAGTTTAATATATCAGTATCAAGTAGTTTTTTGTCTAAAGATTCAAATGAAGATATCTCAATAGAATTAATACTCTTAGTGATTGTATTTTTTAGTTTTGCACCATTACTGAGATTATATACATTCTGATTGTCTTGTTTTAATCCACTTGAAGAACTGTTTATAGATTCAATAGAGAGCATAAAATCAGGAGTAGTATAGACAGTTTCTTCAAAATTTCCATGAGTTTTTAAAACTGTATCTTTAAAAGTAATAGTGTCTTTTTCTTCATCAGATGATTCTAAGTTCAGTTTTTTTGCATACTCGTGATTACCAGAGTGTGTAGAACCTGTTTTACTGTCAAGTGCTAAGTCTAAACCTAACAAGTATAGCTCCCTAACATCAAGAGCTAATAGAATAAGGTATGTAGTAGAACCTACACAAAATGCAGAAAGATTTCCAAAATTATTTTTGTAACTTGTCCCATTTTCAAAGAAAAATATATGCTCTTTATTTAAGAGTCTCACAATACCTTTTGGAGTCCTAGCAGAGATTAAAAAAATTGTGTCTTGCAAGAAGTCTAAAGAGTTTAATTTCTCAAAGTGTATAACGTTTCTATCAAACCCATCTATATGGGTGACAATATCAGGTTTTATTCCCTCAGCTTCTAGAGTGTTTAAAGTAGCAGAAAGAGCAACGATAAGAAATTTATCTTGATTTTTCTTTATCCACTCTATATTATTTTGAAGAGATGGACCAGCAGCTAAAAGTATAACCGGTTTATTTGTAAGTGATGTTTTAGAGCGAGAGTTTATAAGATTTAAAAAATTAAAATTATTATTTAAATACTCCAATGGTTTTACATATTGATTTAAAATTTCACTATAAAAAAATAAGTTATGTGATTGAGATGCCAGTTTAACATGAAATTTTTCTAGTTTTTCTTCACTATGACTTAGCATCTCAAAATATTTAATATAATGATTATAATAAAACTCGGTATCTATAAACTTTTGTGCTATTTGTGTAAACTCTGCTGGTGAATCAAAGACTGAGAAAATAAGTTTTGCATTTTTTGCTAAATCAAAATATGGTGTTGCAAATAAAGAGAGTCTAAAAAGTTCTAAATCATCTTCAATAATTAAATATACTTTTGCTTTGATTTTTTTATCTATAGTTGCTATATGTGTACCAATACCTACTCCGAAAAATATAAATTTATATATATTTTGTAATTCTACATTATCTGATGAATTTTTGTCTATATAATCTATAATATGTGCAACACCATTAATGGCATTTTGTGTAATATCTTGACTCTCGCACTCTAGTAAGACACTTTGCTTGATATTGAATTTTCTAAAACTTTCAAAAACATTGGAATCTTTTTTATAGTTAATACTCTTAGCTGCTAATGATGCATAATCAATACTGCTTGAAGAGTATAGATAATTATTTGTTGAAAATTCCAAAACATCCAAGTAGTTGTCTTGTACAACTAAATCATACTTGTTTTGGTAATGACCTTGTTCTACTGCCGAATCTAAGGCAGCAAGTTTATTATAGATATCTTTTTGTTCTTTTTCAAAATAGAGTAAGTTTTTTTGAAATGTTGCTATTGCTATTTCTTGAAGTGATTCCATTATTTAAGCCTTGTCCTTTCGTAATAATAATCAATAATTTCTATTAAGTGTTTTATTAATAAATTATCTATATTTTTAGAGTGCTCTTGAGTATATTCTTGGGAATTAAAAAAGTTGAATATAAAGCTAAATATATATTTAAAATATGTATCAAAAACTCTACTGAGTTCATAATTTTTTATCTCATCTTCATTTGCTAAAGTTGAAGATAGATTTATTAAGTTATTTATATAGTCTAATTCATTTGTACTATTAAGGTTTTGGTATTTTAAAATCTCATCTTTTAATTTTTGTGAATGGGCTCTTTTGTTATTTATGTTTTGCACTTCATCTTTGGTTAATTTTGCAGAAGAGTTAGTTGTACAAATATTTAACAGTTGTTTTTGAGTCTCATTTTTTAGTTCAATATTTATATCTATATCCTGACATTTTTTTGCAGTTGAGTCTAAGAATTTTGCACCGTCACTTAGATTATAAATATTTTGTTCTTTTTGTTTTAACATCTTTGTAAAGTAGTTAATTGTATCTATTGAAGTTTTAAAATGTGGTGTTGTTAGTACAGTTTTAGAAAAATTACCTTCAATACTAAAAAGACTCTCTTTATATTTCATTTGTGAATCATCAAAAGCATTTTCTTGTGTTGATAAAGTTTTTGCATACTCATGTAAGCCAGAATGTGTTTTGCCTGTTTCACTATCCACAGCTAAGTCAAGCCCTATTGTATAAATTGTTTGCGCCTTTAAAATGATTAAGAGCTGGTAAGTTAAAGAGCCTACACATGGTGCAGAAGGTTTTATTGAAGATTCTTTATATTGTGTTCCATTTTCAAAGAAGAAAAGCTTTTCTTTGCTAAATTTAGATGTAACACTTTTAGCAGTTCTAGCTGAGAAAAAACAGATTGAATCTTTTATGAACTCAAGTGAACCTATATTTTCAAAGTGTACATTAGCATTCTCAAAAGCATCAAGATGCGTAATGATATTTGGAGTAATTCCTTCTTTTTCCAAGTAAGGCAAGGTTGCTGAAATAGCTACAATTATAAACTTTTTATGGTTTTGCTTTAACCATTTTATATTTTTTTGCAAAGATGGACCAGCTGCAAGTAGTAAAAAAGCTTTGTCCTCAAACTCCGTATTAGAAAAGTTTAATGATTTGTTTAAAAAATTGTAATTATCTTGAAGATACTCTATAGGGGAGGTATATTGTACTAAAAGAGCATTGTAAAAAAACAATAAATGTGCTTGAGATGATATGGCTATATGAAATTGTTTAGGTTTATCATCGCTATGACTTAGCATGTGGAAATATTTAAGATAATGGTTATAGTAATATTCATGTTTTAAAAATATTTCTGCAGTTTTTAAAAACTCATCATTGTCCTCAAATACAGAAAAAATCAATCTAGCATCCTTGGCTAAATTTTTATAATTTGTAGTAAACAAAGAAAGTCTAAAAAGTTCCAAATCATCTTCAACGATTAAATATACTTTAGATGATATTTTTTTATGGATAGAGTCTATATGAAAGCCAAGTCCTACACCAAAAAAGATGAATTTTTTTATTGTTCTTATTATGTTTTTATTTGATGTATTATCTAGAGTATATTTTATTACTGGTGCAAAACCACTCATGGATTCTTTAAATTTTTGTGCCTGAGTAAACTTTTGCAAATCTTCATCTAATATATCTTGCTTGTGAAAAGATTCAAAAAGATTATCTTCTAGTTTATAGTCTATACTCTTTTGGGCTAAACTTGTGTGTTTAGCTATATTCTTGTCATATAGATAGGTATTAGTACTTTTTTCTAGAACATCAAAGCCATTATCTTCATATACTAATTCATATTTTTCTTGATAATGCCCTTGCTCTATCGCACTCTCAATAGCTGAGATTTTTGAGAATAACTCTGGCTGATGTTCTTGTAAATAAGAGATATTATCATTAAGATTAGTTTGAATAAACTCATTAGGATCTTTTATTTCTACTAATGATTCTTCTTGGTCGCTGATATCGATAGTACTACCAGAAATGACATCTTGTGAGAAATCAAATTTATATCTTAAAGAATCACAGTCATAAGTGATAGTTTCTTGAGGTGTTTTTTTATTTCTAACTTCTATAGCAAGAGGTAACTCTCTGTTTGCTAACACTTTGAGAGACATATCCATCCCGTGTTTTAGGTTTTTAATAAATTTTCCATCCACTTTTGTGTCATCTATAATATGAAGTGTAGTATCAAAGCCTAAATTATTCAATGATTCAAAAAAAATCTTTTTATCTTCAATAGGCGCTATTTTATCACTAGCAGAATGATAAGAGATATACTTAGTTTTATTGTTTGCATATTTATTCATTATAGTTAAGTGCTTGTCATTTGTTATGTCTCTAATCATATATCTATCATCGCAGAAGTAATTATTTAGAGATTTATTTAGAGTCCAGTTCGTTTTAACAAAACAGTTAAATATAATATTGTCTGAATAAGGCATTCGGCATTCAGGTTTTAAATGGCTAATTTCTTTGCCAGTAATGTATTTGAAGTTTGGTTTAACATAAGCAGAATTGTCAATAACAGTATCAATTTTATTTGGAGAAAGTTTAGCACAAAGATATGCAATATAAGCACCATGGCTACTTCCCAATAGGGTAGTACTATAATTACTCTCAAAATCAAACCCCTTTTTTTCTAAAGAACATAGAACATTTAAGTGGTCTAACGCCTGTAATATTCCAAAGTTTTGGTACTCATTGTTCTTAGGCATAATTGTCATTGGTAAATATACTTTAGAATCGTTACCAACTAATTTAGTGTTTAATTTTTCTAAAATTTCTTCAATTTGGTCTTTATCTGAGAAGTCAATATCATGTTTTTTTATCTCATTTATTAGTGCTTCTTGGTCAGTTTCATCCGCAATAATTGTAGCTCCATTATTTGGGCGAGAATAAAAACAATGGTAAAAAACATTTACAGCTACAACACCAAATGTTTTTGCAATATAGTTTCGTAGATTATCCCCATACTCATTATCGCTATCTGCCCCAAAGCCTGGGATTATAAATACAAACCCTTTTAGTTTTGTATTTTCAGGATATGAATATTTATATGTTAGTTTATTATCCCTAGCTATATTTAATTCAAAATCATTTGTAGAGATTATTGAGTCTTCTTTGATAATTAATTTATTTTGCATTTTATTCTGCTTATTTATCTATATATGTTTTTTTAAATGAAGATGCAAATGATATATTCTCACTCGCTTTTTTACCTAAAATATCTTTTAAATACTTAGGATGCATACCGTAACCAGGTCTTACACTTCTAATATTTTCCTTGGTAAAAACTTCACCTTTTTTTATATCTTTACAAACATATAGGCTTCTTGAAAATACTCTTGATTTTTCTTTTTTATCTGTCATCGTATAATCAACTTTCCCAAGTAACAACTCTGTAGCTCTTATATCTTCAACCATCTTTTTAAACTCTGTTTTGTCCATAGAAAAATCAGCATCTGCTCCACCAATACTCTTGTCTAAAATAAAATGTTTTTCTATCACTTTTGCACCAAGTGTTACTGCAACAATAGGTGCAGTAGAACCTAAAGTATGATCTGAAAAACCTGATACAACATCAAAACGTTTTGCTAAATCAGGTATGCTTAGAAGATTTGCTTCATTAAGTGGAGCAGGATAAGAGCTTGTACATTTTAAAAGTATAATATCGTTATTCCCTACACTTTTACAAATGTTTACAGCATCATTAATTTCATCAATAGTAGCAATACCAGTAGAGATAATCATAGGTTTCATCTTTAAAGCCATATACTCTATAAGTTCATAATCTGTAATCTCAAAAGAGGCAACTTTATAGGCTGAAGGGTTTAGCTTCTCTAAAAAATCAACAGCAGTTTTATCAAAAGGAGATGAGAATATATCTATATCAATCTCTCTTGCATAGTCAAAAAGCTCTTTATGCCATTCCCAAGGTAGATAAGCTTCATTGTATAAATCATAAAGTTTTTTATCATCCCAGAGTGTTCCACCTTTGATTATAAAATCTTCTTTATCGCTATTAAGAGTAATGGTGTCTGCTGTATATGTTTGAAGTTTAATGGCATCAGCACCTATCTCTTTGGCAGCTTTTATTGTTTGTTTTGCTATAGATATTTTCCCGCCATGATTTGCACTGAGTTCTGCAATGATAAAAGTGCCATCTTTGTTTAAGTCAAAGTTACCTATTTTCATTTTCTAACTCCATTTGAATTAATTCTTTATTATTAAATTGTTTTTTAGAAACACTTGAAAAGTTGTGTTTCGTGTATAGATTCAAGGCTTTTAAGTTTTCACTAAAAACTTCAGCGATAAGTTTTTGTATATTTAATATATCAAAACCATAGGAGATTATAGTTTGTAGTAAAATAGTTCCTACACCATTTATTTTAGGATTTGAGTATATACCTATTTCACTACTCTTATCATTAATGTTGATAAAACTGATAACACCAATATAGTGTTTATCATCTTTTACCAAGAAATAAAGTTTATCTTTTTTGTATTTTAGATTTTTTAAAAAATCAAAGTGATTTTCTCTTGATATCTCTTTTGAATTAAACATCCATTTTTTTACACTGGGATTATTTCTCCAAAGGAGAATCATCTCTTTTTCTTCAAAGTTTAAATCCTTAAAATCTATTAGTTTAATATTTTTAAGCATTTTTTAGCACTTTTAACATCATCTCAACTCTTTGTTGCAACTTTTTTTCACTAAATTTTTTTAGCGTTAGATATCTTTTTCTTCTAAGATAATTATATAGATTTTTTTGATTCTCAGCAGTTTTAATTGCAATAAATGGAAGTCCCATAAAGTATGCTTCATTTGCTGTAACACTTGGTGTAATGATAGCAAAATCACTTTTTCGCATAAGTTTTGCTATTTGTGTAGTATTTATATGAAGTTTGATATTTTTTATCTTTGTCGTATATCTTTTTAATTTTTTTAAATTATTATTTGATGATGTTGTAATAATATGGATTTTTAAATTTTTAAATTTTGACAATGTTTTTAATATTTCAATATTAATATTATTATAATCAACACCACCCATAGCAATAAATACAGTTTTAACTTTAGATTTTTTTGTATTTTGTATTTTGTGCTTTTCTTTATGAAACTCATCTCTTAGTAGTGTATGTTTCTCTCCACATTTTAATTTGCAAAAAGAGGGTACTAGGTTTTTATATTTTTTAGGATTTGCACCAAGGTTATGGTTTAAAAGTATATCGCAATAGTGTTTTTCGTAAGTGTCATCAAGTGCCAAAATTTTAACATCACTATTTTCTTTTATATATTTTTCTTCTTTGTATGTGATTTTATAATGGTCAATAATCAGTAAGTCAATTTTTAATCTTTTTATTAGTAAAACAAGTTCTTTTTTATTATTAGACTGAAGTATTTTTAAATCATAACCTGATTCAAATATCTTTTTATTGATATTACCTTTTAGGTTTTGAGTTGCAAATATTATATTTGAATTTGGGTACTCTTTTGCAAGAACCAAATCTCGCATAACATGTCCAAGCCCAATAGATGAAGATGAGTCTGTACGAATTAGAATATTTTTCATTATTTACTTCTATTTATAACTTCATATATTATTTCAGCCCTCTGCCAGTCCTCTAAGGTGTCAATATCTTGAACTAAATGTCTTGGAAGTACAATAGGAATAGAATCTTTGCCAAACATTATTTCATTACTGTTCGTGCCTAGTTTTTTCCAGTAAAACTGTCCAGCATCTTGATAAGCAACTTCAAGGTCTTGACTTCTTGAAGTATAGTTCTCAGGTGTAAACATTTCACACCTTTCATTGGAGTTTATTTTAAAGGTTCTTTGAATTGGAAAAGGCATAGACGTCGCACTAAAAGAATTAACTGCATCAGAATTTTCCAGCCTTTGAAGACCTTCTTTTAGATACTCTTTTTGAAGTAGTGGAGCAGTTGCGTATATTGTACAGGCATATTTGTAAACTTCTTTTTTCTTTTTTAAAAACTCAAGGGTATGAGAGACAACATCCGCTGTCCCTGTAAATTCATCAGCTAGATTACTTGGTCTAATAAATGGAACTTCAGCCCCATACTTTTTTGCTATTTTTGCAATCTCTTCATCATCAGTTGAGACAATAACTCTCTCAAATAGTTTTGATTTTAATGCTACTTCAATAGAATACGCAATAAGAGGTTTTCCAAAAAAATCTTTTATATTTTTTTTTGGTATTCTTCTACTTCCACCGCGAGCAGGAATTATTGCAACAGCCTTTAGACTCATTAGAAACTACACCCTCTATAGCTGTATTTATTTAATACATCTATAAGTGTATCTGCAACAAATTTTGCATCTTCCATGCTCATTTTTTGATGGCAGGGGATAGAGATTTCAGAGCGATAAAAATCATTTGCTACATTAAGTGCCACATCTCCAAATTTTTCTTTGTAAAAACTATTTTGATAAATTGGTCTGTAGTGAACTTGGACACCAAAGCCTCTTGTCTGTAACTCTTTAAAAATATCTTCTTTTGGACATTGAAGTTCAGGTATTAAAAGAATAGGGTAAAGATGCCTTGAGCTTATTTGACCTTTCTCCAAAGAGACTGTAGTAAATAATTTTTCATCTTTGAACCTTTCATCATAATAAGCTGCGATTTTATTTCTTATATCTATAAAATTATCTAGTTTTTTGATTTGTGTTATACCAAGTGAAGCGGCTAGTTCTGTCATCCTGAAGTTGTAACCAAGACTTACCATATCAGAAGACCAGAATTGTTTTTTAACCATACCGTGAGAGCGAATTAGTCTAAGTTGCTTAGCATATTCATCGTTATCAGTTAAAACTGCTCCACCTTCACTTGTTGTTATAGGCTTTATTGCATGAAAACTAAAAATTGTCATATCTGAGAAAGAACCGATTTTTTTACCGTTTATGCTTGAACCAAGAGCATGCGCCCCATCTTCTATAACAAGTAAATTATGTTTTTTTGCTATAGAGTGAATCTGTTCTAAGTTAACAGGTTTTCCTGCAAAATGAACAGGAACTATAGCCTTTGTTTTTGGTGTTATTAATCTCTCTATATATTTTTCATCAATATTGCCGTCAAGTTTTATATCGCACCAGATAGGTTTAGCACCTAAACTTACAAACATATTTGAAGTTGCTACAAAGCTTATAGGAGATGTTATAACCTCATCTCCCTGACTAATTCCACATGCCGAATATGCACCAAAAAGGGCAGAAGTAGCAGAGTTGAATGTTACTGCGTGTTTTGCCCCTGTATATTCACATAAAGCTTTTTCAAAATCTAATACTTTTTCACCTTGTGTCAGGCACACACCTCTTAAGACTTCTATTACTCCATCTATGTCATCATCTTCTATACACTGAGTTGAGTAATCAAATCTTTTCATCTATTTTTCTTCTTTTTTTGTTAGTTCTATTTTTTCTAGTAACTCTTCATGAGATAGCCATATATCATTATCTCTAGAGTTATATTCAAAACCAGTTTCTACAGTTTTACCTTTTTCATTGATATTGTTTGTAGTGTAGTCAATAGGTGAAGAAAAAGTAATACTTGGTTTAATTACAAAATGGTCATGAAATTCAAGTGTAATATGAGAATCATCAACTGGGCACATAACTTCGTGTAGTTTTTCTCCTGGGCGAATCCCTATAACTTCTTGTTTTAGATGAGGTGCTATAGCTTTTGCCATCTCTGTCATTTTCATAGATGGAATCTTTGGTATAAAAATTTCTCCACCTTGCATTCGCTCAAAGTTTTTAAGTACAAAGTCAACACCATCTTGAAGAGTTATCCAAAATCTTGTCATATTTGGTTCTGTAATTGGCAGAGAGGTTGCCCCTTCATTTATTAACTTTTCAAAAAATGGAATAACTGAACCGCGAGAACCTAAAACATTTCCATATCTTACTACTGAAAATTTTATCTCATGTTCCCCAGTAAGATTGTTTGCAGCTACAAAGAGCTTATCTGAAACAAGTTTTGATGCACCATATAGATTTGCAGGAGCTGCGGCTTTATCAGTTGAGAGTGCAATAATTTGTTTAACGTTATTAGATATACAAGAATCGATAATATTTTGGGCACCCATCACATTTGTTTTTATACATTCCATGGGATTATATTCTGCTATTGGAACATGTTTAAGTGCCGCTGCATGAACTACATAATCAACTCCGACCATAGCTTTTTGCAGTCTGTGAAGGTCTCTTACATCACCGATAAAGTAACGCATACAACTATCGTTGTATTTTTGAGCCATTTCAAACTGTTTAAGTTCATCTCGTGAATAGATGATGATTTTATTTGGTTTGTATTTTTTTAAAATAGTACGAACAAATTGTTTACCAAAGCTACCAGTTCCACCAGTGATGAGAATATTTTTATTGTTTAACATATTTATCCCAAGTATAATTTAGTTAAGCAAAAGCAAAAAGAATACCACGAAGGATTTAAGTAGAGTTTATAAGTTTGCACATGCCAAAGTTGGCATGCGCTGTGAGCAAAGCGAGGAAGTACTCTTGGTAAATTATTTGATTTTTTCTAGGATGCTATCTACCGAGAAACCAAATTTCTCAAATAGTTGTCCAGCTGGTGCTGATGCTCCAAAACTGTCCATTGCGATTACTGTATCTGCAAATCTGTACCACTCTAATCCACGAGCAGCTTCAATAGCTACAGTTTTAGTTCCCTCTTTGATGATAGAAGAGATATATGCAGAATCTTGCTCTATGAAAAGATCGTAACATGGAACTGAAACAACATTAACTGGAACGTCCATACCGTTTAGAGTCTCTTTTACTTTTAGTGCAAGTTCAACTTCACTTCCTGATGCCATTATAGTCATAACCGCATCTTCATCTTCTTCTAAAAGATAACCACCTTTTGATATTTCTCCACTTGCTGGAATTGGAAGAACTGCAAGATTCTGACGTGAACAAACAAAAGCTGATGGAGATTTACTCATCTCTAAAGCAACTTGCCAAGCTACAATATTTTCATGTCCATCAGCTGGTCTCCATACATAAAAGTTTGGTAATGCACGAAACTGAGATAAATGCTCGATAGGTTGGTGAGTTGGACCATCTTCACCTACACCGATAGAATCATGTGTCCATATAAAGAACTGTTGGATTCCTGTAAGTGCTGCGATTCTCGCCGCTGGTTTTAGGTAGTCTGAGAAAACAAAAAATGTTGCAGAGAAAGGTAAAAGTGGACCATAAAGAGCCATCGCATTTACAATAGAACTCATTGCATGTTCACGAATACCAAAGTAGATATTTCTACCCTTTGGAAAAACTCCCATATCATTTAGGTTAGTTTTGTTTGACGGACTAAGGTCAGCTGAACCACCTAAAAAGCTTGGAATACCTTTAGCGATTGCATTCACAATCTTACCATTAGTTCCACGAGTAGCTTCAGCTTTTTCAAATGAAGGATAGTCTATACGAGAAAAATCTGGATTTTGTAAAGCACTTAAAGCTTCATTTTGCTCCATAAGTGGAAGAGTTTTTTGTCTATGAATCCACTCACGCTCTAGTAAATCACCATCTTCGATAGCACATCTAAATCTAGCCATAACATCTTCATCTACATGAAAAGTTTTAGAAGAATCAAACCCAGCATCAGCTTTTGCCTGAGCAATAACATCATCACCTAAAGGAGCACCATGAGAATGATGTGAACCTTCTAGTTTACCAGCACCTTTAGCGATGATTGTGTTTGCTATGATGATAGTAGGTTTTGTATTAGTTTTTGCAGTATTTATAGAGGTATCAATCTCATCAAAGTTATGACCATCACACTCTAAAACATCCCAACCTTGAGATTCAAATCTACCACGAATATCCTCACTTATACTCAAGTCAGTTGAACCCTCAATAGTGATACGGTTTGAATCGTAAATAAGGATTAGATTGTCAAGCTTGTTGTGACCAGCGATAGAACAAGCTTCATAAGATATACCCTCTTCTAAATCACCATCTCCACATAAACAATATACATTATGGTCAATCAAGTCAGCAGTTTCAGAGTTAGTTTGAGCACCAACAAATTTTGAAGCCATAGAAAAACCAACAGCATTAGCGATACCTTGACCTAATGGACCAGTAGTAATCTCAATACCTGCTGTATGACCAAACTCTGGATGACCAGGAGTTTTAGAGTCTAGTTGACGAAAGTTTTTTAAATCATCAATCTCTAAGCCATATCCCCAAAGGTAATAAAGTGAATAGATAAGACCTGTTGCATGCCCACCTGAGAATACAAGTCTATCACGATTTAAAAAATCAGGATTTTTAGGATTGTGATTTAGATGCTCACTTAAAACAACAGCGATATCTGCTAGTCCCATTGGAGCACCAGGGTGACCAGAGTTTGCAGCTTGAACCATGTCTGCTGCTAAAAATCTTATACTGTCTGCCATTTTTTGACGCATTACATTACTCATTTTAATTCCTATGTCTGTTTATATATTTTGTAAGTAGTGATGAAAGTTCATTTTTTAAATTTTCATCAAAGTTATTCAACTCTTCTAAGAGTTCATCCGCTAAGGTATTTGCTTCTTTCATAGTCTCTTCTAAGCCTATCAAAGTAACAAAACTATTTTTATCTTCATCATTTCCTGTAAGTTTTCCAGCTTCTTCTGAAGATTGCGTAACATCTAAAATATCATCTTGGATTTGAAATAAAAGTCCAAGCTTTATACCAAAGTCATAAAGCTTTTCGCCCAATTCTTCTTTACCAACAATAATAGCACCCATTTTAAGTGAAGCAGCTATCAGTTTTGCTGTTTTGTTCGTATGCAGAATTTTTACATCATCTATTTTTAAAG
>Ga0209345_10003845_pt1 | contig 15056 bp, 16 predicted proteins | sample Cruoilmetagenom7_FD_187294 | JGI IMG/M metagenome (GOLD analysis project Ga0209345, IMG submission 187294) | Oil polluted marine microbial communities from Coal Oil Point, Santa Barbara, California, USA - Sample 7 (SPAdes) (version 2) | ecosystem: Environmental > Aquatic > Marine > Oil seeps ... | reverse complement strand
AAAGCTCAACAGCTCTCTTAAATCCTTTTGGAACTATCTCTTTAGATTTTGTACAAGTAAAAGAATCAGATACCAAAAGCTCTGTCTCTTGTGATATTAGTATCTCATCTGGATTTGCTTCCGACTCTATTCTACTTGCTAAATTTACAGAGGAACCAATTATTGTATATTCTAAACGATCTTTACTTCCAAAATTACCAACAGTACAATATCCTGTATGGATACCAATACGTACTGCAAAAGGTTTTGTAAAACCCTTCTCTTTCCATTTTTCATGTAAAAAAGACATTCTATTATGCATCTCCAGAGCCATACTCACACAAGCTACTGCATCCTCTTTTATACCTTTAGTGTGTGGGTCTCCAAAAAAAAGCATGATTGCATCACCCATATACTTATCAACTGTTGCTCCATATTTAAGAGCAGTTAATGTCATCTCATTCAAATAATCATTTAACAACTCACTTAAATCTTCTGACTCCATAGTATCTGTTGTATCAGTAAAACCAACAATGTCTGAGAAGAATATTGTTAATTTCTTGCGCTTTGAAGTCAAGGTTACATCTTGTTCGCCAGAAAATATAGACTCATATACCTGAGGAGAAAGGTATCTTGATAATTTTGTCGATAAATTTTCAAGCATTTCACTTTTACTTTTTTCTTCTATTAAATTTTCACGATTTTTTGATTCCTCTTTTAATTTTACTAGGGCTTTACTCATACCAACTATCATTTTATTAAAAGAGTGTGAAAGTTTACCAATCTCATCATTTGAATATATTTTAACCTGATAAGAGTAATCTTGATTTTTTGTAACCTCTTCTGTGACTTTAGAAAGCTCGATTATAGGTCTTATTAATCTACCTATAAAAAACAGAGCAATTATCCCTATAACAAATGCGCCAACTATCAAAGCTACTATAAAAAGTCTTTCATATTTTTTAAGTGATTCTAAAAAAGCTTTTTGATTTTGTTCCAAAACTATCTCTATGTTTTTTTTAGTTTGTAGTGCCTTACTTACATGTATTTCATGATTGAAGCTATCTCTTTTATATAGTACTTTAGATTTATCAAGAACTATATAATAATGCCTATCTTGGGAACCATCCAACAGGTTTGTAATGTTCTTTAAAGAAAATTCTAATTCTAACTTTGCTATTAAAGAGTTGTCAAAAGGGGAAAATATATCTTGCGAAAAAAACACATCATATTTTGCTTTTTTTAAAATATTATTAGCATCACTTGAAGCTATTATCATCCCTTCTTTATCTATGAGATTGAAATTTCCATCTATACTTAGTTCTTTCTTTTTTTTCTCTAATAAATTTGAAATTCTACGGTCAACATCTTTAGAAAATATATCATTCATAATATCTAGCTGAGTTATAAATAATATATCTCTTTTAAGCATTATTAAATATTGCTCTATTTTATCTATACTAAGGTTAAGTTGTGTATTCATCTCTTGTTGAGTATTTTCATAATATTTACTACGAAGAGTATTTGCTGAGTATGTCATAATCACTATATATGGGATAAGACTTACTGATAATATCAGCAATATTATCTTAATTTTAAAACTCATAAACCACTCTTAGCTCTGCATCAACTAAATTCTTTGGTAAATACCCTACTGCAATATCTACATTTTTTACAAATAGTTTCATTGACTTGTTTGATGATTGTACAACTGGTGGACTTATCCCTTGAAAATGTTGTTTTATCCAGTATCTATTTAATTTTTCCCTATTAGTTTTTAAAACTTTATCTTCAAATTTATTTCGTAATTGTGATGAGGCTGATACATTTATAGGAACAACTTTTACACTATCAACAAAGTGCCTTTTCATCATAAATATATCTTTAATCTGCTTGGAAGATAGCTTTAGTATTTTGCTATTATTATTTACAACCACTGCATATTCAGAAGATAAAAGTGAAATACTTATGGCAAATACTAAAATTATGAACTTCATTAAAACAATACCGAAAATGACACAAGTGATTTGTTTTGATATGAATCAGAATTCCATTGGTATTCAGCCTTAAATGACACGGAATATATTGGTCTATAACTATAACCAAACACTCCAATATGAGTTTTTTCGTTATTTTCATCATCATTAAAATATTCATAACGACTTATTAAAGCATGTTTCATATCTAAGTTATACATTCCCTGTGTATAACCTGCTAAGTTATTACTTTTTTTATTAATAAATCTATTATCAATATCACTATAAGCAACTTCACCTTTAAGTAAAAATGGATAATTATCATATTTTGCATTTATTTGCATAAACTCAACATGTTTATCATCTACATTAGTTATATACTGACCTAGAGAACCACCTAAACTAAATTCATCTAAAAATTCATATTCTAAAGAAGCACCTAGAAAGTGGTCATTTTGTATATTGATATACTCTTCATCAAGGTCTTCATTATTTTGCATAAATAGATGATATTTTATAGTATTATCATTATCAAAGTATCCAAACAAGTCTAAACCAGTTAAAAGTTTTGGAAACATTTTATAACTATAAAGAGGGTTTGAACTTGTATCTCTAAGTACGTTTATTGGCTCAAGATTCCAGTAACCAATAGGTGTGATTTGTTTACCTACGCGGATGTTTATCATTTCAGAATGCATGTAGTTTGCATACATTCTTTCATAATGAAATTTAGTATCATTTGTTGATGTACTTGTAGTATAGTTTTTCACATATGTAGGAGCAGACTCTAACTCTAAAAGGTAAGAAAAATCTGAAGATAGATCACCATAAGCCAGCAGGGCTACATCATCTAGTCTAAACTGTCTTTTTTCATCTGATTTTTGGTAGTCAATAGAAAAGTATGAACCTAAATAAAGGTATTCATTGATTTTTAAACCATGACCCATTTCATATTCATCTGAGTTTAAAAAAGAGACTAGTAAAACTATAAAAGCCAATATAAACTTCATTTCACTTCCTAGGTTATTAAAAATTTTTATATTATAACAGAATTTTACTCGCTACTGACATGACTGCTGATTCAGAGCGAAGTACCATCGGAGTATTTAGTCTAAATACATCTTGAGTTTTTAAAAACTCCCTCTCTTGATCTGAAAATCCACCTTCACAACCTACTAAGACAGTATCAATATTTTCATAATCATCAATAGTTTTTTCAGTAAAATCAAACACCTTGGCATGTGGGAATTTTTCTATAAACATTTCTATATTTTTATATGTATCAAACTCTATATATGTACTTCTTCCACATTGTTGCATCGAGGCTTCTAAAATTCTCTCAAATCGATTCAAATCTAGCTTAAAATTTTTCTGACTTCTATCACAAGAGATAAAAGAAATTTTCTCAACACCCATTTCACTAAGTGATGGTAACACTTTTTCTATTGATTTAGTATCAATCATACACCAGCCAATATGAAGAGATTTTTTTGCAGTTATGGCATGTGGATTTGAAGATATATATTTTAACTCTAAACTTCTGTTATCAATCGAGATAATTTCATAAGTATATAAAATACTCATATCTTTTTTCGAGCGAAAATTTATCTTATCACCCATGTTATGTCGTCTTACTTTTACTAGATACTTAAAAGTCTCTCCTTTTAAGATTAGAGACTCACTTGGTATATCTTCAAGTAAGATATATATCAAAGCCACATCCAGATTGAGATACTAAGAACTACCAAAACTTCATAAAGAAGTATTTTCATACCAAATTTTTTAAATCCCTCTAGTGCCCCATCTACTTTATGATTTAAGTACTTTAAAGTTTTTGCTCTTTTAACTTCAAGTACAATTATAATCAAAGCAAAAAGAATCATCAAGATATTCTCAATAGTAAAATCAAGATGCTTTGCAGCCATCATAATCACACCTGTAAAAATAATAGTACCAATAGCAGTAGAGCCAATGGGAGTAAAAAGTGTCATTTGTCTTTTATAACTAAGTAACTCTTTTGCGTTAAGAAGCATATATGCATTCAATCCAATCACAACCAAAATTCCAATAACACCGTAGTAATGTGTTACAATACTCATATCATACATTTCATTCATGATGAAAGTTTATAATATTTGAGGTAAATAATGGCTGTAACTGTAGAAAAAGCACTAGAAATTATATATAACAAGATATCAAGCAAATCAATTAAAATTTTACCAATAGAACAATCCCTTGGATTAGTACTAGCAGAGGATATAATAGCTAAACATAACCTACCACCTTTTGATAACTCTGCAATGGATGGCTACGCTGTAAAAGTATCTGATGCAGGAAAATGTGTAAAGCTTGGAGGTACAATCTTTGCAGGTGATGACTCAGATGAAGTATTACAAGAGGGCAAAGCTATAAAAATTATGACTGGAGCCAGAATTCCGGATGGTTGCGAATGCATTGTACCAGTTGAAGATTCTTCAGAGTGTGAAAATGGTATAGTTTTACCAAAAAATCTCGAAAATGCTAGGCATATAAGATTAGCAGGTGAAGATATAAAATCTTGCGATCAACTTTTAAAAAAAGGCAAAAGACTATTTGCACATCAAATTACCCTTTTAGCGTCTCAGGGTATTAGCCATGTTAAAGTTTATAAAAAACCTCATGTAGCTATATTTGCTTCTGGTAGTGAACTTAAAATGCACTTTGAAAATGTAGAGTCTCATCAACTTTACAATACAAATACTCCAACTTTTTACTCTCGTGCTTTAGAGCTCGGTTGTGAAGTTGATTTTATAGGTACATCAATTGACACACTCCAAGATATAAAAGAGCATATTAAAAGTGCGCTTGATAGTGATTTGATAATAACAAGCGGAGGAGTCAGTGTTGGAGATGCTGATTTTACAAAAGAGGCATTTGGTGCATTTGGTTATGATATATTTTTTGACAAGATAGAGATAAAACCTGGTAAACCTACAACTATTGGTAAGATTGGCGATACAGTTATCTTAAATCTTCCTGGTAACCCTCTTGCAGCTGCACTTAACTTTGAACTTTTTGGTTGCAGTATAATACACGCACTAAGCGGTGATGTGTCAAAATATTTATCTACTATAAAAACGAAAATGAAAGTTGATTATAAACTAAAGAAAGGAAGAAGAAGTTTGGTACCTGGTTATTTTGATGGTGAAACTTTTAACCCTTGTGAAAAGTTTGCTCCAGGTATGGTCTCTCCACTAGCTAATTCGAATGCATATATTATGATAAGTGAAAACTGTAGTATGTTAAATAGTGGAGATGAAGTTAAAGTGATTCCTACAAGATTTATTTTTACCTCTTGTAAAAACCCAGATTTAGTTAGTGGAAATTAAACACTAGCTAAATTTATAAAACTTTCCCCTCTTTTTAGCTTTTCAAACAACTCACTATCATCCCAATCATTTTTAATAGTTTGAGAAAATATTATCTCTTCTAGGTTTATGGCTCCCATTTTTTCGCTATAAGCATCATCTACAAAACATTGAGCATAACCTGTATCTGTTTCATGAACGATTATACTGTTTAGCCTTACATCTCTTTCACCATTTATTGTGTTAGTTTGATTTAAAAGTTTATCTATCATTAAAAAAATCACACGAGAAAACTGCTCACAAGACGGTGAAACTGGAAGTTCTATCCATCTCTGGGAATGTTTTTTCATATCCTGGATATACTCTTTATCATCCCCACTCCAAATAGTAACTCCATGGTCAAAAGAATCTACTAAAGCTTTCATATTTTTTTTCATCAAACCAAAATCATAAACCATTTGTCCATCATCTAAAAAGTTTGATTCAAAAAGTAGTTCAACTTTGTATGAGTGTCCATGAAGTGAACTTCTGCATCTAACAGTAGAACATCCACGAACAACATGAGCATTTTCAAATTTAAAAAGTTTTCTAATAATCATGATTAAACACCTTTGTTTTGATCCCAGATTCTTATATGAAGTCTATCTGAAAAATTATACCCTTTTGCCTTACAAAACTCTATTAGAGGTTCTGTATTTTTCTCAACTTCTGCTTTACTTCCACCAACTGGCATACAATAAACCTCAGTTTTTGGCGAGTGAATAAGTATATCTTCAATCTCAACTTCAAGCCCTAAATTTATAGATTCTGCATCTATTGAAAACTTAAAAAATGCCTCTTTTGAGTTTGAAGCTAAAGAGTATATAACATCACCGTTCACCCTTTTTCTAAAAGTTTCATTTGAGTTTGATAATTTTACTGAAAGAGCAAAAATACACTCTTTATATACTGGGTACTTCTCAAAATCTACATCAAGTGAGCCATTTGTTTCAAAGCAGATTCTATGATTATTATTATGTAGCTCATTTAAAAATTCAACAAATATCTCATCATTAGCATATATTAGTGGCTCACCACCAGTTAAAACAACATCAATGGCAAAAGGAAGTTCATATAGATCTAAAATATTTAAAAGCTCTGTAGTTTTGGTTATAGGTATCCAGTTTTGTGAAAAATGTTCTTTATTTACAGCATAAACCGTATCACAGCCAAGAACTTCAACTCCATCTGGAGCAATTTCAGTACAGGCAAAGCCCTCACATTTCATATTGCATCCACCAAGTCTTATAAAAAGAGATGGCCTACCCGTATATTTACCCTCACCTTGAATAGAGTAAAAATGTTCAACTAGATAAAGCAAAGATTATCCGCCAGTTTCATAAAAAGCACGATTAGACATCTCTCCATCATCTGTACCCCAACGATTTTTCTCAGGTTTAGTGCGCACAACTTCTTTTAGCACTAATGCAGCACCTTTTATATCGCCTCTTTTTATAGCTTCACCTATATTCATAGCTTCATCAAAGTAAAGACAAGGGATTAACTGCCCCTCTGCTGTAAGTCTAATACGGTTACACTGCTTACAAAAGTCATCTTCATAAGGTTCTATAATACCAAATCTATAACCATCTTTAAAACGGTAATAATGTGAGGGTGATGAACCATCAAAGCCCTCATCTTCAAACTCATACTTTGTAGATAAAAGTTCTAAAAGTTCAGGAGATTTAAGTCCTTGTATCTCTTTTTTGGCATGTGCATTTTCCATGTACTCAATAAAGCGTATAGACATATCTCGTTCTTTGCAGTACTCTAAAACATCTATGATTTCATTTGCATTTACAGTTTTCATAGGGACCATATTTACTTTTACTTTCAGTCCAACTTTTCTTGCCTCTTCAACACCCTCTAAAACATTTTTAAGTACATCTTTACCAGCAATATCTTGTGCAACTTCAGGTATTAACGTATCAATGCTTACATTTATTCGTTTTAGTCCGGCATCTTTGAGTTTTTGTGCTGCGCCCTTAAGTAAGAAAGCATTTGTAGTCATTGCAAGGTCTATACTTGGCTCATAATCATAAATCATCTTTATGAATTTATCTAAGCCCTCACGAAGAAGTGGTTCTCCACCAGTTATACGAATCTTATTAACACCTTCATCTATAGCTACTTTCATAAATTCAAAGAGTTCTTCAAAAGAGAGTAAGTTCTCTTTTGGAACCCATGAAAATGGTTTTTCTGGCATACAATAGTTACATCTAAAGTTACATCTTTCTGTAACTGACACTCTAAGGTAGTCAACTACCCTGTCATAGCTATCTATTAGCATCTATTTAGCTAATATCTCTGCTTTGATTGTTTTAAACTCTGCATCACTCAAGACTCCAGATTTTTTCATCTCATATGCTTCCTTGATTTCATCAAGCTTTGATGCACTTGCTCTTTGTGGTACTGACTTAGTAGCTGTAGCTGATGTTCTCTCTGCAAGTTTTCTCTCTATAATAGCATCAATATCTGCTTCACTCATTTGTGGTACACTAACTGTTTTTGCACCTACTATAGAATCATCTTTACTTTCTTCACCAATTAATTCTGTAATGATATTATCTGGGTCTTCCATGTTAGAACCAGCAAGACCTGTTTTAGCTATCTCTTCTTTTGCTATACTTGGACTTACTTGCTCAAATAAAAACTTTCCACCATCTGTAGTGTCTGTTATTCTTAAATAATTTATACTACCCTCTTTTAGGTTTAACTTTATATGTTCTTCTAATATTTGACCTTCAACAGCGGACATAAGAGTAGGATTTGGCTTAAGATTAAAAACCATATACTCATTACTTTCTATTCTTTCTAGATATCTTTTATCATTTATGCGAATATTATATTCTGAATGCGTAGATTCTTCACCATAACTCATACCATCTACTACATATATATATACTAATGCTGCTTTAGGTAGTGGTTTATGCGCTTCAAATGGTGCTTTATTTCCACATGCACTAAATACTAAAGTAACTAATACAAAACTAAATGTTAACAATATATTTTTCATATTTTCTCTCTTTGTTTAAGTGGGTTGATTATAGGATATATATGCTGAATCTATATTAAAAAAGAGTATAGATATTATTATATTTTAGGAGCTTTATTTAAAGGAGGTTTCCCAAGCAAAAGCTTGGGAAAAGTTGTCTTAGACAAGGTTATAGATTTCTTTTAAGCTTTGAGCTTTCTAGAAGTTTAAACGAGCCCATAGACGAACTATATGATTAGTATAGTTTGAATCAGTTGCATTAACTGCTGTGTTAAGACCTTTGAAGTCTTGGTTTACATATGCCGCTAAGTAAGATACACCACCAGATTTAACTTTATAAACTAAATCAAGTTCATTGTAATCATCAGCAGTACCAGCTGCATTATAGCTAGTATCATCAGTCATACCATAAGCAAGAGTTACTGAACCCATATCACCCATATTGTAAGAACCTTTTAACACTAAAGTATCATTAGCAAGAGAAATCTGTGTTTGATTTCCAACCATTTGACTGTACATTGGAGATTTTACACCACCAACATTTCTAACTTGAAGATTCACTTCATTATTTTCTCCACCATCAACTGATGTATAAATTCCAGTAAGTGTTAATGCTGGCATTGGAACTATAGAAGCTTTAAGACCAAAAGCATTTGTATCACTTACTGAATCACCTAAACCAACTAAAGCAGCAGCAGTAGCTGAACTCTCAACTTTTGGATCTAGATTACCAGCTTGAAGACCCATTTTTAAGCCCATTGGTAAAGATTTATCAGCTACAGCAACATTTAACCACATTGCATTTGCAGACATATCATTATTGTTAACACCAGATGTTACATTTTTGATTGAGTAGTAAGATGCTGTTACTGTTGTCATAGGAAGTGCAGTATTTTGAGCAGTAATCATATATGCATTACCATCTATTGCCATATCATTATTACCAGCCCCAGTAACATCATTCAAGTTAGATTTAGCAGTCATATCACCAACAGTTGTTAAATCATCTGAATTTGTAGTTGAAGTAACATATGCACCAACTAAAGTAGTTTTTGGGATATCACTATTGATAGCTAAAATTGCATCAAAAGTATTTTTAAATACATTCCAACCTTCAGTAAATGCTAGTGGAGAAAGAGACTTTGGAAGCTCTTGACGACCAAGCTTAAAAGTTGTGTTAGCAATTTTTTTAGCAACAAAGATTTTTGTTAACGCAATGTTGTCTGTTGTATTAGCACTTTGTGTATTTGTTTGCATATTAGCATCAACAACAGTTCTGTCTAGTCCAGCACCACCAACGTAAGTTAATTGAGAACCAAATGTGAAGTTATTTTGAAGATCAGCAGCTAAGTTAAGTTGTAGACCAACATTCGCTGAAGAGTTATCACTTGATGCTAAAGAAGACTTATTTGCAGCTTTATTTGAATCACTTGTTTGGTAGTAAACCACAGCTTGACCAGTAGTTACTATATCGATACCTTTATCAGCAGCTACTGCTGACGTACTAAATGCCATTGCAGCAACTGCTGCAGATAATATAATTTTTTTCATTCTTTCTCCTGTTTTGTTTGTTACATCACTCATATGAAGTGATAGTTAATGAATAGCAAATAGCATACCATTTACTATTGTTCACACCGTAATGTATTTGAGACAGCATCATTATATAGTTAGATATTTTAATCTAAGTTTAAATTGGGGGTTTTATTTACACTTTGTTTACTATTTACACACTAATATAGGAGATATTACTTTTTTTTATTATAATTTAGTTCTCTAAGGCAACTACTGAAGTACCTACTATCAAGTCGTGAAGAGCTCTATTGTCTTTTCTATATAATGGCAAAAGTAAGCCTAAAAGTGTAGAAGCAGTAATTAAAAAAGCAAAAAAACGAAAAAATGCTCTAAAAAAACCAATACTTTCATGTGTTTTATAATCTACTACTTTCATTGTATATGCTTTTTTACCAGGAGTTTGTCCAAGCTTTGCTAGAAACATTGCATACACAAGTCCATACATTGTAGTTGCAAGAAATGGTCCAAATGATGAAGCTTGTAAGTCATCTTTTCCATTTAACATAGCATATGTAATTATAAACATTATAGGAATATATATCATAAACATATCTGTAATCAATGCTTTTATTCTATCTGGATAAGTAGCATAATTTACATTTTGTTTATCATCTTTAATTTTGGTGTTATTTTTAGTTGATTGTTTTTTTAAGTCTCTGAATCTCATAAAAGGATTATAGCAAAAAATTTCTTTGAAGATATTTGAAAGATTTGATTTGTATATAATGTAAGCGTTCCCAAGCAAAGCATGGGAACGAGAAAGAAAGTAATTGTTAAGTAACAAAAATAATCTGACTTCAAAAGAAGTCAAGCTTTAGTGACCTAAGCGGTCCAAGCGGAGCAAAGAGATTACTCTCTTTGCGGGACTATTAATGTAAGTCTCTCCAAACTTGTTTTTTCCACAATAATGCGAAGATAGCAAAGATAATAACATAAATCATTACGTTTTTACCAACTTCTGCTCTTTCGTGACGTTTAGTATCACCAGCATTTTTCATATGCTCAATAACTTTTTCCATACTATCTGCTGTTACACCTGTACGAGGCATAGCAGTTCCAGCTAAGTGACTCTGAGGGTTTTCTACAAATGTAGAGATAAACTGCTCATTACGAGAACGGATATACATACTTAAATCTGGTGGTAATTTACCCATGTAAGATTTAATTGAATCTTGATACTCTAACACTTTAATATCAAATGCTAAAGAATCTTTTTCATGTTTGAACTTAGGTTTAGTACCAATTTGCGTCCAGTTTTCATAATTCATTGCATGACATCTACCACAAGCATTTTCAAATGCCATTGCAGGAGTTACATCAGCAGGACTAATAGCGATTGACTGTAAGTAAGTTACCATATCTGCAACTTCTTGGTCTATATCTCCACCAGCTCCATAAAAACCAACCATTGGGTGCATCTGACCTTTGTTAGCATCAAATTTATGCTCAACTTTAAGAGCATGTGCAGGGTTCTTAATTAAATCAGCTAAAAATTTAGCATCATAGATAGCACCAGCGTTACTTAAGTCTGGTGGGTTAACACCATAACTTGCAGCTGCCATTTGTGGTTCCATTGCAGCTGGCATACCAGCAGCTTCTATAGCGTGACAGCCAACACAAGCACCAGCACCCATAACTAACTCTCCACCACGAGTGGCATCACCAGTTTTTGTGATAGCAGGTAAATCTGCGTATGCAAAATTTTCACTATCTACATGCTTATGCATTACATGATGAGCATATGGCTCAACAAGATAATAAGTTAAAAGCGAGAAGAATACAACTACTACTAATATTATTGGTTCTTTATTTTTCATATCTTTTCCTTATACCTTTTTTTCCATAGATGTGATTATTGGAAGTGCTATCCATTGAGCAATAAATACAATTGCTGCAACTAGACCAACTTGACTATATGGATCTTCAGGTGGTAGTTTACCCATTGCAGTTAATACAATCATATTAACAAGCATTAACCAAAACCAGATAGCAAAAGCTTTACCACGACGATTCGCAGGAACAGTATTTGGGCTTCTATCTAAGAAAGGTAAGAAAACAAAAATAACTTGAGCAAATCCGAATAATGCTAAACCAAGGTCAATGTTAAATGGACGTAAAATCTCGTAAGACCATAAGAAATACCACTCAGGGTAAATATGTGCAGGTGTCTTAAGACCATCTGCCGGGTCAAAGTTAACTGGATCCATTGCAAAACCATAGTTATAAAATACTAGATAAAAGAAGAATATTAGATAAACTCCAACAACCATCATATCTTTAGACATAAAGTCATTTGCAAATCTCATAACTTTAGAACCAGCTTTATCACCATCTAAATATTTCTTAGATTCTGCATCAAAATCAATCTCTTCACCATCTTGATTATTAACATGTGGAATTCTTAGAGCTGCAAAGTGAAGACCGATTAGTCCAAGAATTGCAATTGGTACAAGAAGTACATGTAACATAAAGAAACGACCTAAGAATGCTTGAGCAGGAACATAATCCCCACGAATCCATTCAACTAAGAAGTCAGCATGAAGTGAACCACCAGCAAAAAGGTTAGTAATAACCATACCAGCCCAGTAACTCATTTGTCCCCATGGTAACATATAACCTGAAAATGCTTCAGTTGAAAATGCAATAAATAAAAGCATCCCTGAAATCCAAATCATCTCACGACCTTTCTTATAAGAACCGTAATATATACCTGTAAACATGTGAATATAGATTATTAAGAAAACTACAGATGCAGCTACACCATGAACATGCCTCCATAACCAACCAAAGTCAACTTCTCTCATAATAGTGTAATTTACACTATAAAATGCTTCTTCTGTAGTTGGTACGTAATACATTAATAAAAATATACCCGAAACTAAAAGTAGTGCGAAAGTGATTACTAGAACCATACCCATCGCCCATAAGAAGTTAATATTTTTTGGAATCCAATACTCAGATGCCATTACCTTTTCAACTTTTTCAACTGCTAAACGTTGGTTTAACCAATCTTTAACACTTGTTGCTTTTGTAAAATGTGCCATTTATCCTCCCCTTATTTACAGCGTAACGCCATTATCTTTCATAGCTTGGTACTCAGGACCAACTTCACCAAGAACTAACTTATTCCCATCTATTTTAAATGGAGGGATATCAAAACCACGTGGTGGTGGTACTTTTGTTACTAAACCAGATGCGTCAAATTGACCACCGTGACATGCACATAAGAATCCCTCTTCTTCACTTTTAAATGCTGGAATACAACCTAAGTGTGTACAAAGACCAATAGCAACCATAAAGTTAGCATCACCAACTTTAATATTTCTAGCTTCTGCTGCTGCATTACCTTTTTCTTTCGCCATTGTATCTGCAGATTTCTTCAAAACAAAGATAGGTTTCCCTCTCCATTTTTCAGTTACCATAACATTCTCTTCATATATTCCCATATCAAGAGTAGTAAAACCTGCTGCCTTAACACTTGGAAGTGGATCCCAAGTTTTTTTCATAGCAACTAATGAACCTATTGCACCAACCGCTGCAACAGCACCAAATGCTTTCCCCATAAAACCTCTACGGCTATTATTTTCCATTTTCGCTCACTTTGTGTGAATTTTAAAGGCTTATTATATACCAAAGTAGTTTTAATTAATTATAAATTTAAGTTTTCTTTTATAAATTTACCTATTTTGTTACTATTTCGTTCAATTGTAGAGTATTTATGACTATTTATAGTTTTTAGTATTTCATTTAATTGATTTATATCAAGAGTACGCATAGTTGGGATGTTCAAGCTCTCAAACAGTGGAATAAAATCACTGGTATAATCCTCTCTTTGAATATATATAGGTTTACTTCCACATGCCAAACTCTCTAAAACAGCTTGTGGTGAAGCAGTGATTAAAACATTTGTTGTTTTAATAGTCTCTTCATAGTCTTCAAACTCATGATAATTCTTAAATTTTGTTTTTAACAAATCTTCATAATCTAAGAAGTAATAAAAACCTAGTTGTAACTCTGCATCTAGTCCATCTATAAAGTCGAGATTTTTCTCTAAATCTTTTTCATAATCATCATCACCAAAAAAGTAAGTTAGCTCTATTGTTTTTTCTTTTTTTTCAAAATATGTTTCATCGATAGCTATCTCATCATTTTTAATGTGTATAAAAGTAGAAAAATACTGTTTCATATCCTCAAGCATTATAGGATTAGCTTCCTCTGAATCAAAAATAAGTTGGTCACCATGATGGGTGATTTGCGGAATATTTCTTACAACATCAATCCCAACACTTTTCTCAATCCCAAAATCACGTGCTATTTGAGCAATACGAAAATCTGAACATAAAAGTGTAATATCAACATCACCAAGTGAGTTTATAATTGCACATGCCCTACGAAATCTATCTAAACCTATACGATGACCTGTATGCACATAGTAAAATGTCTTCATTATTTATTGCCTGTATTTTTTTTTGCTATTCTTATATATATGTGAAGTATTTCTATAGCTGCTGGTGTGATACCACTAATATTCATAGCAGCTTGTAATGTTGGAGGATTAAACTGTTCTAGCTTTTCAACTATCTCTTTGCTTAATCCACTAACTGATTTAAAATCAAAACCTTCTGGGATTTTAACTTTGAGATATTTTTTCATTCTCTCTATCTCTTGGCTTTGCTTATCTATATAACGAGCATATTTACCCTCTACTAAAATCTCATCTTTAATATAATCATTATATTTATCTAACTCTGGAACAATTTTTATCATCTTATCAACATCAAAAGTTTTTCTAGCTACAAGTTGTTGAGCTGTAGATATATCTTTTATAGGTTGTTCATCCATCTCAGTTAAAAGTGATATAAATTCTTTGTTTGGAGTGAATTTTGTATCTTCTAGAAGCTGTGCACCCTCTTTGATTTGTTTATCTTTTAGTTTAACACTCTCATAAAACTCATCACTGAGTAATCCAAAACTATGCCCATAGTGACTTAGTCTTGTATCTGCTGATTCCTCTCTTAAAAGTAATCTGTACTCAGCACGAGAGGTAAACATTCTATAAGGCTCATTTGTCCCTTTTGTAACCAAGTCATCAATTAAAACACCGATATATGCTTCATCACGTCTAAGGACAAATGAGCCTTATAG
>Ga0209345_10003844_pt1 | contig 15057 bp, 18 predicted proteins | sample Cruoilmetagenom7_FD_187294 | JGI IMG/M metagenome (GOLD analysis project Ga0209345, IMG submission 187294) | Oil polluted marine microbial communities from Coal Oil Point, Santa Barbara, California, USA - Sample 7 (SPAdes) (version 2) | ecosystem: Environmental > Aquatic > Marine > Oil seeps ... | reverse complement strand
AATCACAAGAAGAATCAAGAGATATGATAACTGAAGCTTTTAATAAGCTTATTTCAAATTGGAATGAACCAATAAATACAAAATTAGAAGTGATTTCACCATATGAAATATCAACTGATGATAATGTAGGTGAACCAGAAGATATAAATGCATCAGCACAAGCAACATTACGTGGTTCTGTTGGTGGTGTAACAGCATTACTTTCAATTCAACAATCAGTATCAAGTGGTGTAACTGATTTAGAAGCTGCTGTTAATATAATAACTAACATTTATGGATTTAGTGAAGATGAAGCTAGAAATATGTTAGGTACACCAGAAGAAAAACAAGAAATTTTAAATGATTAATCTAATAACACCAACACAATTTTCTGAATTCAGAAATATTAGTAAAAAAATAGATAATTCAAAGGTTAATGAATCAATTTCATTGGCTCAAAAGGTTGATTTATATGATATTTTGAATGATTTCTTATTTGATGTTGTAGAAAATAAAGATGATGTTAGTTATGCTGATTTATTAAGTGGTTCAACCTTCACCATCAATGGTGAAAACTACATTCAAGAAGGGTTAAATTCACTATTAGCTGATTTAACATATGCTAGATATATGTATATCATCAACACTAATCAAACACCATTTGGTTTACAGTCAAAATATACAGATGATTCACAACCAGTTGATAGGAATTTTATTAAAGACATTGTTAAACAAACACAACAAGATGCATCTGTAAAATTCAAGATGATTGATAAATATTTATGTAATAATGCATCAACATTTTCAAGATATAACAAGGGTAATAATTCTTCAATTAACACTTTTAGCCAAAATTATACCGTAATAAAATAATGAGTACTGAACTAATAGAATTATTAAAATTCGCTGGTTTAGCAATTGGTGGTGTAACCTTATGGTTTAAAGATACCATTGCAATTAGGTTTGGAATTAAACAAGGTGAAAAGAATTTACAAGCTGAATCACTTAACAACCTACAAAAGAACCTTGATTTATATCAAGAACTTTTAACTGATATGGAAGTTAGGTATAAACATAGAATAGAAGATATACAATCTGAATTTAATGTTTCATTATTGGCTTTAAGGGGTGAATTAGATGATTTAAAAAAATTAAATAATAACCTAAATATAATGATTGATGAACAAGAAGCTATGATTAAAAAACAAGCTAAAAGACTTAATTATTATAATAATAAATATGGTGATATCACAATATAAATCAAGAATTAAATGATAGTAATAAATACAGTAAGTGATAATTATTTTACTTTAAATGGTACACAATATGCAAAGATATTTCACCCATTTAAACAAGGTGTAAATGCTGTTGGTATCTATAACGTAAATGATACAAAACAACAATTATTAAACAGTACAAACTATACTGAATATTCAATAAACAGTACAAGTTATGGTTCAGCTGATGATGTAATTGTTGCATTATTACCAGTAATATATAAAGCATATAATAGTGGTGAAGATGATACCAATTCAACGTGGGGTAATATAACTGGTAACATACAAACACAATCAGATTTAATTGCATTATTAAATAATAAAGCTGATGTAAATGATGTATCTGTTGTTGGTTTCACTAATAATTATAATGATTTAGATAACCTACCTACATTATCTGGTACATCATATTCAGCTGGTGCTGGTTTAACATTATCTGGTGATACATTTTTACATAATGATACTGGTGATTTTTCAGCAACAACTTTATCTGATGCAACCATTGTTAGTAATCTAACAATTGATGAATTTGGACATCTTGAAGGGTGGGTAACAAGGGAATTAACACCAACAGATATTGGTGCATCTTCAACTGGACATTCACACACTTTTTTTGAAGAAGATGTATTTGGGAATTCTCAAATTGAATTAACAGCATCTGGGGTTATATCAATAGATTTTTCAGCAAATTCAATGGTATATGTAAATCAAGTTAGTGGTATCACTTTAAGTATAACTGAACCAACATTAACAATTGGTGAAAAAGTAACTAGGTTAATATATATTAAATCAAATGGTAATAGTATAACAATTCCATCTACACTTAATGATGAAATGGTTGGTTCATTAGACATTAATAAAAAAAATTGGATTGCCATATCCTATATAAGAATAGACGGTTCTACGATTATTCAATTTTCAAACTGTACGAATTTATGAATGTAGCAATGCACCATATAGAAAATACAACAATTGATGGAGTAATAGCAGCTTGGCAATTTGAAAATAATGTTTTAGATAGCGTTGGTTCAAATGATGGTACATTATATAATGGTTCTTATGTATCTGGTGTGGTTGATGATTGCATTAATCTTACATCAACTACAAGTTCAAGGGTTGAAGTAAGTGGTACAAATTTTAATTTTAGTGATGGTGTAACAGATAGTTCATTTAGTATTTCAGCTTGGTTTAAAATAAATGCAACTGGTAGTTGGGCTGTTGTATCAAAAAGAACAACAAACGCTAATAAATGCTGGGATTTATTTAATGATTCAAATAAATTAGCTTTTAGTGTTTATAACAATTCTGGTGTAGCATTTCAAGCACTTTATTATCATACATTAACTACAAATACTTGGTATTATGTAACAGCTACTTATGATGGTACAACCTTAAAACTTTATGTTGATAGTACATTAGAAGCTGATAACGCTGTAAAGGGTTCTTACGATGTAATGCGTTCAAATTCAAGTCCAGTTAAATTAAGTGGTATTGCATCAAATCCTAGTTACAGTGGTAAAGTACATTTAGATGAAGTATTTATTTTTAATAAAGCATTATCACAAGATGAAATCAATTTCATATATGATGAACAATTAGCTGGTAATGATATTCTAGCTTAAATTTTTAAAATGAAAAAAGCAATTAATAAAAAATGAAAAAAGCAATAAAATTAAATGAAGAAATAATAATTGGAGTACCAAAGAAATGGGTAAGATTAGCAACACCAAATCACACAACATTAGGTTATGATGAACTTGAAGATTCTGAACACTTTTTAGATGGTTGGAAACAAGTTATAACACCTAATTATGATTCTACAATTCAAAGATTAGGTACACTATTAGAAAATGAAAATGATTTTACCTATGAAATAATTGCATTAACAGATGAAGAAATTCAAAATGAAGCAATATCACAATCAGAAGCCGATAAACAGTTATTAATTCAATCACAATTAGAAGCTGAAATTATTGCAACTGCACAAGATGAAACTGATACTGAAACAATATTAAATAATCAATCACTTTACCCTTTTTGGGTTGAAGATATTGATGTTATTGTTGATGAAAAATATCAAGCATTTGATAATAATGAATTGAAATTATATAAAGTTATCCAATCACATTCAACACAATCTGGTTGGCATCCATCATTAACCCCAGCTTTATTTGTTAGGGTTCAATTAGGTGAAACCATTTTAGATTGGGTACAACCAACTGGTGCACACGATGCATATAATATTGGTGATAAGGTTATGTATAACGGTTTGGTATATGAATCAACTGTTAATGCTAATGTATATGCACCATTAGTTGTTGCTGGTCAATGGGTATTAGTATAAATGAATATTTCAAGCAAAGGTTTAACGATAATAAAGAAGTATGAAGGGTTTAGAAACAACCCTTATTTATGTGCAGCTGGTACACCCACAATTGGATATGGTAATACGTATTATGAAGATGGTACAAGGGTTGAATTAACTGATTCACCTATTACACTAAAAGATGGTGAAAAGCTTCTTAAATCGATTGTAAAACAGTTTGAAGAAGGTGTAATGAAGCTGGTGAAGGTAGAGATTAAACAGAATCAATTTGATGCATTAGTATCATTAACATATAATATTGGTTTAGGTGCATTTTCATCTTCAACATTATTAAAAAAACTAAATAATAATCCAGATGATGAAACAATATCTGATGAATTCAAGAAATGGAATAAATCAAATGGTGTTGTTCTGAAAGGATTAAAGAAAAGAAGAAATGAAGAAGCATTTCTTTATTTTATAAATGATTAAATAAATGGCAAACAAGGCAAAAATATTTCTAACTAAAATGGTTGAAGTTTTAGAAGATTTGAATACTTCATTATTATCTGATAATGATTTGTTCTATCTGGTTAATTCTGAAATTTCAAAAAAAGATAGAATTTCAATGTCTTATTTTGAGTTCTTGAAATCACCAAATCAAAAACACCCAAAAAGCATATCACAATTACAATCATTAACTGAAGAAGAAAAAGAAGATTTCATATCAGCAATTAGAGTTGGAAGAATTAAACAAAAGATGAATCTAACTAAACAAGCATTAGATTCTGAAGTTAAGAATGCTTACCCAAATTTATGGGTACTTGAAAGGAAAAACACAGATTTACAATTAAACAGAAATCAAGAGTTGATGCAACATCAACCACTTATTCAGATTACAGCAAGTAATGATAATCATAAGAAAATGATAGATGATATTCTAGCTGGTAAACCAATCATAATTGATACTGAAAAAGATGATATATATGTAACTGAAAAGTTAAAAACAAATGAAGCTGAACCAGCTGATTTTGAAGAAATAAATACTGATGATAAAGCATCAGAAGCGATTGTTGAACCTTTAAATGAAAATGAATAATGTATATAAAACAACAACAGCATTTTCTAAAATTGCCACACTAACAAAACCAATTAGAATTGTACAAGGTGGTAAAGGTTCATCTAAAACAATTTCAATACTTCAGATATTCATATTTCTAGCAATGAGCCAACAGAAGAATCTAATTCTATCTGTTGTTGCTGAATCATTACCAAATTTAAAATCTGGTGCATTAAGGGATTTTGATAAGCTTCTAAAAGATATGGGGATTTATTCAAAGTTTAAAATTAATGCTACTGATAGAACATATAAATATGGTTCAAATATCATTGAATTCTTTTCAGTTGATGGTGAATCTTCAAGATTAGGTTCAAGACGTTCACACCTATATGTAAATGAAGCTGATAACATCAAGTTTGAAACCTTCTTAGAATTACAAGGTAGAACATCAGATTTCACATTATTGGATTATAACCCTAGAAGAAGGTTCTGGGTGCATAAAGAATTGATTGGTGAAGATAACGTTGATTTCATTCAGCTAAACTATTTAGATAATGAATACATACCACCAAATGAACTTAAATCAATCTTGTGGTATAAAGAAAAAGCTGAATCTGGTAATCCATATTGGGTTAATAAATGGAAGGTACTAGGATTGGGTGAACTAGGTATTTCTGAAGGTGTAATATTCGATAATTACAAAGAGATTACAGAATTACCATATGGTTCTAAATATTTGGGTGCTGGTTTAGATTGGGGTTTTTCAAACGACCCAACAGCCATTGTTAAGATATATAAATATGAAGATAAGATTATTCTGGTTGAATCTTTATATAAAAAAGGTATGCTTAATTCAGCCATTGCTAGACACATAAACAATGATGAAGAATTAAGAAGTGGAATTATCATTTGTGATTCTAATGAACCAAAAACCATTGCTGAATTACGTACATACGGAATACCAATAATGGGTGCAAAAAAGGGTAGAGGTTCAGTCATTTCTGGTATTGCAATAATGCAAGAATATGAACTTCTAATATTAGGTGAAAATCTTATTGATGAATTTACAAACTACTGTTACCAAAAAGATAGAAGTGGTGAAAGTTTAGGTATTCCAATAGGTAATTTTAATCACGCAATTGATGGTACTAGGTACTTCTTTATGGAACGATTAAGTAAATCAGCTAGTTCTGGTTTCAATTTAAGATGGGTAAGTTAAAATGGAATTATTAACAGAAATAAAAAATTATGAATTGGGTGAATTCTTTAAACAATCACCAGAATTAATACAACAATATGTTGAAGTACTTCAACACGTTAAACCAGTTGATACTGCAAATGATGTATTTCATTTAAAACTAAAAGATGTTGAATTCATTAAAGAAAATTTATTAAGTGATACTGATGAAGAATTACTTGAAATCATTGCTAAAGTTCAAGGTATCAAATTAAAGAAGGTACTGAAGATTAAAGTGGTTGAATTCTTTGGTTTGCTTAACTCAATAAAAGAACAACTGATACAAATTAATAAAGCTGAAGCTGCATCACTTGTATCAGAAAATACCAACTTTAAATGGGAAGCTGTTAATGGTTCAGATAGACTTTCAATGTTTGGAATCTATAATACACTTGAATCATTATCTGGTGGTGATATTCTTAAATGGAATGATATTATGGAACTAACATATTCAGATGTATTTATGAAACTATATATAAATAAAATAAATGCTGATTTACAACACGAAATGAACCAGATAAAAGAAACTAAAATTAATTAATAATGTACAATTTAATCAAGAGCATATGCACAACTAACAACTGGATTTTCAACTATTCAAGAAAGGATTTTTCAAACCTTTATGATGGTGAACAACAAGTTGGTGATACAACACCAATTATATTTTTAGACCCAGTACAAATTACTGAAGAATATGATGAATTTAATACTGTAACTGGTACAAAATATGAAGGTTCATTTATGGTAATTGCTTCATCTGATATTGATGAACAAGATTATGATTATAGATATCAAACCTATATCAAGCCAATCATTGATTCAACCCTAACAACCATCAAAACAACAATTCAATGTGATGGTAATTATAATATTATCACTTGGCGAACAACAGAAGTAATTAATGCATTTGATTTTAATGGTGATGGTGTGATTGTAACATATTCTATCAATGAATAATATGAAAAAATATAATTATACATATATAACAGTAAATAATCTTAATGATAAATCATATATAGGTGTGCATTCAACTGATAATTTAGATGATGGTTATATGGGTTCTGGTCTTGCTTTAAATAGGGCAATTAAAAAATATGGAAAAGAAAATTTTTCAACCTTAAAAATTAACTTTTATCAAACATCAGATAAATCTTATAAAGCTGAAGAACAACTAGTAAATATTGAATGGGTTCAAGATTCAACAACATATAATATTGCAACTGGTGGTGCTGGTGGGTTTACTGGTAACCATACTGAAGAAACAAAAAGAAAAATAAGTGTTACCCATAAGGGAAAAACATTATCAGATAAACAAAAATCTGATTTAAGTATTCACTTTAAAAATTTGGTAAGAACTGATGAACATTGTGAAAATATATCAAAATCTTTAAAAGGAAAACCAAAAACCAAAGAACATAATAGAAAAAATTCTGAAGCACAACAAGTACCAGTTTATCACAAAGAAACTGGAATTTTCTTTAAATCATTAAAAGAAGCATCAGAAGTGTTAAATATTAAGTATTCAACCCTTAAAGATAATAAGGGTAAATATAGAAGGGAGTTTGAATTTATATGAAAAGCAATGAAGATATAATAAAAGAAGAATTTGAATTAATAGTAAAAGATATAATCGATTTATATAATTCAAGTGGAAAAAGAACTTCTGGTAAATTTCAAGAAGATTTAAAAATTAAAACTGAAACTAACAAAGGAATTTTATTTGGAAATCGAACATTAGCTGGTAGAAGTGCTGGTAAAATGCCACCAGTCGAATCAATAAAACAATGGATTGAAAAGAAGGGAATTAAACCACTAAAAGATAATATAACAAGTACTGGTTTAGCTTGGGCTATTGCAAAATCAATAGCTAAAAAAGGAACTAAAGAATCTAATCATTTAAAGATTTATGAAATGGTTATAACCCCAGAAAGGGTTGATTCTGTAATAAAAAAAGTATCTGAATTTAATGTGAATTTATTCGTACAACAAGTTGAAACTCAATTAGAATTATTAGAAAAAAATATTTAAGCAATGGCAATAACCGTAACACAATTTCCTAGTGGAATTTATCCAGCATTCAATGATAGTTATATTTCATTTACATCATCATTAACTGGATTAACAAAATCAGAAATAACAGTTGAACCAGATTCATTATTTCCTAATGCATTTTTAATTTATCCAAATACAAATGGAAGGTACATTTTCAACCTTAAAGATATTGTTAAAAGTCGTTTAACGGTAAGTGGTTTTACTGATAATTACACAGTACCATCTGGATGGAATCAAGAAATCACAAATACATATTTAGAACAAAATATTAGCATTACTGATTTCAATAGTATAAGTGGTACAACTACTTCTGGTGCAACAATAGAATTATCATATGAATTTGATAGAAGTGTTAAACAAGTAGGTGAATCTGTTTATAATAATCCATATCAATTACTTAATACAAGTGAAAATGGTATTGATTATCACCTAACATATTTTGAAGGATTTCCATTTTCATTTGAAGTACAAAGGGTAACTGATGATGATACAATTTCAGTTAAAAATGTGAATTCTGGAATTGAAAATTATATTACTGGAATCACAGAAACAAACACTCAAAGAATTTATACAGATAAAGGTGTTTCAAATTGGACTTCAACAAACTTTTTACCATTAACTGATACGGTTAATCTTTTAGAATTATATCAAAATGAAACATTTAAAACCAATCTGTACTTGAAAAAAGTAAATCCAAAATGTGGGTATTACATCAAATGGTTTAATCAAAATGGTGGGTATTCTTATTGGTTATTTAATGAATTTTCAAAAGAAGAATTAAAGGTTAAGAGTTTAAAAGATGTAGCAACAAACCCATTTAGAAATGTTAATGAAGGTTTATTAAATAATACAACAACTATTGGTTATGAAGGTGCAAAAATCATTGAAGTAAAATCACAAGTTGATGATAATGAAAATGAACTTTTAAAATCATTATTTACATCACCATCAGTACAACTATATACATCACAATCACCATATATATCTGGTGAATGGATTTCAATTTATTTAGATGGAAAATATGAAATTATTAATAAAAAAAATCAGAATGAAATAAAGGTAATATTAGAATTACCAGCTTTAAATACCCAAACATTATAATGAATAGAATTATAGTAAATGGTGAAGATTTGGATATGTACCCAGATGATAATGTTAATCTGAATATTAGGGTTAATGATTTAGATGATATATCAACTAGAAATTCAACATTTTCAAATACAGTTAAAATACCAGCAACAGATAAAAATAAAAGAATCTTTAATTATCTGGGTGTAATAGGTAATCAATCAAGAAAACCTTATGAAAAAATAAGATGTCACTATATATCAAATGATTTACCATTAATCAATGATGGTTATTTACAAATTAAAACAACCACCAATAAAGAATTTAGTATTGTATTATTTGATGGTGTAATTGATTTAGGTGAAGTTATTAATGGTTTAAATATTGGTGATTTAGATATAATAACATCATTCAACCATACCAGAACTGAAGCATTAGTTGTTGATTCACTTGATAACACTTCTGGTTATACTTATGCATTAGCATATTATGTTGAAAATTCAACACCATTTAATAAAATCACAGTATCAGAAATGTTACCAATGATATTTGTTAAAACGGTTTTAGCTTCAATTATTACAGAAGCTGGTTATACATATAGTGGTGGTATTTTTGATAATGTAGATTTTGCAAAAGAAGTATTTACAATGCAAGAAGGGGTTGAATCAGCTGAAGATGCTTCTGGTGATGTAATTGATTTTAGTTTGATAATTCCTAAGATTTCACAAGCTGATTTTATTAAAGATGTATTAAATCGTTATGGTATAATCATTAGGTTGATAGATGATAATGTTGAATTTGCATACTTAGAAGATATACTTGCTGGTGAATATGGTTTTGTTGATTGGACTTATAAATTAAATGAAATCAAATCTGAAAAATATAATACTTCATATGCACAAAATAACCAATTCACATTTGATTATAATGATAAAGCAAATACAGATGGTGATGGTACTTTATATGTTGTAAATGATACATTAAAATTAAGTAAGAATGTATATAAATCTGTATTCGATTTTAATAATAGTAAATCATCATTTAACATTGCTGAATTTGCACATACAATACCATTATTAGAATACAAAGAAGAAGATGGAAACCAGATTTTAACACCTAAAAAGTTTAAAAGTTGTTTGTATAAAACAGATGCAACTGGTGGTAATTTTCAAATTAGATTACATCAATATGATTTGTATTCAACTGAAACTGGTAATGAAGTATTAGCAACCACAACTGGTTGTTCTTGGGTTGAATATCTGAATGATAAATACCCTAGATTTCAGAATGTATTAAATTCATATAAAACAATCATAGCTGATGTTAATTTAACCCCAATAGATATACATAATCTTGATTTATTTAAGATTTATTATTTATCACAAACTGGACAATATTATTATGTGAATTCAGTTAAAACCAATTCACATAATTCAACTGTTGAATTAACACAGATTAATGAATTACTAGAAGATAAAGGATTCTTATCTACACCTAACGATGCTGAACTAAACATTACAAGTATTAGTTCTAGTTGTTTTGTAAGGGAACTTGATATTAGTTTTAGATTATTAGTTAATGTTACTTATGAAACTAATGGTTATTTACCACAGAATTTATTTGTAATTATTAATAGACTATCTGAAGAAGATGGTGTTGTTATACAATCAATTACAGAACAAATTAATTTGAACAATTCAGTATATCAGTATAGTGAATTTAATGCTGTTGGTTCAAGTTGGTACACCTTCAAACTATACGACCCACAATATAATATCTATTCTGAATTAGAAGATGTATTTGTTGATTGTGGTTTAGTGGTTGAACCTTATGGTGCATTTGTTACTGTTGATAATTTTGATGGTGTTGATAATGATGTACCATTTTATAGAGATATCAATTATACTTTTGAAGGTTTATCAGCTACAACTGGTACATTAATAGTACAAGGAAAAGATATAAATGATGATACTAATGTTGGTTCACCTTCTTCTGTAGCATTAACTGAATTCACAAACAGTATAACACATACTTTACTTGATGTTGAAATACCTAATGGTGCTGGATATTATAACATTAAACTATTAACTGATATTGTTACCTACAACTTCAACACATTCATTACCTAATAACAGATTGAAGGTTTAATTAAACCTTCAATCACAATACCCAAATCTATTATGAACAAATGGAAACTATTAAAATTGCTGAATTATCAATTGATAATAAAAAGCTATTAACAACACTACAATCAACTAAAAAAGCAATAGATGATTTAACCAATACACAAAAGGATTTAAAAAAAGCTGGTGATACATCATCTAAATCATTCATTGAAAATGAAGCTAAATTAAAATCATTAAAATCTGAATATACTTCACAAATAAAAGTACTTCAAGCAACAACTGGTGCAAATGAAAAACTTAACAATGAACTGAAAAAAGAAATCAAATCAGTTGATGAAGCTAAACAAAATAATGCTGAACTAGTTAAAGTAAGGAATCAATTAAATGCATCAACAACTGATGGTGCTAATGCTATTGCTGAAATCAATAAAAAGATGGATGATAACAATGGTAAAATTAATGCTGGTTCATCAGCACTTGAAAAACAAAAACAAAATATTGGTGCATATCCAGAAGTACTTGATAAAGTATCTGGTGGTTTAGGTGGTCTTGTAAGTGGTTTTAAAGCTTCAACTAAAGCTGCACTAGGTTTTATTGCAACACCTATTGGTGCTTTATTAGCATTACTTGTTGGTGCATTTGCACTTGTTAAAAGTGCAATGAATAGAAGTGAAGAATCAACCAATAAAATCAAAAAAGCTTTTAGTGCATTTCAAGGTATTTCAAACGGTTTATTAAAGGTTCTTGAACCATTGGGTAAATTCTTAATTGATGGACTTGTAAAGGGGTTTGAATTAGCTGAAAAAGCCATTTATAAAGGTATTGATGCAATTGCATCTGGGTTAAAGTTATTAGGGTTTGATGAACAAGCTAAATCATTACAGAACTTTAATAAAGAGATTCAAGAAAGTGCAACACAATCTAAAGCATTAGCTAGTGCTGAAGCTGCATTAACAGTAGCACAAAGGGAATCACAAAAGATTCAATTGGAATATCAAAAAGATGCTGAAAAACTTAGACAAATTAGAGATGATGAATCTAAAACAATGGCTGAACGTATTCAAGCTAATAAAGATTTGGGTGATGTATTGGTACAACAATTAGCTGATGAATCAGCCATTGCTGAACAAGCTTTACTTGTTGCACAATTAAGAATTCAAGCCGAAGGTGAAACCAAAGAAACATTAGATGCACAAGCTGAAGCATTAACAACCATATCTGATATTCAAGAACGTTTAACTGGACAAGAATCAGAACAATTAGTAAATAAGATATCACTTCAAAAAGAAGCATATGATAAAGCTAGAGAAATTTCAGATTTAGCAATTGCACAACAAGAAGCTGAATTAGCTTTATTCATAGCACAACAAGGTACAAAAGCAAAGACACTTGAAGAAGGTTTAAAGATAGCTAAACAAGTTGCTGAACAAGAAATTGAAATACTTAAAGCAAATCTTGAAAACAGAAATATTACCCAAACTGAATATGATGCTGAATTATTAAATATCAAAAATGGTTTGCTACAAGCTAATGCTGAATTAACTGTTGAAAATGCACAAATTGAATTGGATGCATATATACAGAATAACCAATCTAAACTTGATAATGATTTATTCTTTTCAGAAGAATCATTAAGAATAGAACAAGAAAGATTAGAAGGTATTGCACAAGCTAGAAGGGATTATGTTGCACTTCAACTAGAAGAAGGTGTTATATCACAAACTGAATATAATGAAGCAATCAATGAAATCAATGAAGAAAATAGAATTCTTAATGAAGAATTAGAACTAGAACGTAAAGAAGCTGAAGCTGAACAAAGAATAATTGATATTGAATTAGAACGTCAAATTCAAGGTGAAAATTTTGCATACAATCTTCAATCACAATTAGATTATCTAAACTTTAAAAAACAACAAGAATTAGATAATGCTAAAGCAACTGGTGCTGATAAAGTAAAGATTGAAAAAGTATATGCTGATTTAGAAAAACAAATTAAGAAACAAACAGTTGATGCTAAACTTTCATTAGCTTCTAATGCATTAGGTAACATTGCATCAATTGCTGGTGAAGAATCAGCAATTGGTAAAGGTGCTGCAATTGCACAAACAACAATTCAAACGTATCAATCAGCAACTTCAGCATTTAGTTCATTAGCACAAATACCAATCGTTGGTACAGTATTAGGTGCATTGGCTGCTGCTGCTGCTGTTGCATCTGGTTTAGCTAACGTTAAAAAGATTGTATCAACTAAACCTAAAAAAACATATGCTAGTGGTGGTATCTTAAATGGTGCATCACACGCTAATGGTGGTATTCAAACACCATATGGTGAATTAGAAGGTGGTGAAGCTGTTATTAATAAAAGAAGTACTAGAATGTTTGCACCATTATTATCATCACTTAATGCAGCTGGTGGTGGGGTTAAATTCGCTTCTGGTGGTATCTTAGGTTCAACTGATGTACCAAAAGCTTCTTCACTATTAGATTATGATTTACTTGGTGCTAAAATGGCTGAAGCAAATGCTTCATTACCATCACCAGTTGTATCAGTTGAAGAAATCAATTCAGTTAGTTCAAACGTAGCTACAATTGAATTACAAGCAACATTTTAAAATGTATGTTTATAACTAAACTAAACCCATCATATTCTGGTGGGTTTTTTTATTATATTTAATCAATGAAATATGAAGATAGATATAAAAATGATGGTAGGTTTTGGTTATACAATACCAAAGTTGGTAAAGCTATTATTATAATATTTATTCTGATTCTGATAGGTGGTATTATATATGAAAAACTAATTAAATGATATGGTTCTAACAAGTATTAATGTATCATTAACTGAACCGTTGGAATATCAACAAGAACACCACGAAGATATTATATCTGATTTCATTGATAGGTTAGAAGATAAAATGCAATTCTATTTAGATGGTTATGGTAGATGTTATATCAATTGTGAATACAACCCTAGAACAAGAAAATTTAAACTAATGGATTGTACACCTAGATTTAAACATAACGTTGAAAATGTATTAAATTATGATTTTAAATTTTATAAATAAATAAAGATGGTTGATTTACAAGGTTCAAAAGATATTATAATTGGTGCCGTATCAATGTTATTAATATTTCTAGTAATAAAATTATATGAAATTGGGTTGTTTTCAAAGAATCAAAAATTTATATACACAACTAAAAAAAAAATAGGTAAGTTAATTTTTGATTTAGATAAACTTGATAAATTATGTAGGGATGGAATTTTAAATGAAGATGAATTAGAATCTAAAAGTGATAACATCAGAAATGAAATTAATACCTTAAGGATAGATTTGTTATTATCTGAAGATAAAACTTATAAAAAATTAAAAGAATCATTTGATGATGATTTGATTACAGCTGATGAATATATTACAAAGGAAAAAGAAATAAGAAATAATATTAAATCAAATCTTTAAATTATATGGGGTTATTTTCATTTGGTTCAAAAAAATTACCAATTAATAAAACATTAAAACTAAAAAGATTAAAAACATCTTTTGATGTAAAAGAAGGTCAAAATTTAAAACTTTGGTTAGACACTAAAAAAGGGGTTGTAAATGTTTATGCAAAAGGTTCTGGTGGTGGTAGAGGTTTATTAGCAACTATTGATGATTACGGTATTTATAAAGCTATAAACAAATACGACCCAGATATTAAAACTGAAGTATTAACTGTTAATGATACATCTTTTGATTTGAAGATTAATCTTATTTAAAAAAAATAATTGTTTCAAACCCCAATGAATACAACTAGTACATACACCCACACAAAAAAAACTTTCACAAATGTGGCACTTGTTGGTGGAGGAAGTTATCCACAACCAGGAGAAATTTCATTATCACATAATGGGGTTTTGTTTCTAGATGAATTACCAGAATTTAAGCGAGAAGTTCTAGAAGTGATGCGTCAGC
>Ga0209345_10003843_pt1 | contig 15057 bp, 15 predicted proteins | sample Cruoilmetagenom7_FD_187294 | JGI IMG/M metagenome (GOLD analysis project Ga0209345, IMG submission 187294) | Oil polluted marine microbial communities from Coal Oil Point, Santa Barbara, California, USA - Sample 7 (SPAdes) (version 2) | ecosystem: Environmental > Aquatic > Marine > Oil seeps ... | reverse complement strand
AATGGAAGAGTTTTTTTGAATTGAAGGAAAAAAATTATTTTAAGTATTTTTTGATAGAATTTTGTTTTATTAAACTTGCTCGATTAACTCAGTGGTAGAGTGCCTCCATGACATGGAGGTGGTCGTTGGTTCAAGTCCAACATTGAGCACCATCTAAACTTCCCTACCCTACGATAATATATAGATTTCTCTACAACTAATAATTTTTAACTTACACAACTGGTAGTAGAATTGGTCGTAGAAGTATTGTTAAATATATTAATACCTCTATCCAGTCCTATGTGACTTTTACTTAAATACTTCGCATATACATTCACAATCATTCGTAAAGAATTGTGTCCTAATATACTTGCAACCTCTTGCATTGACATCATATTAGAACTCAAAGCTGTTGCGGTAAATGTATGCCTTGTATTTTTCATCTTTCTATATTCGAAACCCAAGTTCTCTAAAAGTTCATACCAAGAGCCTTTTGTAGTTGATATACGTCTAGTACCAGATTTTCGTATTTTTCCATAGGTACGACTCCCTCGTATATCTACACTATCATTTAGTGAAGTTCCATCGTCATTACAAAACAGATATTCACTTTTCTTTGAAGCTGCATATTGAATTTGATTAACAAAAAATTCACTTGCTGTTTCAAATAGTGGAATCTGTCTTTTACTAGATAAAGTTTTAGTCGACTTTTTCATATTTTTAGTTATAGCTCTTTCGATATTAACAATAGAATATTTCAAATCAATATCAGACACCTTAAGTCCAATTATTTCTTCTACTCTCATCCCTGTGTTAAATGCAATCCCTAAATAATTTTTCAACATACCATCAGCAGTATATATAAGGAGTTCAACTTCACTTATACTAAAAGGTTTCACTTCTGTATCATCTACTTCTGTATCATCTACTACTTTTTTTTCTTTTTCAAGTTTAAAATCTTGTAATAAATTTGTTGCTGTTGCATTATCATCATGTATTAACTGAAATAACCCTCGGATATGAACTAACCAAGATTGTTTAGTCGTTCGAGTTACATCCATTGAAGAAAAAAACTCACGGATTACTAATACTGTTATTTCTGATGGTAATGTTTCATATCCAACATATTCAATAAGTTTATTGATTCTGCTCTTTATAGTTTGAATTTTGGCATTTTTCTTTTTTATACCAACAAAACTATTTCCATACATACCAATACTCTTAGGTTGTAATTTAATTAAAGATTTATCCTTTAATTGAGCTTCAAACCTAGGAATTATATTACGGACTTTTTCCATATTTTCAGGTGTGAATTTTTCACCTGTAGATTTCTTTTTTAAGTTACCGTTATTGTCAAAGAACTCGATGTAAATTTTGTTACCTCTTGGGTAAACTGAACTTACTTCATTTATTCGTTTCTTAATCATGTGTACTCCTTGCTATAAGGTGTAGTGTTCGTAAGATTAAGAGGTATAATGATTCTATCATATTAAGATGCAAGTTTTGATAAAAGTTCATCGTCTTCCTCGCTTACTGTTGTTCCACAAAACCAATTAGTAAGAGCATCAATATCCCAACGAACTAACCTAGCAGTCGTTGGCTTATAGTAATGAACACCCTCTTTAAAATCTTTTCCCATTCTCTTTTTTAAAAATGAAGAATCAACAGAAAAATAAAATGCAGCTTCATCAATTTTAAAATATTTTTTAGACTCCAATGAAAACGTCTTCATAACTACGCCTCCACTTTATTACTAAAGTAGATAATTTCTACTGACATTTTCTTTTTACCATCAGCAGACTTAGCATTATGTATAGGTTTATGGTATTCAATCATATTAATATGATTAAATTTACTGAATATTTTTTCTTGAGCAATATTTCGATAGTTATGGTAGATAAATTGCCCTTTTAATTGAGTAGTCATATCTATACAAAGTTGGTGTGGAAAATCAGGAAAACCATAAGTAACTTCTGTTGAAACTAGTACATTTGCATCTTGTTTAAGATATGGAGCATCAATCAAAAATAGTGAACTTTCATCATCATATTTTTTAAACAAGTCAGCAAAGTCCATAGTCTCAATAATTACATTAAACTGACTCATAAAATATGAGTACATTTTTATTTTTTCTACAACATTACTACGCTCATACTTTTTAATATCGCACGCGATACTTATTTTGCTACAACCATCTTTCCAAGAGTAATTACCACCATATGTAGTATTCATTAAGACTATAAATAATGCAGCTCTCCTAATTCCAAGAATATTATCTTTTTCAAGTAAGTTAAGTTCATGTTGTAAACCTCTCTGATATTCTTTATGTTCCTTCAATGTTATAGCACTATCTCCAAGTACTATCGTTTTATCTTTTAGAATCTTTTCTACTTCACGTATTAAAGCTGTTCTATCATCTCTAATTATTTTTAGTAGATTAGTAATTGATGGGTTGATGTCATTTAAAACAACGTTCTTAACCTCCCCCTTTATTAATGGAGCAACATTTAAAAATTCTGTACCACTTCCAGTAAAAGGGATTACTACTGCATCAACAATTTTAAGATTAATTTTTTCTCTTATTAACCACTGCACCGCAGGTTCAAAAGCTGCTTTCCCTCCTACATACTCGATTAAAACACGTGAAGCACAACGTGAGTGTGTATTTTCATTATAAAACTTTGTGTGACGAATCGTCTCATCTTTAAAAGGCTCTTGTCCTTGAACAATCACCTTGATATCATTTTTATTGGGTGTTACCACCTTGACTGTATTTATGCGTTTATTTGAGATTTTCATCTGCTATCCTTTGTGTTGATAAGCAGATTTTATTTGACACTAAAAGTAAATTTACCTATAATAAAAGGTAAATAAACCTATAGATACATGGAGTTAAAATTAATGGAAAAAGAACTTACGGAAGAAGAACTATTAGAGAAAGCCATCTTTAATGTGTTAAGTAAAAAGATGAAAGAACTTTGTCCAGATTCAGTATTAAATTTTGATTTACCACTATGTGAAGCCATGGAAAACTTCATTGGTGATATTGGGCTAGAAGATGGTAAGTTTATTGAAGGTGTTAAAGCCAGAGATGATTTTGAAAACTCAATAAAAAATGAAGTTAAAGAATTAACAAAACAAACATCTTTAGAAAATTATGAATCAAATTCTAGAACTCAAGAAATACTAGAGAATAGTGATGAAGGAATAATATGAATAAGTTAAAAATAATGGAACAGACGATACAAGCATTTAAGCAATATAAATTGCACTCTACATATAATCTATGTAGTCGTTTCTTTTCAAAAAAAGAGAATAAAAACCTTACTTCAAGTATAAGAATTATGGAAATGATTTTTGCAAATTATTTGCTAGACTCTAATCAAGCACTTCCATTTAATAAATCTAAATTTAATGAACTAAATGGAACAACAAACAGGATTCCAAACCCACTGGCTTCTGATGTATTAAAAATATTAAGATGCAATAAACTCATTAAATTGAATAAGCGAAATTATTCTATTAATAATGAACATTTTTATACTGATGTTAGATATAGGATACGCAATAAAATTGTTTTAAAAGATGTAACACATATCATGATATCTTTCATACGCACAAGTGTAGAGTATGCCCCAAAGAATTTTTTTCAAGAGTTAGACAAGTTATTTGCTCATGTTTTAAAACTTCCAATATCTCATAATGTTCAAGCTTCTATCGAACATCAGATATATGAAACAATTAATAATGCTGGAACTATAGATGTAATAATTAACAACTCTGTGATTACAATTACCCCTAAATCTATTGATATTAACGGAGCTTTCAAAGAAGTTATCTATGAAGATATGGATGCAAATAAAGACATATCTATTCCACTGAAAAATATTTCTTTATTAACAGATTCAAAAAAAACACCTAGCACTAAAAAAGTAAAAGTAGTATTGGCTTCACATACTACGCTATATAACTATTTTCAGAACGTTGATATTTTCAATCCTAATACAACTAAAATTAAAGAGTTTAAAACACAACATCAAAAACTTTTTAATAGCAACAATAGTTCAATCCCATCTGCTAACTTTTTTATTGTTGAAGCAGAGGAGACTATTGAAGATATTGTTCATCTAGTTCAATGTAATCTACAATATATTAAAGTACTTTCTCCAAATTCTGTTAAAGAGGCTGTAAGGGAGAGTATTGAGTTATACCTCAAAAATGACGGTATTGATACAACTACAATAATGTAATTACATACTAAGTTGCGGTGAATAGTCACTATTGGCTTTCATCTGCTCAGATTTATACTTCTTTTCGAGTTTCTCAAATAACTTGATAAACTCCTCTAGGCTTGTAGCTTGTTCTAATTTCTGCTTGAAAGATGGGTACTTATTATAGATACTTCTCTTTACTAGATTAAACAGTTTCTTTGTTTTCATATTTTTTATAAGCTTTAAGTCTGGGATTTTAGTGATTCTAGCTATACCTTTTAGAATATGTTCAAACTGTACACTACCTTTCTTACTTTTAGCATGAATGGTCTTATCTCTGGAATCTATGCTGCTTGATTTATATGCTCCAGTAGTTATTGAAATATCATGTTTTGTCTTTGTAGAATCTATAAGTTTATTCATCCCTTTACTACTTACTGAACTATCCAATTCAAATATTTGAGATATCATCTCTTTCTTTTTTTTGATACGCTCAAGTTTCAATTTTTTAATTTTGATAGACTTAATGTTTAGTCTATCAATTTCCATGCAGATAACGTCTATGCGCTGATTAAAGACTTTATAGTGAGAGTCTAAAGAATTAGATAGCTTACCATACTGTTTCATGTTCTTTTCTATCTTATTAAAATCTAGTTTCTTCAGACTTTGAATACTTTGTCTATCGTGTTGATATTCTCTAATATTTTGAGAAATGCCAGCTATTTTTTTCTTAAATTCTCTTTGTTGATATCTTAGATATTTTTGCTGTTTTGCTCTCTCTTCGGAGTTAATCCATTTCCAGTAACTTTTGTTATTTGCAACCTGTGCAAGGAACTGTTCTTGTGTGATAGAGCCCTCCTCTAGCCTACCTTTGACTATCTTTTTAAAAATCCTGTGCTCTCCCGCCGTGTAATATTCAAACCCAATTGTTTCATCTTTGTAGAAGTTTTGGAGTGACTTTAATTCTCCTTGGAATACCCTCTCTGCCTCTGTTATGTGCTCTTTATGAGTAATGATGTGTTTATCGACATACTCCATTTCAACATCTCGGAACTTAACTGACTTTCGCAAACCTTTTACTTCATGTTTTAATTCAATTTGTTTTGAGAGGATAGAGTAACGTTCTCTTTTATCTAATGAAGATAGTTCATCTTTCTTGGTATATTTGATACCCATACTCTCAAATACTTCTGATAAGTCTTTATTTAATGATTGTAGAACTTGATTATTTTTTAGGTACTCTGGGCTTAATTTCATCTGCTGAACAGCTTGATATTGCTTTTTCTTAGTAATATTTTTTATACGTTGAGATTCCATCTCTTTTTTATTTTTAATACCTAATTTTGCTCGTATATCATTATCAAGGTTTTGAGCCAAGTGTCTAGTAACTGACTCTCTTAAAGATAATAAGTCAGCTTTACCCCTTACAACATACTTACTAGACACTGCGGCATGAATATGGAAGCCTTCTTTGACGTTTTTAAAATCCTTGTAATCTTTACTTGACTTATCTTTATTATACTCAACAGCCCCTATATAGCCGTACTTGGCAAAATTTTGCTCTATCCATTCACGACTTATACGTTCTAGCTCATCCTTTTGTCCAGTTGATAATTTTGAATATAAATCTGGACTTATTGGAGAAATAATAAAATGTTTTACATCTACCTTATCAATACTCTTCTCACTTGAAAAAATATTATTCTGCTTTTTTATATAGTTGATTAGTTGAGATTTATTTGCTCCACTATAAACTTTCTGCATATCTTTGAATATTGATTTAGTCTGCTTTAAATTAACACTTTCTTTGAATCTATTGTATGGCTTTTTCATATAAACACATCCTTATGTCCCTCAACTATTGAATATAAGGTTTTGAGTTTAGAATTCGCTTGAGTTTGAGTAGTAATTTTTAGAAGTTCATCTGGGTGTAGTTCTGTAAGTATCTGGTTGAAAAAACCACTATCAGCAGTAGAGTTTTTTTGTTTATGAAGAAGGGTTCTTTTTATTTTATCAATGTGCTTAGATTTTTTGAAAATATCTTCAAGATTTTCATATGTATCTTTAGAGGTTAAAAGCATTAAAACAAGGTTTTCAACATCCCTTACAACGTGATTTGAGAGCCTATTCTGTTTCTTAACTAAATATTCATATAGAACATAGTTTAAATACTCATGCTTACTTATTCCTCGTTTATTTGATTCAATAGCTATAAGTTCTAAATAATCAATTTGTATATTAAATCTTGTTAAAATCTTTTTACTCATTTTCTTCCCTTCCTATTATGTATATATTATAAAAATAAAATATCAAAGTCCAAAAATGTCTCTTATATGCCTGTAAAATTAGCCCCCTTGATATCCATATATCTGTGTAGTAATCTGTCTGACTGACATACACCTTTTCCTGCTCAGGTCTTTTGCTCTTAATTTCTTTAAAACAAAAGGTTTAATAAGCTATATATTGCTCTAAATCCTTTCTGTATTTTTCTTCTCTCTTCTGCTTCTGTGTTTTTCTCTGCAAGTGTTGCGTTCTTGATTCAATATTTTTTATATTGGTTGGAAATGATGTTATCTCTTCAAACTTATCTACATACTCTAATTCAAACTTTTCTTGTGCCTCTGGTGTTAATAGTCTAAAGTCTAAATAACTCTTGATATATCCACTTAAAATATCATTGTCTTCTATCTTCTTGACATTTTTGAATGTAAATATCCATTCTTTATTATCGTTCTTATATATTTCATAGTCAAATACGTACATTTTATTTAATAAAAACTCTTGTTTAACTCTCAAAAGTCTTTTATCCATCTCTTGCTTTATAAGATTTGTTCCAAAAAACCTATTCATTGATTTAAGAGTTCGCTTTGGTAAATCAGAATGTTTTAAATTCAAAGCTTTCTCTATCTCTTGATATATTTGTAAAGAGTATTTAGAACGGATATTTGAAACTTTATTCATATTGAGTGGTGTATATTGCCCATTTCTAAAAATAGCCAGATATAAGAACTCTGTATTTAAAGAGACAATAATCTCATACTCTTTTTTCCCATTAGGAATTTTTACCGTAAAATCTCGAATAGGTAAAATAACTCTATCCTCTAAGCCATCCTCTGTTTTTCTAACATAATTAATATGCTTTTTTGAGAATTTGGACAACACCTCTCTAATCTTTTGTATATAGTTTTGATTAGCTACATTTAGGTATGTTTTTAAATCCCTTTTATCTAACTCAAATACAATATTCTCAAAATATTCCCCATTTGATTTGAACCTTAGAGATTTGTTTAATTTATGAGTATTCCACTCAAAATCTTCTTTATTAACGTCTTTTTTGATTATGGCTCTTTTTTGCAGTGCATAGAGAAAATACTCTAAAAGCTTTTCTTCTTGTAGTGTTACTGATAATTGCTCATTATTTTCATCTCTATAATTTAATTTATTGATAAATTGATTATCTTTATTATAATCTCCGTTGTTAATATCCATTTATTATCCTTTTTTATTATATATATCTCTATATTAATAAAAAAATATGTTTCTCAAAATATAAACATAGCTATATAAAAGAGAAACTGCGTTTTGCTCTTTATAGGGAGATTCAAGGAAAGTGAATTTTTTGAGTGGCAACGATAAAAAGAGAAAACGGCTAGTTTTCTGCGACTTTGAAACCTACTTCGTAGAAAACCTAATAGAGACTCTCTTTATTAGTAATAAATAATATAATAGAATATTCGAGTAATCTTCTGAATTAAAGTGAGCAAGGGGAGTTTAAAAGATATTTAGATTGTAAAAATATGTTTTATCAATATAGCTTTTATGTTTTTACAATATAGGTGAAATTTAAAACTATGTTTTCTCAATATAGCCTCTATGTTTTTTTAATACCCTTAAAAGTATTGAAAAAACATAGAACTAGCATATAGGGTGTTTCAGCCTATATACTCGTATATATCACTATCAATTTTATAGTAGTTGCCTTCTATTTCCATATCTCTGGCGATACTAAATTCCTAGTAATATATTTTTTAACATTTAATTTTTTGCTATTTCAGCCTGTGCATTAGCACGTTCAAGTTCTTCAGCCATTATAGAACTCACACATACTTTATTAACTGGGTTAAAATATGTAGGGATTGTTTTAACAATTATTATTGCTAGTGGAATACCTATGATAGACAATGCCAATCCAATCGCTTGGAGAGTAGATACAATACTCAAGAAAATACCAATAGGTAGCCATACAATTGTAATGATTTTAGAATATGTATCCCAACGAGGGTCAACAGTAACATTCATATTTTTCTTATTTATCATTTGATGTCCAAATGGTGTTAAAAGAAAACGACCTAATTGCATCAAACCAAGTCCTATTGGTGCAGCAACAACTGTTAAGGTGAATAGTAATCCGATTAAATAAACTACACCAGCACTAATAAACCCCAAGAATGGAATATGCCATAATATATTTCCAAGTGTTTTCATCTATATTTTTCCTTTTTTATTAAATAAATTTTTTAAGAACATAAACTAATATAGCTCTAAAACTAACTTATTTATAGTCATAGGTATGTAAAACTACATTACCACTTCCAATAATTTCAAGTTTCGTTATATGTCCAGTTAATACAACATCACCAAGAGTTTTGCAACGTTCAAATTTTTCATTACATGATTCAATATTTGATGTTGGAGTTAAAACTTTTTTGATTATAAATGTATATTTTGTTTTTAAATTCCTATAAACACGTCCATTTTTATCTTTACTGTTTTTAATAAATTCCCTAGCTCTAGTTTTTTCCATTGGTAAATTTGCATATTTAGAATTCGTATTGTCAAAGACTAATTTTAAAAGATTACCTGCACCATAGGTATTTGCCTTAGGAAGAATAGTGCCATTACCTGAAAATTCAACAGATGAATTCTTACTCATAATATCAATAGGGAATAATTGTTTTTTGAAATCATATTTTTCAAACTTACTTCCTACTACTAAAGTACTAGTTTCGCCAATATAATGTTGATGACCTTTTATTTCTTCAATAAATTCTAAATAAGATTCATCTATTGAAGCATCTAATTCAAATTCATCATCTTTCACTTGCTTATATTTTTTTTGTTTTAATCTTTTTAAAGACCACCTACCGACTGCTGATTTATCCACGTTTGATATATTATTACCTAAACCAGATAAAGCTACTCCAGCAAGTGTAACTGCATTATTTAAATCTATCATATTAACTTTTGAATTTTCAGATATTTGTTTACTCTTTGTTGTATCAGCAATTTTCTCTTCATTGCCATTCACATTATCAACAACATTGTTAACACCACTTGCTACACCATCTACAATATCTCCAAGTCCCCATGCATAAACTGATGGACTAAAGGCTATAAATAATCCTATCAAGTAAGAAAAAATACTTTTTTTCATTTTAACTCCTATTTTATTCTAATCAGGACAAAGTATAAATAATCAAAGTTTCATTAACGTTTCAAAATATTAAATGATAGAATAAATTAACATATAATGGAAATTTAATTCACAAAAGTTACTTTATTGTTATCAAATAACTTATTCCATGATGTAATTAAGTTTATTGTCAGTAATATAATATTTATAAAATGTATAGCTACTTAGGAAAATAATTGAAATACGTACTTTTATTACTCATAAACTTTACATTCCTTATAGCTAACGATATTTCAGTTGACAGTATGGATAAATATAATATTACTCCTCAAGTCACATACTACCTTGATGAAAAAAGCACTTTAAATCATCAAAATGTACTTTCAAAGAAATTTATAGATTCAAATAAACCTAAATTAATGTTTGGATATAAGTACAACGCAACATTATGGATAAAATTCACATTAGTAAATTCTAAAAACAACCCTATAGAAAAAATATTAGAATATGATTATCCAATTTTAAAAGAATTCACGCTTTTTGATTTAGGTACAGGTGAAAAAATAAAAGGCGGTTTTCTACATGCTAATGAATACAAAGATACGATAAATAAACCAATAAATTTAGTATTGCCAGCAAACTCAAAAAAGCATTTCTTAATAAAGGCAAATTCAACTGATGTTAGCTTGATAGCTAAACTTATATTATGGAATCCAGATAAGTATAATTCAAATGAGATGCAGAGACAGCGTGTCTTATTTCTTTTCTTCGGAGCTATGTCAGCACTTTTGGCATACAACCTATTTTTATTTTTCTTTACAAGAGACCAAGCCTATTTTTACTATTCAATTATAATGTTGACATTCTTATCACTTGAACTGTTTTTGCAAGGATTTTTTACGTTTATTGATGCAACATATGAAGTTAAAAAGTGGCATGTATACACTTTATTATATGTTATGCTCTTAGGTCTTGTTATATTTACAAGTACATTCTTACAATTAAAAAAAGCTATGCCTAGTCTCCATCGTAAGCTTGTAATATTGATTGCTTTTATGAGTATTATGACAATAGGGTCAATACTAAACATTTTACCAACAGAGATTAATCGACTAATCTTATTACTATCATTTTACATACTTACAAGTATCGGTTTTTATGCATATTATAAAAAAATACCACAAGCTAAATATTATTTAATTGGTTGGATGTTACTTTTAATATCAACTACTATTCTTGGTCTTAATCAGTTGGGATACGCAAACTTGGTTGATAAGATACCTTATCTTAATAAAATAAATATTTTTGCAGAGGCATTGCTTTTTTCAATAGCCCTTTCCGCACGTATCCGTTCTCTGCAGCAAGATAAACAGAAGTTCACTCAAAAACTATATGAACAAAAAACAGAAGAGAGTAGTAAGCTTGAAGAGAAAGTAAAAGAAAGAACAGAAGCACTTGAAAAAGCTCTAAAAGATAAACATTTACTAGTAAAAGAAGTTCATCATCGTGTTAAAAATAATTTACAAATCGTCATTTCACTACTAAGGTTACAATCAGATGAAAGCAACGATATAATACTTCATCGGATACTTGAAGAGTCTGAAAATCGTATTAGGGCAATCAGTAATGTACATGAACTACTATATCAAAACGAAACACTTCAAAATATTAATACTCAAGAGTATTTTGAACAATTAGCTCAAGATATTCAAGTCTCTTTAGGTAAAAATTACAATATTAAGCTAACAATTGATGCCAAAGAATCTTTGTCTATGGATAAAGCTATATATTGTGGTTTAATAGCTAATGAATTGATTACCAATGCATTTAAGTATGCATTTAATGGTGGGGCAGGTGAACTTAATATTCGTCTCAAAGAAAATAATGGTTTTACTTATATTATTTCCGATAACGGCAAGGGGATAAGTTCAGATGTAACAGAAAACCTAGGGATGGTGCTTGTAAAAACTTTAGTCAAAAAGCAATTAAAAGGTTCCATAGTCGTTGATAATACAAATGGAACGAAATATATTATTAAATTTGGAAGTGATGAATGAAAAAAATATTAGTAGTAGAAGATGAAACACTGGTGGCACTTGAAATTGCTTCGGCATTAAAAAAAGAGGGGTATTTGGTTACTGATACAGTTGAGAGTGCAGAAGAATCTTTTAGAGCAATTGAAAATGATGTGCCAGACTTGATACTTATGGATATAAATATAGATGGTCCTATAAATGGTATTGAGGCTTCACGTCGCATTAATACTATTCATGATATTCCTGTTATTTTTTTAACAGCCTATAATGATAAAAAAACGATTGATAGCGCTATTGAGACATTTCCAAAAGCTTACTTGATTAAGCCGTTTAAACGCCAAGAACTTTACGCTGCCGTCTCCTTAAGTCTTGCCAGCGAATCTAATTCTTCATCTATTAAAAAAGAATTGTCTAAAACATGTTTCTACTATCCTAATATTTCAGAACTTGTACATATTGATAAAGTAATACCTTTAACAAAGAAAGAGAAGCAACTTTTGGATTTATTATTGACATATAAAAATACGCTAGTCACTTTTGAGGATATTGAATACGAGTTATGGCCTGAAAAAAGCATATCAACAACTACGAGAAGGACTCTTATTTATAGGTTACGTGAAAAGATAGGTGATAATAAAATAAAAACTATTAAAGACCAAGGCTGTATTTTAGAAATATAAAAAATATTAGGGTGGCGCATATGCTCGAGGCTGTACATAAAATAAAAAAGATGTACCAATTTTCAGCTATTGTTTCATATATGCAAAAGTAACTTAATATTGTAAAACAATATAAGCTCTTTTTTCAATATTGAATACGAGCTATAGTCTGCAAAAAATATATCAACAATTATTATCAAGATTCTTATTTATAAATAAGGAATTAATTTTAAAAAGTGGTAGTAGAAATGGTCGTAACATCCCCAACTATCCCCTAAATCTTACGAACACAAACACCTAAACACCGTATTATAGGGGTTTAAAAGATGTCATTTTAGCTATGACATGGAGGTGGTCACTGGTTCAAGTCCAGTATCGAGCACCACCTCTTTTAAAACTTCAAACTGTTTTTTTTACCACCCTGTTCAACAAAGATTGATGAACGAAAAATATAAAAAATATTACCACTTTTTTTATCTAATATCTTTTGAAAGATTTCAGTAGAGTTTCTTGGATCGTAACCTATAGCTTCTATCTGTGTATGTTTTGAAAGCATTTTGCAATCATTCGCGATGATATACATACTCAAGTCCATAGGATCTGCACCTTCATACAGAGGTGCTTTTTTTAGTTTGTCTATATCTGGGCAGGCAAGTGCCTTTTTATTTATTTTATCAGCATCTAAAATGGAAAAAAACAATAATAGAACAAAAAGATACTTCAAATTAGTCCATTTCCCATTTAATAATCAGAGATGCATAAGCAGATACAAGTCTATCAACTTCAATAGTAGTAGCACCCTGTGTTATTGCACCATCTTGAATTGCAATATATCTAGCACCAATCTCAACATCAACTAACTCTGAAGCGTGAATATTAAAACCTGCATCAGCTCCATAATACGTACTTGTAGTTTCCGCTGAAGGCCCAGCTGCAAGGTCATTAGCTCCAACTTTAATCTTCGCTTTACCAGCATTAGCACCTAAGAAAAAGTTTACAGGCTCGGAGAAGTTAAACATATATTGAGCCTCAATACCATAAGTTTTTAAGCTGTTAAAATCTTCAACCTGATAATGACGGCCACTTAAAAAGACTCTATAATTATCAGTTTGAGCTCCAATCTTTATACCAACATTAGCTAGTTCGTCTTTTTCCATTCCCACTACATTTTCAGTTGTAACATCTGACATCCCAGCCTCAATTGCGAACAGAGAATGTGTATCAAACGTATACTCACTTGCAAATACAGGGGCAGCTGCCATCATTGTCGCTAAAACTACTTTATGTAAACTATTTTTCATATCTTTCCTTTTTTTTTAATTACTTGAAACATTATACCTCGTAAAATTTGAAGTAAACTTTAATTTATAAGCCTTAAATCGGCATGGTAGCGCTTAACTTTAACAATTCATAGAATTTGCACACACAACTGCACTGCTAAATGCCCACTGAAAGTTATAGCCCCCAAGTTCTCCTGTCACATCCACAACTTCACCTGTAAAATATAGACCTTCTACATCCAAGGCTTCTAAAGTGTATCTATTTAACTCACTAGAAATAATGCCGCCACGGCTTACTTCAGCCTTTATGAAACCAAAATTACCTGCCGGTGCAAATTCATAGCTGTGTATATTTTTTAAGTTTTCTATTGCTTCTTTATTTAATTTACCACACTCAATATCTTCAACATTCAGAGCTTTCAAAATAGCACGTGAGAGTCTTTTGGGCAGAGGGATAACAGAACTTACGAGTTTTTTACTACTATTAATTAAATTTATAATATTACTATTTGGTAAAAAATTCACACTAACAGTCCCTTTTTGCCAATAGAGTGAAGCCGATAAAACAGATGGTCCGCTTATACCTTTATGTGCAAAAAGCATCTCTTCTTTTAAAATTTTATCATTTACAGTAATATGGACATAACAGCTTAGACCACTTAACTCTTTCATCCAAAACTGCTCTTTTTGAAGTGTCATACCAACAAGAGCAGGAGTAAACTCTTTTACCTTTATTGCGAAGTCTTTTGCAATTTTAAGGCCAATCTCACTCGCACCTAAACTTTTAAAACTTTTTCCACCGGTTGCAACAACAACTTTTTTTGATTTTAATACACCTTTTGATGTTTTAAGCTCAAAAATATTATCTATTTTCCTGAGCTCTATTATCTCTGTCTTTAACAGAGTATCAAAGTGTTGCGTTTTTCTCTTTAATATATCTATAATCTCATCTGATGAACTCTTACAAAAATAGTACCTATCTTTTCTAATGACCGGTTCAACACCATTATCATTTAAAAAATTTAGTAAATCATCTCTGGAAAAAACACTCAAAGCATACTCAACTAACTCTTTATCACCATCAAAGTTGTTTTCACTTACTTCTACATTTGTGATGTTGCACTTTCCACCACCAGAGATTTTTAGTTTTTTAGCAACTTTCTCATTAACATCAACAATAGCTACTTGTAAGTTTTTATCTAAATAACTCGCACACATAAGCCCACTAGCACCTGCACCGAGTATTAACACATCATATATTTTCATATGAGAATTATACGATATAATTACATAAATGATTTATAAAGAAGAAAAATGAGCAATAAACTTCACATAGTATCTCTTGGATGTACTAAAAACCTTGTCGATACAGAAGTAATGATGGGTAAACTTCAGAACTTTGAGCTAACAGATGAGAGCGAAGACGCAGATGTAATAATAGTAAACACCTGCGGTTTTATAGATGCAGCCAAAGAAGAG
>Ga0209345_10003842_pt1 | contig 15063 bp, 14 predicted proteins | sample Cruoilmetagenom7_FD_187294 | JGI IMG/M metagenome (GOLD analysis project Ga0209345, IMG submission 187294) | Oil polluted marine microbial communities from Coal Oil Point, Santa Barbara, California, USA - Sample 7 (SPAdes) (version 2) | ecosystem: Environmental > Aquatic > Marine > Oil seeps ... | reverse complement strand
CGCCAAACACCGCCACACGGTGAAGGCCTTTGACCCCAACCGCAGGATTGCGCCGGAATATATCGAGAAAATCCGCGACCTGCTGCGCTTCAGCCCGTCGAGCACCAATGCCCAACCATGGAAATTCATCCTCGCGTCGACCGACGAAGGCAAGGACCGGATCGCCAAAGCGACCGATGGCCTCTATCCGTTCAACAGCCCCTCCATCCGCAACGCGTCGCATGTCGTCGTCTTCGCCAGCCGCCTTGCGATCGAGGAAGATTTTCTGCTGAAAGTCCTCGACCAGGAAGAACAGGACGGCCGCTTTGACAGCGATCCGGAAACCTTCCGCGCCCAGATGCACGGCGGCCGCAGCATGTTCGTCAATCTCCACAAGCAGGATATGAAGGACGTCCAGCACTGGATGGACAAGCAGGTCTATCTCAACATCGGCCAGTTCCTGCTCGGCGTATCCACGCTCGATATCGATGCGACGCCGATGGAAGGCATTGATACGAAGGTTCTCGACGAGGAATTCGGACTGCGCGAACAGGGCTATAACAGCCTCGTCGTGGTCGCACTCGGCTACAGCGACGAAGAAGCTGACTATAACGCCAAACTGCCAAAATCGCGTTTGCCGCTCTCCGAAATCCTGATTGAAGTCTGAGCGACAACGTCTTCTGCTCCCTGACCAAAGGAAATCAGCTGTGACCCGAAAAGTGCTTTTATCGATCGCAACCGCATTCTCCGCAACCGCCCTGGCCTGTCCGCCAGCGGTTGCACGAGACGCGGATTCCCCGACCGAAGCGCCCTCTGCCGCCAAGGTGATGGTCCCCGAAAATGTCCAGTGGGGGCCACTCAACGCGGCGCGCGGGGACGCCAGTCCGCGCGCAGGCAATCTGTGGGGAGATCGCACCATGCAGGGCGCTTCCGGCTTCCTTATCCGTTTCGAGGAGGGGTTTTCCTCGCCGCCGCATATCCACAATATCACCTACCGAGGCCTGGTGATCGAGGGGCTGGTGCACAATGACGATCCGGCTGCCGCCAAGATGTGGCTGCCCGCCGGCTCCTTCTGGACCCAGCCTGCCGGTGAGTGCCATATTACCGCAGCGCGAGGCGTCGCCAATCTCGCCTATATCGAGATCGACGACGGACCCTATCTGGTCAGACCGTCAGATGAAGCCTTCGACAATGGCCAACGGCCGATCAACGTGCACCCGTCCAATTTCGTCTGGCTTGATGCAGCCGACGTCGAGTGGCTGCAAATGGCTCAGGGTCCGAACGCACCACAAATGGCTTTTCTCTGGGGCGATCCGCAGCAGGGCGAAGCGTGCGGTGCGCTGTTGAAACTGCCCGCCGGATTTTCCGGCGCGTTGCGCGGTAATGCCTCTCCCTTGCGGGCCGTGGTCATCAAGGGTGCGATCGGCCACCGGCTGGCCGACGGCAGCGAAGTACAGACCTTGCCACCCGGCAGCTATTTCGGTTCGTCAGGCGAGACGATACACAGGATCACGAATATGTCGGACGGGGACGCTATCGTCTATATACGCAGCAGCGGCCCCTTCACCATCGACTGACCAATGACCGGCACCGTTATTGCCAGCAACAAGGATATCCCATGACGAAAACGATACTGATAACCGGCTCGACCGATGGAATCGGTCTCGAAACCGCCAAGATACTGAGCCAGTCAGGGCACAATATCCTGCTGCACGGGCGCAACGCGGCCAAGCTGGCTGACGCCAAGGCCATGCTCGAAGCCTTTGCAGGCCATGGCTCCATAGAGACCTATGTCGCCGATCTGTCCGACATGCCCGCTGTCGAAGCTTTCGCCGCGGCGGTCACCGCACGGCATGAGCGGATTGATGTCCTGATCAACAATGCCGGTGTTTTCGCCGTTCCCGATCCGCGGACAGCGGCGGGCCTTGATATCCGCTTTGCGGTCAACACGATCGCCCCCTATCTGCTGACCCGCCGCCTGCTGCCCTTATTGGACAAATCCGCGCGCGTGGTGAACCTGTCATCGGCAGCCCAGTCACCGGTCGACCTGAATGCGCTCGCCGGCAATGCGAGCCTGTCCGACAGCGCGGCCTATGGGCAGAGCAAGCTGGCCCTGACCATGTGGTCGCGCAGCCTGGCAGATGAAACGGCCCCCGATGGTCCGATGATTGTCGCGGTAAATCCGGGTTCGTTTCTGGGCACGAAAATGGTGCGAGAAGCCTACGGATCAAAAGGCAATGATGTGGGAATCGGCGTCGATATTCTGGTGCGTGCAGCCTTGTCCGAAGAGTTCGCCGATGCCTCCGGCCTGTATTTCGACAACGACAGCGGCCAGTTTGCCCGTCCGCACCCGGATGCACTGGATCCACGGAAATGCGAGCAGCTTGTCCATACTCTTGGCACGATTTTGCAGCATCTGGCATCGGGGACGAAAAACGACTGCTGAGCGCAATATCCTTGTGAAACATCGCGCAAGCATATTATGAGAGACCATGCCCGCTGTCGCTCCAGAAATCGCCCTTCTCGTTCTTGGTGGCCTACTTTTGGCAACCGTATTCGCCGGGACGTTATCAAGCCGATTCGGATTGCCCGCGCTGATTGGCTTTCTAAGCCTCGGAATGCTGGCAGGAGTGGATGGGCCGGGCGGAATCGCGTTCGACAATTACCAGCTCACACAAGGCGTCGGGATTGCCTGTCTGATCTTCATTCTGTTTTCCGGCGGACTTGATACCGACTGGCACGATATTCGCCGCGTGGCCTCCCCTGCATTGGTGCTGGCAACATTCGGCGTTTTGATGAGCGCGGGAATCGTTGCCCTCGCCTCCATCCTCATCCTCGACTTCAGTCCGTTTCAGGGCGCTCTGCTCGGCGCGGTTGTCGCGTCGACCGATGCTGCTGCGGTCTTTGCAATCCTGCGTTCGACCGGATTTAATCTGCAAGGCGATGTATCAGCATTAATCGAGGTGGAATCCGGATCAAACGATCCGATGGCGATTTTTCTGGTCGGCACTGCGCTGACGTTCATGACCGTCCCGGACTTTTCTCCGTTAGCCCTTGTGCCCGGATTTGCCACGCAAATGGCGATGGGGACCATAATCGGCCTTGCGACAGGATATTTATTGCCTGAATTGCTCAAGCGCACCCAATATCGACACGGCGGCCTTGCCTTCGTGATTTCAATTGCGGGCGCGCTGATCGCCTACGGACTTGCAGAACTGTCGGGCGGCAACGGCTTTCTGGCGGCCTATGTCGCCGGCCTGGTTGCAGGCAACCGCGTTTTTACGGCACGTCGCATATTGTCCATCTTTCAGGATGGCATGGCCTGGCTCGCACAAGTGGTCATGTTTCTCACCCTCGGCCTGCTCGTCACCCCATCCAATCTCGTCGACGTCATCGGCCCCGGGCTGGCCATCACCTTCATCCTGATGTTTGTCGCCCGACCGATCAGCGTGTTCATCTGCCTCGCGCCCTTTCGTCGTTTCAACTGGCGGGCGAAACTGTTCGTTTCCTGGGCCGGACTGCGCGGAGCAGTACCCATCGTGCTGGCGACCTTCCCGATGGTCGCCGGGGTTCCGGGCGCTTTCATGATTTTCAATATCGTATTTTTCGTCGTGCTGCTGTCGAGCATAATACAAGGCCCCACCATCAACTGGATGGCCAGCAAGCTTCGCCTTACTGCGAAGGACAATGCGGTAGCCGCGACGGTTCCTGTCCCGGTGGGCAGCGAAAAGGAGGCCGGCTGAACCCCCTTGTAAAGAACGCAAAGAAAAAGGCGCGCCAGTTCCACTGACACGCCTTTCCGATATTGCCTGTTCTAAATCAGTTCACGGGCAACGCGAATCCCGAACGGGTTCAGAGCTGTCCCGCGTATTCCACGTACCGCTTGGCGTCTGGTATTTCTCGCCGGGAACCGTTCGCATGATCAGGTTGCAGCCTGATGTGAAAGCAAATTGTTCTACCGTCGAATTGGTTTCCTGCGCCTTGCGGGTATAGGCCGCCTTGCGCTTGATGTTGATATCCTCGACCAGCGCCTTGATGGCGGGAGAAGGCGCCGTGACAAAACCGAGATAGCCATCCGGCTTCTCGCCAATCTTGCCCGCTGCGCGCGCAGCTGCATAAGCCGGATCGCGTTGCGCCATCACAGGTGCGGCGGCGACTGCAGCCAGTGCCAGTCCGCCAAATGCCGCCAAGGCCTTGTTTTTCTTTGCATATTTAAACATTAGAAAATATCCGCTTCTTGGTTGATCAGGTCTTTGGCATCGCCGTCCAGGCGATAGACCACTTCCTGCTTGATATTGATATTGAGGTTGATGACAATCGGCTTGTCCGGCGCAGCGACCTGCACACAGGCGGAAAGCCCGATCATTGCCCCCAAAACCAGGCTGGTGGTGGTTAAACTCCTCATCTTGCAGCGAATCGCATCATATGACCGATCCGTCAATTGGCTTGTCTGATAAAGCATCATCGCTTTCCCCTGGCTGAATAGATTATTCATCTTCTTCGAGAACCTTCACCGCTTCCTTTGCGCGGGCTTCCTGCGCCCGCAGCAACGCCGGCAAATTCTGCCCGACCAGTATTTCCGGTTCATAATAGGATTTGGCGCTGCTCATCAATTGCATGAAGGGCGCCTCGATCCGGACATTAAACTGGATCGGGATGCGGGCAAGCTGCTTTGTAATGGAATTCTGGCTCGCACCATCGCCCTGCTGCAGCCCGTCAAACTTCACCTCGGTAATAATTTCCCCCGCAATATCACCATCCATCCCGATGGTAAGATTGCGATATCTGATGGATTTGAGCGCGTTGAAAGCATAATTTGCCATCGTGCCCATATCTTCATACGTGAGCTCTCCGACATAGGCGAGCGTGCCGCCGCCCTCACGCGCGACCAGGTAGCCGCCGACAACCCGGCCGCCATCCTGATCAAAGACCATCGGCAACTTACCGTCGAATACGCCGGTTGCGGTCATATTCTCGAAATCGAACTGGGTCAGGAACTGCGACGCATCCACTCCCTCTACCGTGAACTGCAGACGCCGTTCGGCTTCTTCGCTGAGATCGAGGATCGTCGGCTCGAGATAGAGCCTGCCGCCCGCGAAAGGCCATTCTCCTGCCTCAACCTGCAGCTTGAAATCCGGGAGCAGACGGTAGCGGATTTGCCCGTTAAAGACCGCGACACCGGGATTGACCTCGGACAGACTGACGATCTGGCCCGGAACGGTTTCCAGCGCGAGCAGATCGGAAAACTCGATCTCACCAGCAAGGCCGGTCACCGGACCGAACGCTGCCGCGAGGTTCATTCCGTTCGTGCGGAAGGTTCCGGTGCTGCTGATGCCATTTTCAGATGAATCCCAGGCGATCCGCCCGTTTCCCGATATTTCGCCCTGAACATTGGCGATCACGCCCAGCGTCAAAGGAGTCAACTGCTCCGGCTGCAACCGATCGGTGAACATCAGCGAAGGCATGTCGATCAGCGCCCTGCCCTCGCTATTGTTCAAAGCATGAACGATGTCGATGGCCGCAACAGCGGTCTGGGTTTCCGGCTCCCGAAGCAAACCGGTGGCAGAAAGATCATTGCCGTCAAACCGTAGTTTTACGTCGTTGCTGACCAGAGGCCGGAACCGCTCAACCTGCTGCTCGTCACGGACCCGCAGACTGGCATCGGCAAGAAATTCGCCATTCTTGTAGTCCCAGTCACCCTCGATATTTTCCATCAGGAGCGGAACATTGGCAACTTTTCCGGAAGCGCGTTCTATCCGGCCAGATATGCTACGTCCAAAAGCGGCGTTCAGCACCGCCATGTCGAGACTCGTCATGCTGTCCTCTGTGCCCAGCCGGACGCCGACATTTTGCGCCTGCAGGCCGTCGGCCAGCGAAAACCCGAGCATGCCGCTCGAAATGGACAATGGTGTACCGCCCAGATCACCCTTCAGATCAAGCGAAGGCGCGTTGGCCGCGATATTCACGCCTGACCCGTTCCCGTTGACGATGGCGTTCCCCTGCGGACATAAGCGTGCGCTGGTCGGCCCGGCGCGTAGCGATGCTGTGCGCAGGCTGGCAAATTGCAGATTCACACATTCGCGAAACAGAGCGAAATTGCCGTTTGTTGCAACATAGCCGCTGATCGGCACTTGCAGCCCGGTAATCTGTCCGTCGCCCAGTGGTCCAGTCAGGATGATCCGCCCGTCGATATTGGTCCCGCCCTGACGGGTAGGAGAAAAGGCCAGCACAGGGATATTCAGCTGTGACGAACCGGCCCGATAGGTTGCCATTTCGACCCGCCCCGAAAATCCGCGAGACAGGCTGCCGTCATCCAACACCAGTTTGACGTCCGGAAAACCACCCCCGGCCAGTTGAATATGTCCGTCGGCGAGCATCCGGATATTCTTTTCCGTAAAGGCCAATAGCAACGGGTCGCTCAGCGTCATCGCGGCTCCGGACCGCGCGCGGGCGGCCAGCGCATTGAACGCCAGGGTAGTCTGCCCCGTTCCTTTGGAGAATTTGATGTCACTGGATATGTCGACACCTTTGCCGGCCAGCTGAAATGCTCTTGCAAACCTCTCTGCGATCAGAGCGACCGGTGTCCCGGCAACCGATTGAGAGACGCTGTTGCCCTGCTGCAATAGATTTTGTGCGATCCGAACACCGCGAATTTCCGGCCGTCCGGCAAAGCTGGCGGTCATCGGATCGGCATCATAGCCCAACGTGAACGGACCATTTATTCGCGAAACATCGGCACGGCCATAAAGGGATTTCAACCCGGTCGCGGTGAGATTAATATCGCCGCTGCTCTGCGCAAGATCACCAGCCAGCTTGACGGAAGCCTTGATTTCCTGACCGGAATAATCGGCATAGCGCAACGGCCCGCCAAGCAGGCCGACGTTGCCCGTCCAGCTGGCCAGATCTTCGCCCAGATCAACCGAGACCTGAGCGGCGAAATCTTCCGCTGTCAGATCGAGATCACTGCAAGCCACACCGGGCAGCCGTAACGGCCCCTCAAAATGCGGCTTCTTGCCGCGAATCGCTATCTCTCCAAAAAAGGTCGGCTTCTCTATCGCGCAGCCGCCGGCGTCCAGATTCCGGCTGATCGCCGCGATTTCTCCGCTGAAACCGTCGTGCAACTGGCCCTGACCATTCAACGCCAGACCGACGGCCCCATATTCGCTGTCGATACGCAGCTTCGCGTCGGTCAAACCCAGCCACATGTCGGGCAGCGCAAGCGGACTGTCATCGTCCGGATCGGTAAATTTGTCGAGTTCGCCAAAGCTGAGTTTGCCATTGTCGAATCGCCCGAACAGCCGCACGCCGCTAGCCCGAATCCAGTTGATACCGATACCACCCACGGACAGGCTGTTGCCGACTTCGACCAGTTCAGCGGTCATATCCGGCCGTTCCGGGTCACCGATCACGAGATCGCGTATGACCTGTTTGCGCAGGCCGATTTCCTCTATTTCGTAGCTGGCCGTAACATCCATCTGGTCCAGTTCGGACTGGATGGCATTGTCGGCGAGTGTCGTTCGGCTGATCCACAGGACGATCAGCGCGAGCAGGATCAGAACAAGCAATATCCCGCCGAACAGTCGAAACCGGGAGCGGCGACCGACAGGGTCATTGGCGATTTCTTCTTCCATCGGAAGATGAAATGCAGAAGTCTGCATTAAGTTGCAATGTACAAGTGTCTGAACAGACCAGTTTTTGCACGCGATCCATCCATTGGACATTTTCGGCCCATTTTGCCGCTTATCGATTAAGTTCCTGTTTTGTTCTGATAACAGATACCGCATGACCGACGAATATGACATCCGGCCAATGTCGTCCCGGCACAGCAGCGGCCACCGCGCCCGTCTTCGGTACCGTATATTGACGGGTCAGGGCGCCGGACTGCACGATCACGAACTGGTGGAATATCTGCTTGCCCTGGCCATTCCGCGTCGCGACACCAAGCCGCTGGCCAAGAAATTGATCGAGGAATTTGGAGGATTTTCAGGGCTATTGGTCGCTGATGCAGATGCGCTGGCAAATTTTCCCGGCATGGGAGAGACCAGCGTCGCGGCGCTGAAAATCGTTCAGATCGCCGCATTGCATCTGATTTCTGCACCATTGCGGACGCAACCGGTTCTGGCGAGCTGGCAGGCTCTGCTCGATTATTTGCGGGCCGACATGGCTCATCTCGCCCACGAGCGGGTGCGGGTTCTGCATCTCGACAGCAAGAACCGGCTGATCCGCGACGAACTGGTCAGCGAAGGATCGGTTGACCAGGCCGCCATCTACACCCGTGAGGTCATCAAACGTGCGCTCGCGCTCGGGTCGGCCGCGATCATTCTGGTCCACAATCATCCCAGCGGCGACAGCACCCCCAGCCGGCAGGACATCGCGATTACAAAGGAAATCTGCGACGCGGCACGCACGCTCGGCATCGCGGTCCATGACCATATCGTCATCGGTCGGGACGGCCATACATCTTTCCGCTCGAAGGGATTGATCTAGCGAAACAAGCGCCCCTCAATAAAGGAACATCGGCATATCTTCGACCTGGATCAGGCTGGCGCGATACTGGTTTGCATCATAGAGACCCGAGACATTGACGCCCTTGGTCGCCTCCAGCAGCGTCCCGATCGGCACCGCGCCGTAATTGCCATCCGCTAGACAGACCATATTGGCCATCCGGTCCTGCTCGATCAGTTGCACCGCCAGTGCGCCAAAGGCAAAGCCGACCATCCGGTCCATCGCGTCCGGTTCCCCCGCCCGCATCAGATAGGCCAGTTCCTGCACGATCGTCCGCTCGTCGCTGCGTGCCTCGATTTCCCGCGCCAGCTGCGTCCCGATATTCAGGCCATCGCGATTGGTGTTCGACTTGTTGATTTCATCCGCAAAATCCGTGGCGCCGGACAGCTTGGCTCCCTCGGACACCAGACATATCGCGTAGGATTCGGGATTGGCTGCCTTGTCACCGAGCAGTAACGGCAGCAAGACATCCATATCGGCAGGTACTTCGGCGATTACCGTCCGGTCAGCCTGCGAGAGAAATCCCGAGAGCAAGGCGGTTTCCCCGGATCGCCGTCCGAACAGTTCAATCACCGCAATGCGCTCATGGCTTGCCGCCGTTGTACGCAGCGAGTTGATCGCCTGAACCGATCGGGTAACGGCGGTGGAAAAGCCGATGCAATAATCCGTACCGTGAACGTCATTGTCCATGGTTTTGGGAATGGAAATTACGTTGCGACCGAGGCTCGCCAGATAGGCCGAGAAGCGCAATGTGCCATCACCACCCATGGTGATCACGGCATCAATCTTCAGCGCATCAAGCACCTCCAGAACCTTCTGTGTCTGGTCGCCCTGATCGGTAACCCGCGGGTCACAGCGGGAACTGTGCAATATCGTACCGCCCTGCCGGTCGATTCCGCGCACCCGTTCCCTGTCGAGCATCATGACGCTGTTTTCTCTTGCCCAGGGATCGGCGGGATCAATCTCCAGCACCCCTTCCCAGCCACGGCGCAAACCGACCACATCCCAACCACGCTGCCATGCCGAGGTCACAATCGACTGAATACAGGGATTGAGGCCAGGAACATCGCCACCGCCGGTAAGTACTGCCAATCGCATTTTATTCTCCCTGTTTCCCCCGCTCCATTGCCGACTCAATTCGTAGGTGCTAGCGGGGCCGCAAATCAAGGCACTTCATTGCCGTAATCAAACCCTTTGTCCAAGGACCAAAAATGATTCCACGCTATTCCCGCCCCGAAATGGTTGCCATCTGGGAGCCTGAATCGAAATTTCAGATCTGGTTCGAAATTGAAGCCCATGCCACCGACGCCCTCGCCGAACTGGGCGTGGTCCCCAAGGAGGCAGCGGAAGCGATCTGGGCCAAGGGCAAATTTGATGTGGCGCGCATCGACGAAATCGAGCGCGAGGTGAAGCATGACGTCATCGCCTTTTTGACCAATGTCGCGGAAAATGTCGGCGAAGAAGCGCGCTTCATGCATCAGGGCATGACCTCCAGCGACGTTCTCGACACCTGCCTCGCGGTTCAGCTGGCACGCGCGTCGGACATATTGCTCGCCGATATTGATGCGCTGCTTGCGGCAATCAAGAAACGCGCGTTCGAGCATAAATTCACACCGACCATTGGGCGGAGCCACGGCATTCATGGCGAACCGGTGACCTTTGGCCTGAAACTGGCCCAAGCCTATGCCGAGTTTCAACGCAACCGCGAACGGCTGGTCGCCGCGCGCAAGGAAATTGCCACCTGTGCCATTTCCGGCGCGGTCGGCACCTTTGCCAATATCGATCCGAAGGTCGAGGAACATGTGGCAGAGAAACTGGGCCTCGAAGTCGAGCCGGTTTCGACTCAGGTCATCCCGCGCGACCGCCATGCACAATTTTTTGCCACGCTCGGCGTCATTGCCTCTTCGGTAGAACGGCTGTCCGTCGAAGTCCGGCATCTGCAGCGTACCGAAGTGCTCGAAGCCGAGGAATATTTCTCGCCCGGCCAAAAGGGCAGCAGCGCGATGCCGCACAAGCGCAACCCGATTCTGACCGAGAATCTGACCGGTCTCGCGCGGATGGTACGCAGCTACGCCCTGCCCGCGATGGAAAATGTCGCGCTGTGGCACGAACGCGATATTTCGCACAGTTCGGTGGAGCGGATGATCGGCCCAGATGCGACGATCACGCTCGACTTCGCCCTGGGCCGCCTGACCGGTGTCATTGAAAAGCTGCTCATCTATCCCGAGCGGATGCAGAAAAATCTCGACCGGATGGGTGGTCTTGTCCATTCGCAGCGGGTGTTGCTGGCGCTTACCCAGGCGGGCATCAGCCGCGAAGACAGCTATCGCATCGTCCAGCGCAACGCGATGAAAGTGTGGGAATCGGACGGGCAAGTCGCCCTGCTCGATCTGCTCAAGGCCGATCCGGACGTCACCGCCAAACTGTCGGACGAAGAGCTCGAGGAACGGTTTAACCTCGACTATCATTTCAAGCATGTCGACACGATTTTTGCCAGAGTCTTTGGAGAATAGGTCCACTTCCGGGGCAATTCCATAGCATCTGGTCACCCGCCTTTTTTAGGACTAGAGTAGCGACAGCACAGAGAAAAGGTGAGTCATGCAATTTATCAAAATCCTGTTCTGGGTTCTTCTGCTGGTGGCGACCTTCATTTTCTGGTGGACCAACGAAGCGCGTTCTTCGCTTGATTTGGGCGCCGCGATTGTCGAGGCTCGGGTTTCGACCTTTGTCGTCGGCGCGTTCCTGATTGGCTTCCTGCCCACATGGCTGCTGCTGAGGGGCTCAAAATGGAGACTCTCTCGCCGGATCAAGACACTCGAGGATGCTGCGAGGCCAGCGGTTGTGCGAACGCCGGCTACTAGCCCTACTCCCACTCCCACTCCCACTCCAACGGCGGCTGCGGAGCCCGCTCCCGCGGTCACGTCCGTCAACAACGACAAAGCGACGGATTTATGACCAATCCCGTCTTTGTTGCACTCGACACGCCCGATCTCGACCAGGCCATAGCGATTGCGCAATCGGTAAAAGGCCATGTCGGTGGACTGAAGCTCGGGCTGGAATTTTTCTGCGCCCATGGCCATCACGGCGTCCATGAAATCCAGAAGCTTGATCTGCCGATCTTTCTCGATCTCAAATTGCACGACATTCCCAACACGGTCGCCAAAGCGATGCAGGCAATCAATATGCTGGAACCTGCCATCGTCACCATCCACGCGTCTGGCGGACGGGCGATGATGGAAGATGCCAAGGCGGCGGCGAACGAACATACCAAAGTTGTCGGTGTCACGTTGCTGACCTCTCTGGACGAGAATGATATGCGCCGGATTGGCTATACCGGCACACCGCATGATCAGGTCGAGCGGCTGGCTGACTTGGCCCGCGAGGCCGGATTGGACGGCATAGTCTGTTCCGGAAACGAAGTCGGCGCGGCGCACAAAATCTGGAAAGACGGGTTTTTCGTTGTCCCCGGCCTGCGTCCGAAAGGCGGCGCAATGGGCGACCAGAAGCGGGCGGTGACGCCGCAGCAGGCCCGCGACAATGGCGCCAGCATCTTGGTGATTGGTCGGCCGATTACCGGAGCGGAAGACCCCAACGCGGCGGCGCGGGCGATTGAAGCAACCCTTTAAACAGTCCCGTCGCCGATCATCTTCGTCATCCTGAACACGCGCGTCATCCTGAACAAACTCGTCATCCTGAACTCGTTTCAGGATCTCAACCGGCAGAGCAAAGTCTTTCGGGGTCCTGAAACAAGTTCAGGATGACGAACATAGATTGCCGCGCTAATAGCCGCTCCATGAAAACCCAGATCAAGATCTGCGGCCTCTCGACCGAAGCCGCCGTCGATGCAGCCGTCACCAATGGCGCCGACTATATCGGCCTTGTCCATTTCGAGAAGAGCCCGCGCCACGTTTCGCTGGAACGGGCGGCCGCGCTTCGCACATATGCGGCACAGCGAATCAAGACCGTGCTGCTGCTGGTCAACGCCGACCCGAAAGCCACTGGAAAGGCGATCAGCACAGTCAAACCCGATGTGATCCAGTTTCACGGCAGCGAAACGCCCGACTGGCTCAAACTGATCGCCGACAATACTGGCCTGGAAATCTGGAAGGCGCTCGGCGTGAAAGACAAGCCGACGCTGGCGAAATCCAGCCGCTATGTCGGCGCTGCGGATCGACTCTTGTTCGACGCGCCCGCCAAGGCTTTGCCCGGCGGCACCGGCACATCCTTCGACTGGTCCTTGCTCGCCGATCATGAGCATCAGATCGACTGGGGCCTCGCCGGTGGCCTCGATCCGGACAACGTGACCGGCGCCCTGAACGCCACCCACGCCCCGCTGGTCGACGTATCCTCCGGCGTCGAATCCGCGCCCGGCGTCAAACAGGTGGACAGAATCGCCGCCTTTTGCCAAGCGGTGCGGGACTTTGATGAAGCCGGATAGCATCCGTTCGTGTCGAGCGCAGTCGAGACACAGGCCGATCACAGATGCATCTCGACTTCGCTCGATGCGAACGGAAATTTCGAACCCATGAACGACACACCTCCCAACAGCTTCCGCAACATGCCAGACGATCGCGGCCATTTTGGCGAATTTGGCGGGCGTTATGTCGCCGAAACCTTGATGCCGCTGATCCTCGATCTGGAGAAACATTATCGCGCGGCGCAGGCCGATCCGGCGTTCGAGGAAGAATTCAACGATCTGCTGCAAAATTATGTCGGCCGCCCCTCGCCGCTCTATTATGCAGAAAGCCTGACCGAAGAGGTTCGCAAGGATGCGCCCGAAGGAAAAGGCGCGCAAATCTGGTTCAAGCGCGACGAGCTCAACCACACGGGCGCGCACAAGATCAACAATTGCGTCGGGCAAATCCTGCTCGCCATGCGCATGGGCAAGACGCGGATCATCGCCGAAACCGGCGCTGGCCAGCATGGCGTGGCCACTGCAACCGTCTGCGCCCGCTTTGGCCTGCCCTGCACCATCTTCATGGGCGCCACCGATGTTGCCCGTCAAAAACCCAATCTGTTCCGGATGAAATTGCTCGGCGCGGAAGTGGTCCCGGTGACGAGCGGCGCGGCGACGCTGAAAGACGCGATGAACGAGGCGCTGCGCGACTGGGTCGCCAATGTCCACGACACATTCTACATCATCGGCACCGCCGCCGGTCCCCATCCCTATCCCGAACTGGTCCGCGATTTCCAGAGCGTCATCGGCAAGGAAGCGCGCGCTCAGATGCTGGAGCGCACCGGACGTCTGCCGGATATGCTGGTCGCAGCCATTGGCGGCGGCAGCAACGCCATCGGCCTGTTCCACCCGTTTCTCGATGATCCGGACGTCAAGATGCTCGGCATCGAAGCGGCCGGCCATGGTCTGGACAAAGAACATGCGGCGAGCCTTGCAGGCGGCGGCCCCGGCATCCTCCACGGCAACAAGACCTATTTGCTGCAGGACGAAGACGGCCAGATCACCGAAGCCCATTCGATCAGCGCTGGCCTCGACTATCCCGGTATCGGTCCGGAACATAGCTGGCTGAAGGAATCCGGCCGCGTCGACTATGACAGCGCCACCGACACCGAAGCGCTCGACGCGTTCCAATTGCTCTGCCGCACCGAAGGCATCATTCCCGCGCTCGAACCGAGCCATGCGATTGCCGCAGTGGTGCGTGAAGCGGTGAAGATGGATCGGGACAAGATTATTCTGGCGAATCTGTGCGGACGCGGCGACAAGGATATTTTCACCGTCGCCGAGGCGTTGGGGACCGAAATATGACCCGTCTTTCCCAATCCTTCCCGTCCGACCGTGCAGCGCTCGTCACCTTTGTCACCGCTGGCGATCCGACCCCGGCCGATACACCCGCCATCCTCGATGCGCTTGTCGAAGGCGGCGCCGATATAATCGAACTCGGCATGCCGTTCACCGATCCGATGGCCGATGGCCCCTCGATTCAGGAAGCGGATATTCGCAGTCTGGCTGCGGGCACCAGGACCGCCGATATTTTCAACATGGCAAAGAAGTTTCGTCAGCGTCACCCGGACACGCCGCTGGTGCTGATGGGCTATGCCAATCCGATGACGATCAGAGGCTCCGAGTGGTTCGCCGATGCCTGTGTTGACGCCGGTGTCGATGCCGTGATCTGCGTCGATATTCCGGTCGAGGAAGACGAAAGCCTCGGCGACGCGCTGCGGGCAAAGGATGTCGCGGTGATCCGCCTTGCCACGCCGACCACCGATGCGAAACGTCTGCCCGAGATTTTGAGCAATGCCAGCGGCTTTCTCTATTATGTCAGCGTCGCCGGCATCACCGGCCAGCAACAGGCGGCACAGGCGAGCATCGAAGAGGCCGTTTCCCGGCTGAAAGCGGGCACTGACCTGCCGGTTGCGGTCGGCTTTGGTGTGCGCACGCCGGAACAGGCTGCCGAGATCGCGCGTGTGGCTGATGGCGTGGTCGTCGGTTCCGCCATCGTCGAAATTGTCGGCCAATATGGCAAGGACGCCGCGCCGCATGTCAGGGACTATGTAAAGTCGCTTTCCGATGCTATCAGGACGGCAAGAGATTAAAATCATAACCGTTCGTGTCGAGCGCAGTCG
>Ga0209345_10003841_pt1 | contig 15069 bp, 9 predicted proteins | sample Cruoilmetagenom7_FD_187294 | JGI IMG/M metagenome (GOLD analysis project Ga0209345, IMG submission 187294) | Oil polluted marine microbial communities from Coal Oil Point, Santa Barbara, California, USA - Sample 7 (SPAdes) (version 2) | ecosystem: Environmental > Aquatic > Marine > Oil seeps ... | reverse complement strand
CAGTAATTGGGCCATTCACGCCGGGTTGGATAAATAATTATGGCGTACCAACTGCAACTATGGATTCAATGTGCCAGTGCCAAACAAGCCAAACAATTACACCTCCTGTTAGCACGTGAAAGCCGCCCATGCTTTGCCGATGACTTGCCCGAAGCGCAGCAACCGTTATTCGAACTGATTGAAGATATAGAATTCCCTCATGAGATCGAACACCAAAAACAGCACCTCTGGCTTTGGTGGCACGATACGTCTTTAAATCTATCAGATTTAAGCCCCCTAATCGCCGCCACCGGCATACAAGTGCAAGCGGCCTTTGAAATACCCGACTATGCCATGTCAGGTGATATTGATGGTGATGAAGAGGGCTGGTTTTTAGTGCCTGAGATGGACGGGTTTAAGCGAGCGAGTCGGGAGCAGGTGGAGCAACTCGTTTCACAAGATGTGATGGAAAAAATAAGGGGTCAAGTATCATATTGATGGTTTATTCGTATCGCGATATATTCCGCCCTATGCCTAGCAGCCTCTTGAAAAAGGTAAAAATTTGGAAGCCGATTGGATTTTTCTATCTTTTAAATGCCCACTGTCCAAGTTCTTGTAAAATGCTATTGCAGCACTGAATGCCCGATCAAAATTATTCTGTTCGCACACTTGGCCTCTAGGTCGCCCCACCTCGCCTGATAGGGTTGTATTGCCTGCCGAGAGTTCTCCCATCTAAGCATATGCCTTCAGTCGAATGATATTGTAGGCCGTCGCCGTTAACCGGAATATCCAACTGACATTGGTCATGCCTCTGTGTCGTAGTTTGTGCATCAACCCGAAGGTTTTCATCCAGCCAAATCACTCTTCCACCTTCTTTCATTTTCGCTGGTTGATAGCATAGCCTGCCGTACCCGTTGTCCTGCCATCGACCGCACCTCTCGATTTCTTCGCAGCAACGTGCGGGATCACACCGAAAGCGCGAAATACAGCGTTGCTGTGCACAGCTATGTATTAATGACGAACCATGTTCATTTGCTCATGACACCCGAAACAGAGCAAGGTGTTATTCAAGTTATTCAAGTTATGCAAGCGCTAGGTCGCTACTATGTTCGCTATATTAAGCAGACCTATGAGAGAATCGAAACCTTGTGGGAAGGTCGATACAAATCGACTTTGGTGGACAGCGACAATTACTGCCTGGCCGTAAGTCGATATATTGAATTGAATCCCGTCAGAGAGGGAATGGTTGCCTATCCTGCTGAATACCCCTGCTCTAGCTATCAATACAACGCGCTAGGCAAACCAATAGAGCTGATAGCGCCGCATATTCTCTATCAGGGGTCGGCAAAAAAAGACAAGCCCCGGCAAAAGCGATACATTGCTCTATTTGGCCAGATAATACCGGACTATACCCTCGAAGAAGTACGCCATTCTATTAACCGAGGCTGGGTATTAGGCGATGAGCCTTTTAAGCAACAAATAGAAAAATAAACAGGTAGGTGTGCCTCGCCTCTTATGAGGGGGGTGATAGGAGATCAGATGAATATCGGGCAAAGAGCTACTATTAGCCACTTTGATGCTCAATGTCGATTTCTTTCAAATAGCGTAGCGGATTCGATCACATTTATGAGACGGAGGATCATTTAGCATTCAACGTTTAGTTTCTGTGTGATGAATATGTCGCAGATCGACATGAGTTGTTATCTTAAGCAGTTAGTTTTGTTTCAGGATAGTCCGGTTTAGAATATTGACATGACGTATTTTTTTTAGATTTTAAATGACTTTTGGAGGTCTAGTAAATGGCTGAGTATTGTATTCATGATAGTAGTTGGAAAAAAACACCGTATATTCGCGTGGCGCTATCCACCCTGGCGATGGTCGTAGCAGCATCAAGCTATGGGGCATCAAGTGCCAGAGATTTAGCCAAGTTGGGGCTAGAAGGCACAGAGCTAACACCTGCCGGCGCTGTCCGCGCTGGAAACGCCGAGGGTACAATACCTGCTTGGACAAATACCCCACTAAAAGTACCACCTGGATTTAAGGCTGGTACGTTTCATCTGAATCCCTTTCCCGCTGATAAGGTCAAATTTACTATTAGTAGCCGTAATTATCAGCGCCATGCTGATAATTTGACAGCTGGGCAGATAAAAATGTTTGAAACTTATTCTGACTATTTCATGAATGTTTATCAAACGCGAAGATCGGCAGTATATCAACCTTATATCTATGAAGCTGCTTTACAGAATGCTAAAAAGGCTGAGTTGTATAAGACAAACGATGGTCGTCTAGGGTTTAAGAATGCAGTCATAGCCTGGGCATTTCCAACGCCTAAAAATGGTGATGAGGCGTTGTTAAATCAGGTGACTCGTCCACAGCCATCTTGGATGGATAGTTGGGATAACACGGCTGCTGTGGCTGGTAATGGTGACTATGCACTCAGTGAGATCTCTGTCCAGCAAAATTGGAAGTGGAGTGATCCTGGCAATACGGTTGGGAATTTTGACCCCAGTATTGATCAGATGTTTTATTTCCAGACTATTAAAGCACCTGCGACATCGGCTGGCCAGGTCATAGTGGCGAATGATCCGGTGCATTTTGTTGATAAATTTCGCAGTGCCTGGATTTATAATCCGGGTCAACGACGGGTGAAGCGTGCGCCACAAATTGTTCATGACAACCCGTTGCCGGAAAGTGACGGTTTGGCAACAACCGATCAAAGGTTTGGGTTGAACGGGCCAAAGGATCGATTTAATTATAAGTTACTGGGTAAACGTGAAATCTATATTCCCTATAACTCCTACAAGATCAACTCAGATGAGCTCAAATACGATGATATTATCAGTCAAAATGGACGTTTGAATCAGAATCACGCGCGTTATGAGTTACACCGCGTCTGGGTGATCGAGGCTTCTTTGAGAGAGGGCTATCGACATGATTATTCGAAGCGGGTTTTTTATCTCGATGAAGATTCCTGGATGATTGCCTTAATGGATGGTTATGATAATGATAATGATATTTGGCGTTTACAGGAGATTCATAGCCTTATGTGGTATGACGTCGGTTTCCTCGGTTCTACTCTCGACGTACATTATGATATGAGTGCAAATCGTATGCTGCTCCTATATCTTGATAATGAAGTGGACGCGCCTGATTTTAGCGTTCGCCTAAAAAAGAGGTATTTCACGCCAGCATCGATGAGACGTCGTAGTGTGCGCTGATTGGCGGTTTGGCAGGCTGGAAAGCCTGTGATCAACCCGTTTGATTTGAGACTGTCACTAAATCTGTGTAACTGCCTATTATTAACTCAGACTATGGGTGAGGGTAGGCATATATAGTAGAAGAAAGAGCTTCAGGCAGTTGCTGAGGCAGCCGCCAAGAGCATCAAGACTGAGGATGACCTCAACACGTTCAGAGAAATGCCGACCAAGATTGCGGTCGAAACTGCGCTGAACGCTTAGTTCGAGGATCACCTGGACTTCGGCAAGGGTGAGCAATCTGTCGCTGGCAACAACCGCAATGGCTACACCAGCAAAATCCTGCAGACCGAAAATGCTCCATTTGAGTTAGACATCCCAAGTGAGCGAGTAGGTAGTTTCGAACCACAGCGGGTCAAGGGGCACCAACAACGATTTACCTCAATGGATGACAAGCCCCTGTTCTTCTACGCCCTGGGAATGACGTCCCGGGAGATTGTCGCGATCTTCAAAGAAATGTACAACACTGACGTCTTTCCAGCCCTGATCTCCAAGGTCATATACGGTTATTGAACAGGTCGTTGAGTGGCAGTCTAGACGCCAGAGCTTACCCCACGAAGTGCTTTGGGTAGCATGCCGACCCGCAAGTGGAAACTGGCGCTGAATAGATTTACGACCGAGCTCGAAGAGCACCTGCCGGTCTATATTTAACCCTGGTAGTTAACCGGACTATTTACTTCCTCTTTTATAGCCCCTCTCTATAGCCGGCCCCTCTCTGCGGATTAAATCCGGATAATTTATGCTTGTTATTGGTGAATTTTTTCCGTAGATCCATTCACAACCTCATTTATTAGTGTGCCCTATATTTATCGAAAGATAGTATCGTGTTGCTGGGTGCGACAATTCACCGCACGTAAATCTACTATTATTTCTGAACTTTTACTTAACTGCGGCGTTTTGCCGCAGGTTTTGAATTTTTCCTCCTCCTATAATCTGCGCCTCTTTTTTTATCGAATGAATTTTTTACACAACAAGATGTTGCTGATTTTTTATCGGCTATTTAGTTAGCAATTAGGAGATATTCTTGAACAAACGATTTTCACATGCCGGATTTTTATTAGCTTCCGTATTCGTGTGTAGTACTTATGCAGATGAGGCTAAGGTGCCCCAGCTTGAAGAGGTAACGGTGATCGGCACACAGAGCGAATTACTAATTTTGAATAGGCAGAATGACGCTGGTAGTAAGCTGGATCTGAGTGTTTTAGAAACGCCTGCCAGTATTCATATTATTGATCAGCAGACGATGCGCGAACGTGGTTTTAGTACTACCCTGCAAGCTCTCGATAGTGTGGTAGGGGTGCAGTCTGGACAATGTTTTGGGCTCGTGTGTTTTTCAACGCGGGGCTTTGCGGGAACCACCAGTTTACCTTTTTTGTTTAATGGCAATCGCTACCCCGGTTTGGCGATGTCCCCTCGTTCTACCTTTAACTATGAGCGTATCGAAGTGATTAAAGGTGCTTCATCTGTGCAGCATGGTTTTGGTGCGACGACGGGTGCAGTGAATTACGTGACGAAAAAGGCCGATGGTCGAGAAGAAACCGAAGTTGCTGTGAGCGTGGGTAGTTCCGATACCCAGAGCGTTGGCATCGGCAAGGGCGGGCGTTTGGATGAGGATACGGCCTATCGCATTGATGGGCACTTTGTCTCGGGCAACCAGGGGTCCTATGGCTTTGTCGACGACACCAGTTACGAGGATTATCATCTCTCCGGAGAAATTACGCATAATTTTAGTGATGACTTTAGTGCCGCGCTTAGTGTTGATAGTTTTAAAGATCAGGGCGAAGGTTATTTCGGTACACCTGTGGTTAATGGCAAAATTGACGAAAGTGTCGACGAGAATAATTACAATGTTGGCAATGATCGCATTTCTAAAAAAGTCTTCTGGGCTAGTCTGAAATTGCAGTGGCAGATTGACGATCAGTTAACCTTGCGAAATGAGACCTACGCCAACAATGAAGATCGCTTGTGGAAAAATGCAGAAGGCTATAGTTACAATTCAGTGACTAATCTAGTTGATCGCGGTGATTTTTTACACACCATTCACGATCAACGCATTTATGGCAACCGTACCGATCTGATTTTAAAACATATTATTGGTGGTATGAAGAATCGTTTGTTGGTAGGTTTTGACTATTCCTACAATCGCCACCAACGTGATAATAACTCACCCTATGGTGGTGCTGACACGGTCGACTTTTCCAATCCGGTGTCTGGTTTTTTTTCCTCACCAGACCCCTTTAGTTCTCAACGGCGTAGTGAGGTGAAGAGCCAGGCCTATTATCTTGAGGATTTTCTCGAGCTGACCGATGCGTTTAGTTTGTCTTTGGCACTGCGCCACGATGTCTCGGATCTTGATTCCTTCGATTTGCGTGCCGACAACGATTTTTCAAAGCACTACTCTGCTAACTCCTGGCGTATTGGTGGCATCTATCAATTCAATGACCGTGTTAGTGCTTACGCACAAATGGGTCGCGCTTTCGAGCCGCCAAGCCAGATCGTGACCTTAGCTGAATCGCGTAAGGAGTTTGAACTGACTGAGTCGCGCCAGACAGAAATTGGTCTTAAAGGTGTTTTTGCCGAAGGTAGAGTGGAAGCGACTGTGGCTTTGTTCGATATTACGCGCAGCAATATTCTTACGCGCGACCCGGTTGATCCCAGTAAGCGTTCGCAAATTGGTGAACAATCCTCGGAAGGTGTTGAGCTTGAAATGGCTTTTCATCCTAATGAGCATTGGTCTATACATGCCAATATGTCGCTGATTGATGCTCAATATGATGACTATATTGATAGCAGTGGTGGTGCGGCGGTGTCACGGGCCGGGAATGTACCCACTGATGTACCGGAAAAGCTTGCCAACCTGTGGCTCAGCTGGCGCCCCGATGGTTTCTGGCGAAGTGGCCTAGGTGTTCACTATGTTGACGAACGTGCAGCTAATCGTGGCAATACGGTATTTATGGATAGCTACACTACAGTCGATGCCTATATTGGTCGTAAGGCTGGCCCCGGTGAGTTGACGTTACACCTGCGTAATATTACCGACGAAGTTTACGCCAATCATTCTTATGGTGATGGCCAATTTATGCTTGGTGAACCCCGTGGCTTTACGCTGGCCTGGTATGCGAAATACTAAGCGTTGCTGTGATCCGCGACTGAGGTTTCGGTCGCGCATTGGGGGGTGTTGAGTGGATAGAGCTAAAGTAGTCCTATTGTATTTGCTACCCATCAATCTTGTAGTAGTTGGCTTTTGCGGGTTCTACTTTTTCAACACAAGTGCCCGCGCCAAGCCCTTAGATTTTGCCACTAGCAGTCCTACAGGCAAAGGGGCAATGGCACCACGCCTGAGCAGGGCAGGACATGGGCTTTACATGACATGGCTTGAGCCCGACCAGCCAACACAAGCTAATAGTGTGGATGGGCTATGGCACCTTAAATGGGCGCGCTGGTTGCCAGAACAGCAAACTTGGACACCGGGTGCCACTATTTATTCATCGACTCAGCTTTTTTTGAATTGGGCCGACGCACCCGCCATGATTGCTCTCAGTGACACAGAGTTTTATGCCCATTGGTTGCAAAAAAACCGTCCTGATGCACCCTATGCATACGATATTCAGTTGGCTCACTCTGATGATGGGGGTGATCATTGGCAGACGTTAGGTCGCATTGATAAAGCTCAGAAAGCCCACCAGCAATCTTACGATGGCTTTCTTACCTTCCTACCAGCCGGACCAGTGGGTAATGATGTGCGGGTTTTCTGGATTAGTGCCCGAGCTGGTGAGCCCTCTAAAACTGATGCTATGGATGCAACAAAGCCGCGGATGACCTTGCAAACGCGGTTACTCGGCGGAAGTAAAAGTGCTGCATTAGAGCTAGATGGAGATATTTGCAGTTGCTGTACCACTACCGCCGTTAACTCGGGAGCGGGAGCCATAGTGTTCTACCGTGACCACACGTCTGAGCAAATTCGTGATATTTACTCTGTGCGCGAACAGCAAGGGCAATGGTTGTCTCCTGAACCCGTGCATAACGATGGCTGGGAAATTCATGGCTGCCCGGTGAATGGGCCAAAAGCCGTGAGTAATGGCGAGCAAGTAGCGGTAGTTTGGTACACCGGTGAAGGGGGAAGGCCTCGAATCAAGCTTGCCTGGTCCATCGATAGTGGTGAACACTTCGGCGAACCGATTGATGTTGATGGTATTTCACCGGCAGGGCCTGTGGGGCGATTAGGCCTTGCCATGACGTCTCGGGGCGAGGCTATTGTCAGTTGGGTGGCTCAGCTGGGGACCGACAATACACCCAGTTTATTATTGCGCCGGGTTGGTGAAAGAGGGGCTACGGGCGATTATTTTAAGGTGGCGGAGGTTAGTGCAAATCGGTCGACGGGTATTCCGCAATTGGCCCTTTTAGGCGGCGTGATTTTTCTTACCTGGACACAAGGTGACGAAGTTGTCGTGGCCCGTGTAGCGCTTGACCAGGTGCCTGTTTTATCTCCATAAGGTTTTCTAAGTAACGCTGCCTAAGTAGCATTGGCAGGGGCAAAATAATCAATAGCGATATTTTTGTTAATGCTGGCGTCAAATCAAAGGGGTCAGAAACCAATACTTCATCTTCTTTAACGAGAATTGCTCTTTTGTTTATCGCGATAAGTTCAAGCTGCACATAGTGCTGTATTGATGACGAACGATGCAAGCCCCGGGTCGTGACGCTCTTTACTATATTAACCAGACCTCCGGGAGAACTAGAACTCTTGGAAGGTCGCTACAAATTATGGTTAGTGGGCAGCGACAATTACTTTTTCACTGCCAGCCGATACATTGAATTTAACCCAGTCAGCGCGGGAAGGGTTGCTCATCCTGCGCAATACCCTGGGTCGAGCTACCAATAGAAGACGCTAGGTAGACCAATAAAATTGATAACACCGCATTTTCTTTAGCAGGGGCTGACCAAGATAGAAAAGACCTGACAAAACGATATGCTGCTCTATGTGAAAAGTTGATAGAGGACGTTACGCTCGAGAGCTACGTTGTTCGATTAACCGCGCCTGGGTATTAGGTGATGAGGGGTTTATGCGACCAATAGAAAATGTAACGGCAAGGCGTGTCTCACCGTTTGCAAGGGGAGGTGACAGGAGACTAGAAACCTATCGGGCAAAGAATGAATACCCATTACTCTGACCCTTTTGACGACTCATTGAGTGTCACTACTATAATATAGGAAGGTAAACGATAGAGCCGTTAGGGACAGCGAAAAGAGTAATGATGTGTTGCCAAGGCAATATAAAAAGAACTATCTTACTGAAATAAAAGTGTGCCTAGGAGACTAGGGGCGATTCACAGCCACTGCCTCCACATTGCGGGGCTAATTTGCAATGTACTCTAGGAAACAAATGATAGAGCTATCCCTTAGTATTACTTTGGCACTCATTCTCGTTTTAGGCGTAGCGGCTCAGTGGCTGGCCTGGCGCTTAAAACTCCCCTCTATTTTATTTTTGCTGGGTTTTGGCGTGTTGGTGGGGCCGGGGCTTGGGGTGATTAATCCCGATGCGTTATTCGGCGAGTTGTTATTCCCTTTTGTATCACTGGGCGTTGCCATTGTCTTGTTTGAGGGGGCCTTAACCCTGCGCTTTGCCGATATTCGCGAGCATGGTCATATTGTGACAGGGTTAGTGAGCTGGGGCGCTCTGTTAAGTTGGGGGCTTATGGGCCTGGGTTGCTGGGTGTTTACTGATTTATCACCGGAGCTCTGTGGCCTATTCGCTGCCCTGGTGGTAGTCACTGGACCAACGGTGGTAACCCCCTTATTGCGTATCGTGCGACCAACCCCCGCCGTCTCCAAAATACTCACCTGGGAAGGCATTTTGATCGACCCCATCGGTGCGCTGCTGGCAGTTTTGATGTTCGAATTTATCATCTCAAATGCCCAGGGCCACTCCTTGCTGCTATTTGGTCGGGATATTCTTACAGGCTTGTCAGCCGGGGCCGTCGGCGCGCTACTTATGGCGACTGTACTGAAGCGCCATTGGATACCGGAGTATTTGCAAAACGTGGTAACTCTGGGCGTGGTCGTGATGGTCTTTGCAGCGAGCAACCACTTTGCTGAGGAGTCAGGCTTACTGGCGGTCACAGTGATGGGTATTTGGCTAGCGAATACCCGGGGTATCGATATACATGAAATACTCAGTTTCAAAGAAAGTCTGTCGATTCTTATCGTCTCGGTGCTTTTTATCGTTCTTGCTGCCCGTCTTGATATTGGCGATATTCGTGCGCTAGGTTGGTCGGGTGTGGGTGTTATTGTTACCGTACTGCTGGCGCGGCCTGTCGTTATCTGGGCCGTGTGCGCTTTTTCAGAGCTTAACTGGCGCGAAAAAGCACTGATGAGCTGGATTGCACCGCGTGGCATTGTGGCGGCGGCGGTGTCTTCCCTGTTTGCTATACGTCTTGGTGAGCTTGGTTTTACAGGTGCCGAAGTGATTGCCTCACTCACTTTCCTGGTGATTATTGTCACTGTCCTGCTACAAAGTATCACAGCACGCCCTTTTGCGCGTGCTTTGGGTGTAGCGGAAGAAGAGCCCAGAGGTGTGCTTATCATCGGTTCTAACAACTTCTCACGAGCAGTGGGGCTTGCGTTGAACAACCTTGATTACCGCGTCAAAATAGTGGATAGCAGCTGGTCCGAAATTCAAACAGCACGCATGGAAGGTCTCGATACTTACTATGGTAATCCGGTATCCGCGCATGCGGAGCGTTATCTTGACTTGGTGGGTATAGGGATGGTGTTTGCCATGTCTCATCGGCCAGCACTGAACACTCTGGCCTGTTTAAAGTTCGCCGATGACTTTAGCTGGCAACAGGTCTTTACACTGCGAAATGCAGAAGAAAAAGATGACTCAAGCCTAAGTCGCCCGACGCAAGCTTATCGCACCAGTCGTCTTTTTGGCGCCGATATCACATCGCAAAAACTAAATAGTCTAATTGGTCAGGGTGGGGAAATAAAAGTTACTTCGTTGACGGAATCTTTTAGCCTTGATGATTACGAGGCCCTGTATGGGCAAGGGCCAATACTCCTACTCGCCATTGACCCGAAAAATTATCTGCACGCCTTTACTGCAGATGATAGCGAATTCACGATTGGCGCGGGCTGGACGCTGATCACGCTGATACCGAAGCCGGTTTTAGAAAAAATCGCAAAACACAATGGTAAGGCTAATGAAGGTAAAGTACCGGCTTCTGACAATGTCAGCTCAGGCATCCGGTCTCTTAATTAAAAATAAACACCAGTCGAATGGCTTCTATCCATCACTTAACAAGCGCTAGGATTACCGTTGAAAGCGTTGCTTGCGTCACCTTTTTGCTGCTCGGTTAATGAAGCGTTATCCGTATACGCAGCATTTAGCACAAGGGGCATGTCGTTATGAAGATAGAAACGCTTCAAGATGGTGCTGAGTCATTTTCTATTTCGATATACGCAGCCGATAACGATTCTTCAGTGGTGCTTTTTGCCGTTGGCTCGGGTGGTCAGCCGGAGCGACACAGTACGCTTTTAGAAGAGTTGAATAAATCCGGTTACACCGTCATCGCTCCAAATTTTGAGCGATTGTTTTCCCCCTATCCCAGTGAGGAAGCATTGACACTCCGTGCAAGAAGGTTGTCTCTCGCGCTCGCGGCATTCAGTCAACCTGGTGCACTTGTAGCGGGTGTTGGGCATTCCATAGGCGCAGCCACTCTCCTTGCTTTGGCTGGGGCACAAATGTGCTTGGGCCCTAAACAACAAGTTAACATCACTTCAGAAAAGAGATTGGCTCGCCTCGCGCTATTGGCGACACCGACGGGGTTCTTTCAAGCGCCGGGTGCGCTAGATTCTGTAACAGCGCAGGTTTTACTATGGGTTGGCTCCGAAGATAGCATTACACCTCCCGAACAAAGTCAATGGCTGGCACAAGCGATGCCGGATCTACAAAGAGTAGAGCTTCGTATAACAAATGGCGCAGGTCATTTTTCCTTCCTGGATGTGGCGCCACCGAATACAATAGAACCACTGGCCAATAAACTTGAATTTATTCAGGAGTATTCGAGCGAGGTTTGTAAGTTTATGGCAGCTTAGACAATGGTTGCGCTGCGAGGCAGGTGGAGCAGATTAAAATCACACGAATTAGAGCGCTCGTAATCGCGTGCCTACTAAGCGTACGACGTATCAAGGGCCCCAGTGTCATTCATGCTTTAGGCTGATTTGTTAGACTGCCTTAAAACAACCTAGATATTAATTTTCTGTATACGCTTGGTCGAGCTGTCAATACAAGACGCTAGGTGAGTCGATAAAGCTGATAGCGCCGCTTCTTCTTTATCAGGGGCTAGAAAACGGAGAAAAACCAGATAAAAGAGATACGCTGATCGCAATTATCCTTATGAGGTTTTTTATGATTGGAAGATATTCGTTGTGTTGATATTCTATTAAAAACTTGGCTCTTTAATTTGAGTTATTTTATCGAATATTAATTGGTTTTTTACAACCTTTATCTCCACTTCTGGCGAAAAACCCCTGGATTTTAATATTTTAATATATTCTTTTGCATGTTTTGATTTAACGGGCATTTCAATACTTTTTTTATAATTACTTTTACTTGATGTAAGGTGAATGTTCATTACTTGTCTGTCGGTATCGTAGTTGACGTTTTTTATCACTGGCTGGCCATGCTTAATGTAAAAAGCCATGCTTAGAGCGTTAATGTATTCTGCATTTTTGTTGGGTATTTTAGGTTTATTTATGCTGGGCTTTTCATAGGGTTTTTTTTCTGATCGATTGATGGGTGGGAGTTTTGATAAGTAGTTCAATTTTGAGGTTAAAATATTATCGGCTATTTCTTTAACGCTCATGTATTTAGTCTTTTTAAAATCTATTAGCCCCAGATGAGACAGATCAACGATTGCCTTGCTTACACAAATTGGATTGGAGACTGTAGGATGGCTTTGGCGTTTTACACCCGAATCGAACCAGTCGCTGTATGTACCATCTTTCAGGTAAAACATTTTTGCCATATGTCTTCCGTCTTTCCAGAGGGTTGTCACATTTGCCCAGACACCTGAATTATTTAGGTTTTTGCTATAAAATGTAGAGTAATGTCTGTATCTCCATAAGGTTTTTAGTGAGTTCTTATCGGGCATCTCGAAGTCATCTAAAATAACGCCTTTAATATCAGTGGATAGGTTGTCGCAATATTTTTTTGCGCTAGCCCAAGACCGTGTTCCGCTTTTCCCGTATCCATCATCTGGGCGGATGTTAGACCACAGATGCCCATTAAAATTTCTAACCATATAATAGTATGGGTCGTTTTTTGATAGAGACGGTTTTTTCCATATGAAATCCCCGCTAGCAACAAGTGATGGGGAAGATTCTTTCCCTTCAACAGTCGTTAGTGAAGAGGCGTTTTTTTCAAGAGTAACAGTTAATGACTTTTCGTCATCGACGTCGATCCATTTGCGGAATGTTTGATAGCCAGGCTTAGTTACCTGGATGCTGTATTTTCCTTTTTCTAGGAGGATTCCGGCTGTATATTTAGGCACTATATTCATGATTCTAATTCTAGAGCCCTGTGGTGCATTAACTGTCAATGGAAATTTTTTGTTTGGCTGGTTTCTAACGATGAAGGGGGCAACTTCAAGCCTTTGAGCATGTTGTTCCTTGGAGCTTGGTTTAGTATTGTTGGTTCCACAGCTTGAAATCAGCAAAATTATTATACTGATTAACACTCCACGACTTGCTGTTTTCAAAACTCACTCCTGTAGGTAATGGAAGCATATCTTAGTAAAAATAGCTTAACGCGGAATCAAGGCCGGCGTAAACTGTCGCTTATTTTTCGAGTACAGCCCCGTGGTTGGCCATTATGTGATCTGACGTTTTAAGCCAAGGCATTTTCTTGATCGAGAGTTCATTTTTATTAAGGGTTCGACACTTCAGCCGGAGTACCTGTTTTTAAACTTTTACCTCTGCGAAAAATACTGTCGAAGCAAACCAGTGGTCTGCGTATCTAATCTCCGTTTTCCTGTATTGTACGGGTGAGCAACATCAACTTTTACCCCGGTGTGTCGCAATTTCCCTATGGCACGCATGCTCTTTACCGCTATTCGTTGTCATCGCCTGACCGACTTCTTTCAGCGGTTTGGGTAAGGCTGTTCTGCCATTTGCCTGCCAGGTGGCTATAAAGTTAACAACTCATTCTATAATGGTTGCGAGTGCGCTGCTGTGACCCTTACCAGTAACAATACCAATTTCCGAATTGTCTATCCGTGACTTATTGTCAACTATTTGAGGCTGTTCAACTATATTCTGGTGATTTTCTATCTGACCCCTTGCTGATTCTTCATTTAGGTGTTTGTCGTTTTTCTTATCTTGCCTGCGAAGGTATTTATAGGCCTCCGTCCGCTTGCTTGTCTGACCAGATTTGAAGATAGATGTTCTATCTATGCTAGTTAGCTCTTCTCGCGCCGCTAAGAGTCAGGCTCTGGACTCAATAGCAGCTTACATATCTGGCGTCATTCCGGTCACTTTACTGGCTTCTTTACGCCCTTGTTCCGACGTCTCCTGAGCCTGGGTATGACCGATAGCCCTTTTGGCCTGTATTACGCACCATCTCTCGACTCACGGTTGACTGACCTAGGCCCACTGAATCAGCAATCTTCGGAGGCATATCGGGCAATGAGCTGATATCAATTACTGACCCCTTTGATTTTAGGGGCCGAATCTACTTTTGATGACCTCAGTGGGGGTGTTGGTAATAATTTTGACAATAAAAAGAAAATAGCCAATAGTGCTTGCCCGCGAAACGGCAATGAGGTTAGTCTGGCCTATAGGAAAGCGGCCTGATTACAATAAAAAGCCATCAACGCAATTGTGCATGAATACCCAAATACCGGGACAAGAAAGGAAGCACTTTTGTCCAGCTATAGCCTGTTTCTTGATAAAGCCAAGCAGTAATGACAATACCAGTGACCCATTGCAACGGTATTTTCCTAATTGCACTGAGTTTATAGCCGCTATCTATTTAATGCAGGTTGCAGCACGAGCGGCATTGTTAAGAATCATAAATCAAAGATCTACCCCCGTTTTCTCTTGTTCGTATATTAACCAGATCTATGCGAGAACCGGAACCCTGCGGGAAGGTCGATACAAATCGACTTTAGTAGACAGCGACAATTACTTCCTCACTGTATGCCGATATGTCAAAGGGGTCAGAGTAGTTGGTATTTCAGGCTGGGCTGTTTAGACTGCTTTCAAGCAGATTAAAGTAAAAAAATGGCTCGACTACCAAGACTTACTATACCGGACATCCCTCAATACGTTATTCAACGTGGAAACAACAAGAATGTTAGCTTCTTTAACGACAAAGATTATGTCGTTTATCTGGATAAACTCAAATTCTACAGTAAGAAATACGCCATTCTATTAACCGAGCCTGGGTATTAGGTGACGAGCATTTTAAGCAGTAAATAGAAAAACAGACGGGCAGGCGTTCCTCGCCGCTTACAAGGGGAGGTGATAGGAAATCAGAGGAGTGTCGGGCAAAGAGCTGATATCAATTACTCTGACCCCTTTGACTTGCTCCCCTTTCACTCTGGGGCACCGTGGCCCATGGTGTTGCACCGCTTGAGCTGGTTTGCAGCAGCGCCACTGTGATAGATTGCCCGCCAGTTTTGGTATATTTAAATAACAGAGGCAGTAGGTAATGGCATCATTAAAACAACCGGTTTCGTTAAACGTAGAGTCTATTCGCCGGCACTTTACGGATGGGGTTACCGTCTTTCTTAGCGGTGGTTGCGGTCAGCCCGATGCTGTATTGGATCTCGTT
>Ga0209345_10003840_pt1 | contig 15072 bp, 12 predicted proteins | sample Cruoilmetagenom7_FD_187294 | JGI IMG/M metagenome (GOLD analysis project Ga0209345, IMG submission 187294) | Oil polluted marine microbial communities from Coal Oil Point, Santa Barbara, California, USA - Sample 7 (SPAdes) (version 2) | ecosystem: Environmental > Aquatic > Marine > Oil seeps ... | reverse complement strand
CAGTGGATGAAGCCAGGCGAGGCGATCGTCGTCACCAATCAGGATCACGAGGCCAATAGCGGACCATGGCGCAGGCTGGCCGCCGAGGGGATCGAGATCCGCGAATGGCGGCACGATCCCGAAACCGGACACCTGAACCCCGAGGACCTTGAGCCGCTGCTGGATGAGAACGTCCGGCTGGTGTGCTTTCCGCATTGCTCCAACGTCGTGGGCGAGATCAATCCGGTGGTCGAGATCACGGCCATGGCCCATGCGGCGGGGGCCTTCGTCTGTGTCGATGGCGTCAGCTATGCGCCGCATGGCTTTCCCGACGTGGGGCTGATGGGGCCGGATATCTACCTTTTTTCCGCCTACAAGACCTATGGTCCGCATCAGGGGATCATGGTGATCCGCCACGCGCTGGCGCGCCAGTTGCCCAACCAGGGGCATGTGTTCAACGGCGACACCCTTTACAAACGCTTCACGCCCGCTGGTCCCGATCATGCCCAGATCGCGGCCTGTGCCGGGATGGCCGATTACATCGACGCGCTGGCCGATCATCACGGGGTGACCGGCACAGCGGCGGAGCGGGCAACCGGGGTTCATGATCTGATGCGGGGCCATGAGGTGCGCCTGTTGCAGCCGCTTCTGGATCATCTGGGGTCCAAGAATTCGGTCCGTGTGCTGGGGCCGCGCCGCGCCGAGGACCGCGCGCCCACCGTGGCAATCGAGACCCGTCACGCAGGGCGCGATCTGGCCGAGAAGCTGGTGCCTTTCGGTGTCATGGCGGGGGGCGGCGACTTCTATGCCGGGCGGGCCCTTCAGGGAATGGGCGTGGATCTGGAGAAGGGGGTGCTGCGGCTGAGTTTCGTGCATTACACCGATCAGGCGGACATGGATCGCCTGATCACGGCCCTGGACGAGATTCTTTAATCCGATCAGCGCGCTGGCCCGTATCGTTATCAAAGCAATAACAAGGCAGCAGCCGTGTCGGACTCCTCCCCCGTTATCCTTTGGCTTCGTCGTGACCTGCGGCTGAGCGACCACCCCGCCTTGGCGGCGGCGGTCGCTTGCGGCGGGCCTGTGATCCCGGTCTTCATCCATGATGACAGTGTCGAAGCGCTGGGGGCTGCGCCCAAATGGCGGTTGATGCTGGGGCTGGAACACCTTGATGCCGCGCTGCGCGCCAAGAAAAGCCGCCTGATCCTGCGGCGCGGTGCGGCGCTGGATGTGTTGCGCGACCTGATCGCCGAGACAGGCGCGCGCAGCGTGCTGTGGTCGCGGCTCTATGATCCGCAGGCCCAGTCCCGCGATGCCGCCGTGAAAGAGGCGCTGAAAGCCGAGGGGATCGCGGCGCGGTCCTTGAACGGGCACCTGATGTTCGAGCCATGGACGGTCGAGACCAAGACCGGCGGCTATTACCGCGTCTACACGCCCATGTGGAACGCCGTGCGGGGGCGGGAGGTCGACGCGCCATTGCCCACGCCCGCGCGCATTCCCGCGCCTGAGGCATGGCCGGCCTCGGACGCGCTGTCCGACTGGCGGATGAGTGACGCGATGAACCGGGGCGCGGATGTGGTGCGCGATCACGTGCGGGTGGGTGAACAGGCGGCACAGGACCGTCTGGCCGAGTTCATCGAGACATGGGTTGCGCGCTATGACACGACCCGCGATCAGCCCCATGTGGCAGGAACCTCGCTTTTGTCGGAGAACCTTGCCTTGGGCGAGATTAGCCCGCAGCAATGCTGGCACGCCGGGCAGCGCGCGCTGGCGGAAGGAAAGCAGGGGGCGGAGACCTTCCTCAAGGAACTGGTCTGGCGCGAGTTCGCCTATCACCTGATGTATCACACGCCGCATATCCTGCACGGGAACTGGAAACCGGACTGGGATGCTTTCCCGTGGAACGAGGACGAGGACCATCCGCATGTGGTCGCCTGGAAACAGGGGCGGACCGGGATCAAATTCGTGGATGCCGCCATGCGCGAGATGTATGTGACCGGGCGGATGCACAACCGCGGGCGGATGATCGTTGCCTCATACCTGACCAAGCACCTTCTGACCCATTGGAAAATCGGGCAGAAGTGGTTCGAGGACTGTCTGATCGACTGGGATCCGGCCTCGAATGCGATGGGCTGGCAATGGGCGGCGGGGTCCGGGCCGGATGCGGCCCCGTACTTCCGGGTATTCAATCCTGTCACGCAACTCGACAAATTCGATCCAAAAGGCGAATATGTAGCCCAGTGGATCGCCGAGGGGCGCCGCGCGCCTTCGGACACGGCGCTGTCCTATTTCCGCGCAATTCCGCGCCAATGGGGCCTGTCACCGCACGATCCTTACCCTGCACCCGTCGTTCCGGCGGATGAGGGACGCAAGGTCGCTCTTGCAGCCTATGAGAACCGCGGGTTCTAGGTGCGATTGTCCGAGTGTAAACCGAAACTTGAGCGGGCGTTCCCGCGTGTATAGAAAGACGAACCGCCTGATGGAGACGCGGATGATCCTGACCAGTACTGACAACCAGCCCGACCTTCCGCGTTATTTCGCCCGTGGCTTTGCGGTCGCGCAGCGTCTGACCAACGGGCGGCTGGATATCGTTCTGCCTGATGGCCGCATCTTCCGGGCCGAGGGACAGAACCCCGGCCCTGTGGGCGAATTGCACATTCACAACCCCGATTGCTTTGCCCGGCTGATCCGCGAGGGCGATCTTGGGTTCAGTGAAGCCTATATGGACGGCTGGTGGAGCACACCGGACCTGATGTCCTTCATGGACCTGATCCATGCGGACAATGACGCGATTTTCGACGGCTATCCGGGAATGGTCTTCGTGCGCGCCTTCGAGCGGCTGCGGCATTTCCTGCGGTCGAACACCAAGAAGCAGGCCAAGAAGAACATCAGCTATCACTATGATGTGGGCAATGATTTCTACGGGCTGTGGCTGGATGACACGATGACCTATTCCAGCGCGCTGTTCGAGAGCGGGCAGGAAAGCCTGGAAAAGGCGCAGATCGCGAAATATGCCTCGATGGTGGACCAGATGGGTGCCAAGGCTGGGGATCATGTGCTGGAGATCGGCTGCGGCTGGGGCGGGTTCGCCGAATATGCCGCCAAGGAACGCGGATTGAAGGTGACCTGCCTGACCATCTCGAAGGAACAGTTCAACTATGCCTTGGACCGCATTGAAAAGGCGGGGCTTTCGGACATGGTGGAATTCAAACTGCAGGACTACCGCGACGAAAAGGGCGTCTATGACGGTATCGCCAGCATCGAGATGTTCGAAGCGGTGGGCGAAAAATACTGGCCCGTCTATTTCGACACGCTGCGCGAGCGGCTGCGGCCGGGCAAATGCGCCACGCTCCAGATCATCACGGTGCAGGATCATCGGTTCGAGCTTTATCGCAACAGCGTGGATTTCATCCAGAAATACATTTTCCCGGGCGGGATGCTGCCGTCGCCTGCCGTGCTCAAGCGCGAGGTGGAGCGGGCGGGGCTGACCTTTTCCCGGTCGATCGAATTCGGCGAAAGCTACAGCCAGACGCTGCGCCGCTGGTATGACACGTTCAACGAGAAATGGGATCAGGTGGCCGATCTGGGCTTTGATGATCGGTTCCGGCGGATGTGGAATTATTACCTGACCTCTTGCGCTGCGACGTTTCATAGCGGAAATTGCGACGTGACGCAGATCACAGTGACAAGGCCTTCCTAGATGTTCACAGCCCCCCGACTGGTCGCCGCCATCATTCTGGCCATCGTGGGGGTTGCCGTGTCGGAACTGATCAAGCCGCTGATGCCGGACGGCACGCAGTTCGGGTGGTTCTCTTACGTGAACCTTGTCCTTGGTGCGATCATGGGCTGGGTCGTGATCGGCAAGCGCGTGGGACGCGGCATGTCCGCCGCTGTCGGCAATGGCGTGACCGGGGCTGCGGCGCTGCTGTTCTGGGGGCTGTTCGCGCAATCCTGCAACGAGATGCTGCGCCTGTCCTTGCGCCGCCGGTATGACGGTCCGGTCGAGGCGCTGACGGATCTGTTCCGGATCGGGATCGAATACACCATGACCATCGCGACCGCGCCGGTGATGGGCACGTTGTTCCTGGGCGGTATTCTGGCCGCCCTCCTGGCCGAAGTCTCGACACGGCACTGGCGCTGATCAGCATGTTGCCGCTTTTTGTCTATGGCACGCTGCGGCATTTGCCGCTTCTTGAACAGGTGATCGGCCATTCCGTGCCTGAGGCGGACCGGCGCGCAGCGACGCTTCGGGACCATCTGGCCCGCTGGGCGCAGGGTCAGGCCTTTCCGATGGTGATGCTGGAACCCGGTGCGCAGGCGGAAGGCCTGTTGCTGACCGGGTTGAGCGCGCAGGACATGGCCCGACTGGACTATTACGAGGGTGGTTTCGGGTTTCATCTGGCCCGCGTGCGGGTGCAGGCGGGTGAGGACGAGGTCACCGCCCAGGTCTGGTTTCCCGACGCAGGGCTGTGGGAGGCGGGTGATCCCTTCGATCTGTCCGCTTGGGAGGCCCTTTGGGGCGACATCAACGTGGCCGCCGCCGCTGAGATGATGGACTACATCGACCGTCACGACCCGACCGAGATTGCCCGGATGTATCCAATGATCCATGCCCGTGCGGCTTCGCGCGTGGCGGCCCGGCGGGCAGGGGTGCCGGCCGATCCCGCCTTGCCGACAAGCGGTAAGACCCGGGAGGATGTGACCCCGGTGGACCTGACGCGGCCCTATGCGGATTTCTTCGCGGTCGAGGAACATCACCTGTCCTTTCGCCGCTTCGACGGGGCGCAAAGCCCTGTGGTCAAGCGTGCGGTCTTCGTGGCCTCGGATGCGGCGATCCTGCTGCCCTATGATCCGGTGCGCGACCGGGTGATGGTGATCGAGCAGTTCCGCGCCGGACCCTGGGCGCGCGGCGATCAGGCCCCCTGGCCGCTGGAACCCGTGGCGGGACGTGTCGATCCCGGCGAGACGCCCGAGCAGGCCGCCCATCGCGAGGCCGCCGAGGAGGCGGGCCTGACTCTGCACCGGCTGGAGCGGCTCAGCGGGAACTATCCGTCGCCGGGTTCCACCTCGGAGTATTTTCACATCTTCGTCGGGCTGTGCGACCTGCCGGACCGCAGCGACGATCTGGGCAGCGTGGCCAGCGAGGACGAGGATATTCGCAGCCATATCCTGTCTTTCCCGACGTTTCTTGACCTGATCGACCGTGACCTGCTGACCGTGGGGCCCTTGATCCTTGCCGGTCATTGGCTTGCACGCAACCGTGACCGCCTGCGCGCCGCACCTTGAGTTCCGGGCCCCGGATGCCTACTAGATGTCATGACGGGGAAAGCCCCCGCGATCTGATGATCTGACGAGCAGGAGACAGGCGATGCGGATAGCACATGATCTGGCCGATGCGGTGGGAAAGACCCCGCTGATCCGGCTGAAAGCCGCGAGCGAGGCCACGGGATGCGAGATCCTTGGCAAGGCGGAGTTCATGAATCCCGGCCAGTCGGTCAAGGACCGTGCCGCGCTCTACATCATCAAGGATGCCGTGGCGCGCGGCCTGCTGCAACCCGGCGGCACGATTGTCGAGGGCACGGCGGGCAACACAGGGATCGGCCTGGCGCTCGTGGGGGCCTCGATGGGGTTCAAGACCGTCATCGTGATCCCCGAGACGCAGAGTCAGGAAAAGAAGGACATGATCCGTCTTGCGGGCGCGCAACTGGTCGAAGTGCCGGCGGCCCCCTACAAGAACCCCAACAATTATGTGCGCTATTCCGGCCGACTGGCCGAAGCGCTGGCCAAGACCGATCCCAACGGGGTGATCTGGGCCAACCAGTTCGACAATATCGCCAACCGTCAGGCCCATATCGAGACGACGGGTCCCGAGATCTGGGAGCAGACCGGCGGCAAGGTGGACGGGTTCATCTGCGCGGTGGGATCGGGCGGCACACTGGCGGGTGTGGGCATGGCCCTGCAACCGAAGGGCGTCAAGATCGGTCTGGCCGACCCGGACGGCGCGGCGCTGCATTCATGGTACACGACCGGAGAACTGAAAGCCGAGGGATCGTCGATCACCGAGGGGATCGGGCAGGGGCGTATCACCGCGAACCTTGAGGGCTTCACCCCCGATTTCAGCTACAACATCCCCGATGCCGAGGCGCTGCCCATCGTCTTCGACCTGCTGGCCGATGAGGGGCTGTGCATGGGCGGCTCGAGCGGGGTGAATATCGCCGGAGCGATCCGCATGGCGCGCGAGATGGGGCCGGGACACCGGATCGTGACGATCCTGTGCGACTACGGCACGCGCTATCAGTCGAAACTGTTCAACCCTGCTTTTCTTGCCGAAAAAGGCCTGCCTATCCCCGGCTGGCTGACGGGGGCCGGACGCGCGATACCGTCCGTTTTCGAAGAGGCATGATCGCGCGCCCCGTGACAGGACAGCGGACCGATGCGCCGGGTCGCGTGCTGGCGCTGCTGCTGGCCCTTGTTCTGGGCCTTGTCATCTGGGCCGGACCGCAAGGAGCCGCAGCCCAAGGGACGCCGCAACCCGCCGCGCAGGACAGCCCCGCGGGGCCGGACTACGGCACGTGGCAGGACACGGCCACCCGCGCCGAGGATGCGATCGAGACGGGGCGCGCCTCGAATGTGGCGCTGGAGGAGTTGCGCGCGGAAATCGTCGGTTGGCGTGAGGCGTTTCTGTCGGCCCAGTCGACCAATGGCACCCGTCTTTCCACCCTGCGCACCCAGATCGAGGCCTTGGGGCCGGTTCCGGAAAACGGTGAGGAATCCGAGGAAATCGCAGCGCGGCGTGCCGAGCTGAACAGCCAGTTGAGCCGGTTGCAGGCGCCCGTTCTGGCCGCCGACGAAGCCTTTACCCGCGCCAATGGCATCATCTCCGAGATCGACCGCATCATCCGCGAGCGGCAGACCGATGCCTTGCTGACGCTTGGGCCAAGCCCGCTCAACCCGGTTCTATGGGGGCGTGGCCTGCAGGAACTGGGTGCCACCTTTCGCGACCTTGGGGGCGAGTTGTCCGATGCCTGGGCAAATCCGGTGCAACGGGCCTCGACCATCAAGGATCTGCCGATCACTCTGGTGCTGACCGGGATCGGGCTGATCCTGATCCTGCGCGGGCGTCGCTGGACGACCCGTCTGGGCAGCCGCCTCTATGACCGCTGGAACAGCGGCAAGGATGTCTGGGGCTTTCTGATCTCTCTGACACAGGTGGCGATCCCGCTGGTGGGGATCTTCGTGCTGCGGGAGGCCTTGTTCGCGACCGGTCTGATCGGCCTGAAAGGGTCCGAGATCGTCAGTGCCCTGCCGATCTGGGGCGCGATCTTGCTGGGGGCACGCTGGCTGGCGGGGCGGTTGTTCCCAGCGCGCGCGGCCACGCCGCCGCTGGCCGTTCAGCTTGAACGCCGGGCCGAGGCGCGTTCCTACACCACCTTGCTGGCGGTCCTTCTGGTCGTGCAGGGGGCCATCGGCCTGCTGAGCCAAGTCGGGAACATGAGCGACGAGACCGTGGTCGTGCTGAGCTTTCCGATCATCGTCCTGACGGCGCTGGTTCTTTACCGGCTGGGACAATTCCTGACCGGCCAATTGGCCACGCATGAGGAAGACGGCGGCAACGTCGCCTATCGCGACCGGGTCGTGCGCCTGCTGTCGCGCGGCGCCAAGCTGGTGGCGATCGCCTCACCCGTGGCGGCCGCCATTGGCTTCACGGCCGCCGCCAATGCGCTGATCTATCCGTTCGTGCTGATGCTGGCGCTGCTGAGCGCGGTGCTTTTGCTGCAAAAACTGGTCAGCGACACCTATGCGCTGGTCACCCATGCGCCCGAAGGCCAGACAGACGCGCTGATCCCGGTGCTGATCGGCTTTCTGCTGACCCTTCTGGCGCTGCCTTTGCTGGCGCTGATCTGGGGCGCGCGCGTGGCCGATCTGACCGAGATCTGGGCGCGGTTCCGCGAAGGTTTCTCCCTGGGCGGCACCCGGATTTCGCCGACGGATTTTCTGGCCTTCGTGATGGTCTTCGCGCTTGGCTACGGTGTCACACGTCTTGTGCAGGGGGCGCTGCGCACCTCGGTGCTGCCCAAGACAAAGATCGACCCCGGCGGGCAAAACGCCATCGTCGTCGGGCTGGGCTACTTCGGTATCTTTGTCGCGGCCCTTGTCGCGATCACCAGTGCGGGGATCGACCTGTCCTCGATCGCCATCGTGGCCGGTGCGCTGTCCGTCGGGATCGGTTTCGGGTTGCAGAACATCGTATCCAACTTCGTCTCAGGGATCATCCTTCTGATCGAGCGGCCCATCTCCGAGGGTGACTGGATCGAGGTCGGTGGCCAGCAGGGCTATGTGCGTGACATCTCGGTCCGTTCGACCCGGATCGAAACCTTCGACCGCACCGATGTGATCGTGCCCAATGCCGATCTGGTCAGTGGAACGGTGACCAATTTCACCCGCGGCAATACCGTGGGCCGGGTCATTGTGCCCGTGGGCGTGGCCTACGGCACCGACACCCGCCGTGTCGAAGCGATCCTGCGCGAGATCGCCGAGGCGCATCCCATGGTGCTGGCCCAGCCCGCGCCGGGGATCATCTTTCAGGGGTTCGGCGCGGATTCGCTCGATTTCGAGATCCGCGCGATCCTGCGCGATGTGAACTGGATGCTGGCGGTAAAATCTGAGATCAACCACCAGATCGCCAAGCGTTTTGCCGACGAAGGGATCGAGATTCCCTTCGCGCAGCGCGACATCTGGATCCGCAACCCCGAAGCACTGCGCGCGGCAGGCCAGCCCGAAAGCCCGCCTGTCGCGGCGGCTGCGATGGTTGCCGCCGACACGGGCAAGACACAGACATTAACGCCACCATCCGACACCATCCGTGATGCCGAATTGGACGATGCCGGGAATGATTCCGGCGGCGAAGGAGACCGATGACATGACAGAACCGCTGTTCCGGACCGATGCCTATCTCAAACAGGCCGAGGCCCGCGTTCTGGCCCACAAGCCCGAAGGCGGCCTTGTTCTGGATCGCAGCCTGTTCTACCCCCATGGCGGTGGACAGCCCGGAGACAGCGGACGGCTGATCTGGGATGGCGGCGAGATCGTGCTGGCCGACACCCGCAAGGGCGACGACGGGCAGATCGTGCTGGTGCCCGCCGCCGGAGAGGCCCCGGTGCGCCTGCCCCCGGTGGGGGTGCCCGTGCAGCAGGCCCTCGACTGGGACAGGCGGCACCGGCACATGCGGGTGCACACAGCCTTGCATCTGCTGTCGGTCGTGATCCCGCTGCCAGTGACGGGCGGCTCCATCAGCGCCGAGAAGGGTCGTCTGGATTTCGACATGCCCGAGGCGCCTGACGACCGCGATGATCTGGAGGCCGAACTGAACGAGTTGATCGCCCGCGACCTGCCCGTGACCGAGGACTGGATCACGGATGAGGAGCTGGAGGCGAACCCCGGTCTGGTCAAGACCATGTCGGTGATGCCCCCCATGGGGTCGGGCCGGATCAGGCTGGTGCGGATCGGGCAGGGGGCGGATCAGGTCGATCTGCAACCCTGTGGCGGCACCCATGTGTCCCGTACGGGCGAGATCGGACGGGTCAGCCTGGGCAAGTTCGAAAAGAAAGGCCGCCAGAACCGCCGCGTCACCCTCTTGCTTGAGGACTGATCACACAGGCGAGGCGGCGCGGGGTAAGTCCCGGCTTATTCGCCCGGCGCTGTCGCGCGGCTGACAGGTGACGTTTTGTCCGTCTTCGCAGGCTCCCCCCCAAGGCTGGGGGTGAGCCTTGGCAGATCGCGCTCTGTGTCCGGCAGGCCCTCACGCGAGAGCAGCACAGCCAGGCCGCGCAATTCGGGGATATGGCTGCAGATGATCATCAGTGCCACCATGATCGGCACCGACAGGAACATCCCCGGAATGCCCCAGACCGCCGCCCAGAAGGCAAGGTTGATGATGATTCCGAAGGATGACAGGCGCAACGCGTGGCCCATCAGCATCGGGTCGATGACATTGCCGTTCAGGAACTGGATGGATGTGACGATCAGGAAGATCGCAAGCGTCAGCGACGGATCCTCGAGCTGCACGAAGGCGATCAGCGCCACCACGATCGTCGCCACGATCGAGCCGATATTGGGGATGTAGTTCAGCACGAAGGTCAGGATGCCCATGGCCACCGCAAGGTCCAGCGAGAAGAGCTTGCACACGCTGAAGACCATCAGCCCGGTCACGATGCTGACCGCTGTCTTGACCAGCAGGTAGTAGTTCACCCGGTGGATGATGGAGCCGATGATGCGGCTGACATGCTTGGCCTGCGCCTCGTCGCGGAAGAAATTGGTCATCTTGGTGTTGAACCAGATCCGCTCGGCAAAGAGGAAGCCCACGAACAGGATCACGAGCACCGTCGCCTGCAGCAGGTTGCCCGCCTGCGCCGCCAACTGGCGCAGGTAGCCCGAGATATCCGCCGTCCGCACCGTGTTGAGGATCGAGGCTTCGATATCCTCGCCCAGCCATGAAAACAGCGCGGCGATGGCGAAGGGCGCGCGTTCGGTATAGGCCAGCGCCGTGGACAGGACCGTGTTGATCTGGCTGAGGATGATCGACGTCAGTGTCAGCAGCACAGCCGAAATCAGCAGCAGGGCGGCAATGCTGGCCAGCCAGTTCGGAATGCGGAAGGGCCCCACCTTAATGCGGGCGATGAAGTTGATCGCGTCCGATGTCAGGCTGAACAGCACGATCGCCGTGGCCAGCGACACCAGCAGGAACTGCGCCTGCACCAGCAGGAACAGGACCACGGCGAAAGCGATGATGATCAGCGCCGATGTCTGTATCCGCGAATACTGGGTCGCCTCGTTCCGCGCGGCCGGGGCGGCTGCGTGGTCGGAGGCGCTGTCGCTTGCGGTCTGTGACGCGGAAGGGAGCGGTGATGTGTTCATGCGCGGCAGTGGCCTTGTGACATGGGGTCGGTTGCGCCCGTTGCAGGGGACGTGATTGCAGGTCTGTCCGGCCCAACTATGTGGCATCCCGGCGCGAGGTTCAACGGTCGCGCGGGCCTTGGGCCGCAAGTCATATGCATGATTGATGAAATCTGTCCTGTCGCGGGCTATTCGGGGTCTTGCAATCGTCGCCAAGGTAAGGATAGAACGCGATCCAACGGAGAGGTGGCCGAGTGGTCGAAGGCGCACGCCTGGAAAGTGTGTAGGCGGGAGACCGTCTCCAGGGTTCGAATCCCTGTCTCTCCGCCACAATCAATCGCGATCGCAAGATGAGGCCCCGACGCGGGTCTTTTTCTTTTTGGACCTGCTGGGCACATGTGAAGCGTGCCGCCCGGGGGGCAGCATGTGCTTTGCCATCAGCGAAACCCTGGTGAAGCGCCAGACCTGCTAGCCTTTGTCGCCGTTGACCAGCCTGTTCGCGCGCATCGACGAAAAGCGTGGCTCTGGCCTGCCTGGTTCTGTCCGCCCAGCCGCCAGCCATAAGCTGCTGTCAGGCAACGGGTGTCAGCGCCGGTCTGCCGTCCAGAAACGCGTGGATGTTCGCGCGCTGCAAGGCGCCCATGTCGCGGCGGGTCTCGATGGTCGCTGTGCCGATATGGGGCAGGGGCAGCAGGTTTGGCAGCGCCACAAGCCGGGGATTGGGGGCGGGTTCGTTGCGGAACACATCCAGTGCTGCGCCACGGATGATCCCGCCTTCCAGCGCTGCCAGAAGGGCTGGCTCGTCCACGACAGTGCCGCGCGACAGGTTGATCAGGTGACCGTCGGCGCCAAGGGCCGACAGCACGGGTGCGTCGATCAGGTTCATCGTCTCGGCACCGCCTACGATGGTCACGAACAGATCATCAACCGCCGCCGCGAGGGCGCGGGCGTCCGCGTGATACTGCCAGCCATCGGGCGTGTCCTTGGGACTGCGGGCGCTGTAATGGACCTCGCATTTGAACGCGGCCAGACGATCCGCCAGTTCGCGTCCGATGCGGCCCATGCCGAGGATACCCACGCGCCGCCCGGTGGCCTTGCGCGCCAGAGGTGGGCCGCCCTTGGCCCAGTCGCCGCTGCGGACATTGGCGATGCCGCGCTCGACCTCGCGCAGCAGGCCCAGCCACATCGCGACGGCCAGATCGGCCACGTCATCGTTCAGCACGTCGGGCGTATTGGTCACCACGATCCCGCGCGCGGCGGCGGCGGGCAGATCGACCGCCTCGTAGCCAACGCCGTAGCGCGCGATCATTCCAAGAGCGGGCAGCTTGTCCATCTCGGCCGCGCCGAAGGCCTCATGGCTTTTGCAGGCGACGGCGGTGATCGCGGCACGCACCGCGTTGGGCAGGCTGTCCAGATCGGCAAGGGCGGGCAGGGTGGGGCCACCGAATTCCGCTGACAGCGCCTCGGCGTCCATGGCCGCATAGCAGCCGATGCTCAAAACCTTGTGCATGTGGGTCTTTCCTTATCCGCGTCCGATGAAGGGCATGGTTGTGGGCATCACGGTCAGGAACTGCACATTGGCTCCCGCAGGCAGGCTGGCCATGTGCAGCACGCTGTCGGCCACGACCGAGACGTCGATCATCGCCTCAGGCCGGATGGTGCCATCGGCCTGCATCACGCCCTTTGCCATGCGGTCGGCCATGCCCGACATGGCATTGCCGATGTCGATCTGCCCGCAGGCGATCCCAAACGCGCGCCCGTCCAGCGACAGCGCGCGGGTCATGCCGGTGACCGCGTGTTTGGCGGCCGTATAGGCGATGGTGCCGGGGCGCGGCGCATGGGAACTGATAGAGCCGTTGTTGATGATCCGCCCGCCCTGCGGGTCTTGCGCGCGCATCCGGGCGAAGGCCGCGCGGGCGCAGAGGAACACGCCGGTCACGTTCACATCCAGCACGGCGCGGAAATCATTGGGTGTGATCAGGTCCGGCGTGTCGGCACCCAGATTGCGGCCCGCATTGTTGAAAAGCACGTCGATCCGCCCCCAGTGCTGCATGACGGTGTCGAAAGCGGTATCGACGGCCGCCTCATCCGTCACGTCGCAGGGCAGGACGAGGGCGTTTTCATGCCCCTCGGCGCTGTCGTCCAATGCTTCGGCGCGGCGGCCCAGCAGGGCCACGCGCCAGCCTTTTGCAAGGAACAGGCGTGCCGTTGCGCGACCTATTCCGCTGCCCGCACCCGTGACGATGATCGTGCTCATGCAGGCATCGGGATCGGGCCCACATCGGTGGGCACCTGATAGCCGCGCTGCACCGCAGGGCGTTCGGCCAACGCGCGATACCAGCGCAGCACATTGGGAAAGGCTGTCAGGTCGACCTCATGCCAGTCGTGCCGCGCGGCCCATGGGAAAATCGCCATGTCAGCGATGGAATAGTCGCCCGCCACATGTTCATGGTCGGCCAGTTGCCGGTCCAGCACGCCGTAGAGGCGCTGCGCCTCCTTGGCGAAACGTTCCTCGGCAGGTTGCGAGAGACCACGGTTGTTGCGCAGGAAATAATGCGCCTGACCCAGCATCGGGCCGAAGCCCCCCATCTGCCACATGAGCCATTGCATGACCTCGGCGCGGGGCTTGACCTCGGTCGGCAGGAATTTCCCGGTTTTCTCGGCCAGGTAGATCATGATCGCGCCGGATTCGAACTGTTTGATCCCGGTATCATGATCGACGATGGCGGGGATCTTGTTGTTGGGCGAGATTGCCAGGAAATCGGGGGCGAATTGTTCGTCCTTGCCGATGTGCACCGCATGGGTGGTGTAGGGCAGGCCCAGTTCTTCGAGCAGGATCGAGACCTTGCGGCCGTTCGGTGTGCTCCATGTGTAGAGGTCGATCATTCTTAGTCCTTTCGGCTCATGCCTTGACGCCAGCGGCGGCGCGCAGTTTGGAAATCGTGGTGCGTGAGGTGATCTGTTCCGGGTCGGTCACCAGTTCCAGCACCGCAGGCTTGCCCGAGGCGCGGGCGCGGTCAAGTGCGGCGGCGAAATCCTCGGTCCGGGTCACGCGCTCGGCATGGCAGCCATAGCCTTCGGCCATGCGGACGAAATCATGGGTTTTCAGCTCGGTCCCCGACACGCGCAGCGGGTGGTCGCGTTCCTGATGCATCCGGATTGTGCCATACATGCCGTTGTTGAACAGCAGGACGATCGGTGTTGCGCCATATTGCGCGGCGACGGTCAGTTCCTGCCCGCTCATCATGAAGCCGCCGTCGCCCACCATGGACAGCACAAGCCGGTCGCGGTGCAACAGGCTGGCGGCCACGGCGGCGGGCACCGAATAGCCCATGGAGCCGCAGGTCGACCCGATCTCGCGGCCCGGACGGCCAAAGCGCATGAAACGCTGCGCCCAGCCGGTGTGGTTGCCGGCGTCCAGCGTGATGATCGTATCGGCGGGTATCTCGTCGCGGATGTCACAAAGCGCCTGACCCATGTCCAGCGCCCAGCCGCCATCGGCGGGGCGGACGGTGTCGGCCATGTATTCACCGCGCAGCGTGGCGCACCAGTCGCCCCAGCGGTTCTGCCGGGCAAGGTCCACGCCCGCGAGCGCGGTGGCCACGCCCTCCATCTCGGCGCAGAGGCCCAGTTCCGGGCCATAGACGCGGCCGATCTCATCGGCATCGGGGTGCACATGGATCAGCCGTTGGCGCGTTTCAGGCGGGGTGAGGTTGGTATAGCCCTTGGTCGTCATCTCGCCCAGACGCGCGCCCAGCACCACGACCATGTCGGCTTCGGCCATGCGCTTGTGCAGGGCGGCGGCGGTCGCGGTGCCGAATTCGCCCACATAGCTGTCCGAGCGGTTGTCGATTGCGTCCTGCCTGCGGAACGAGGTGGTCACCGGCAGACGGTTCGCCTCGGCGAAGCGCTGGATCGCATCCGCCGCCGCATCGGTCCAGCCGGATCCGCCCAGCAGCAGCATGGGCCGTTCGGCCTGCGCCAGCATGTCGGTGAGGCTGGCGAGCTGATCCGGGGTGATCTGCGCCTGCGTGGGCGCATAGGGGTTGGCATCCGCCACGGTCACCTCGGTGGTCAACATGTCCTCGGGCAAGGCGAGAACCACTGGGCCGGGGCGGCCCGATGTCGCCACGCGGAAGGCGCGGGCCATGTATTCGGGCACACGTTCGGGGCTGTCGATCTGCGCCACCCATTAGATCG
>Ga0209345_10003837_pt1 | contig 15079 bp, 12 predicted proteins | sample Cruoilmetagenom7_FD_187294 | JGI IMG/M metagenome (GOLD analysis project Ga0209345, IMG submission 187294) | Oil polluted marine microbial communities from Coal Oil Point, Santa Barbara, California, USA - Sample 7 (SPAdes) (version 2) | ecosystem: Environmental > Aquatic > Marine > Oil seeps ... | reverse complement strand
ATATGAGTGTCGTTCATGAGATTGGCTGTGTAAGCGTAGTCAGCTGTTGAAGCTGCACCTGTTGCCCAACCCAGAGGATCATCGACCATGTACTGCCAGTCTTCATGACCGCCGTTGCGATCATCGACAGCCGGGCAAAAATCAGGCTGACGATGTCAAAGAAGCCTTCGGGCTGCTGCTCGATCATGCCGCGCCGGTCGGAGAAATAGATGCTGGCAGACAGCATCGCGATGGAGCCGGCAATCATCGTCACCAGAACAGAGGGCGTGTCAGTCGGCGAAAGAAACTGCTTGAGGCCGATGCCGGTGGCGAAAAACATCTGCCCGGCGATCAGCCACGCCGCCATGAAAGCGGTGGCCGCGGTGGAGGCAATCGTGATCATGCGCATGGGATTGCGCATCCTGCCCAGCCATATGCTTTCAACCTTGTCCGTCATTCCCCGCCTCTTGATCGGTCACATGTCCGCAAAGATGAGACGAGCCCGAACAGGCTCGCCTCTGAGTTGATCAGCCGGAAGGATTCTACTTGATCTTGCCGGTCTTGCGAAGGAAGGCGCGGTGGGCTTCGACCAGTGCCTTGGCTTCCGGGGTTTTGTCGGCCCAGCCATCCCAGGCGCGCTGAGCGCCGGCACGGAATTCCGCCCGGTCTTCGGGGCTCCAGTCGTAAAGCGTCACGCCCTGGGCCTTCAGTTTGGTTGCGGCTTCCTGGTTGGCGATATCGATGGTCATCGCGGTTTGCAGGGCAAGGGCCTGGGTCGCCGTTTCGAAGATCGCCTTGATGTCATCGGGAAAGCTGTTCCAGACATCGAGGTTGAAGGTCACATGATCCACGGGCATCGAATGGAACCCGGGGAACGTGGCGTGCTTGACGATGTCGTAGAGACCGAGGCCGACATTGTTGGCCAGGCTTGAGGCGTCGGCGCCATCGATGATGCCGGATTCAAGCGCGGTGAAGACTTCGGTGAAGTCCATCACGATCGGCGATGCGCCCAGTTCGGCGAAAATCTCTGTCTCGAGACCCGGAGGCGAACGGAACTTCCAGTCCTTCAGGTCCGCCGGGCCACGCAGCGGCTTGGACGAAGACATGGCTTCCTGGCCGCCGGTCCACCAACCGACAAGATGCATGTTGTACTTCTCATACAGTGCGTTGGCGGCTTCCTTGCCGCCGCCATTGTAGTAGAAGCTGTAGAGCTGGTAGGGGTCGTCATAGCCGCCCATAGGATCACCCACGAACTGGAATGCGGGGTTCTTGCCGGTCTGGTAGGCGCCGCCATGCATTTCACCATCGAGAATGCCCGAGGCTGCGGCGTCGAAGCCTTCGACAGTGGCAACCACGGCGGACGACCAGAACATCTCGATCTTGACGCGGCCGCCGGACATCTTCTCGACATTGTCGATGAAGCCCTGGGCCAGCTTGCCCGAGACAGTCTCCGCGGCATATTGCGTCTGCATGCGCAGATTGAATTCCTGCGACAGCGCAGTGGTTGAGGCAGCAGCCATCATCGCCACCGACGCCATGCCCATGACCGCCGATGAAATCGCGTTTCCCATTTTCATATTCTTCTCCTCCTCTGGTGCCTTCGCACCCTCCCTGACGCCACCGCGTGTGGCGATCATCTCCCTGGTTGCCCGATGACGGTCTCCCGTTGTCCTCGAGCAAAAATGCCTAACCATGACCGCCGACCAGAACCTGATTTGAATGTTGTTCGCAGGCGACTTTATATTTGTTGGACAATTGAAAGCTATATACGTTCTACACGCCTGTCAATCGGAGTCATACCGGCTATAAACGGCCACATTTTTACATTTAGAATTATATTATCCTACAATTAAGACGTGATGATCACACCACTTTGTCTGCTTTGGATTTTTCATGGGGGATGGCGCGGCGCGGACCGCGGCACACACCTGCGGCGCAACAGAAGCAAACGTGGAAACCCAAAGGGTTAGCCGGAGCTAGACGACCAGGCTACCCCGCTCGAAATCCACAGCCAAGCGCAGCCGCCGGCCTCTGTCGAGATGCCGCCGAGCTGGCGCTGTCTGGAAGATGAACGGTTCAAGGCGAGGATGCCGCGGCAGTTCAACGCTGCTGACTGCTGCCGGCCGGAAAGCCGGCTGACATGCGGACGTTCATGCAGGCGCTAGAAAATCACGCCTGGCAACCAGGTTGCCAGTTGCGGCAACAGCCACACCAGCGAAATGCCGACGATCTGCAGTCCGATGAAGGGCACCACACCTGCATAGATCTGGCCGGTGGTGACTTCGGGAGGGGCAGCACCGCGCAGGTAGAACAGCGAGAAACCGAAGGGGGGCGTGAGGAAGCTGGTCTGCAGATTGATGGCCAGCAGCACGCCGAGCCAGATCGGGTCATGCCCCATCATGATCAGCGGCGGCGCGATCAGCGGCAGCACGATCACCGAGATCTCGACGAAATCGAGGAAGAAGCCAAGCACGAAGACAAATGCCATGCAAAACAGCAAAGCGCCCGCGGCACCGCCGGGCATGTTGGCGAGGATATGCGCCACCCGCTCTTCTCCACCGAGCCCGATGAAGACCAACGAGAACATGCCGGCCGCCAGGATGGTGGCGAAGATCATCGCCGTCATGGTCAGGGTCGAATCGACAGCGGCGTGCAGCGTCCTGGTCTTCAATGTTGCGCGAAGCGCCGTCAGGATTGCCACCGCGCCGATGATCGTCAGCACGATGTAGAAGCCACCGGCCGTCAGCGAAGCCATGCCGAGATCGTTGCGCTGAAGGCGGACGGGAAACAATCCGGCAAGGATGCCAAGGCAGATCAGGGCCGCAGCCCCCCAGAGGATGATCCGCGGGCTCTTGCCGACCCGCATGCCGGCCATCAACAAGGCACCGATGGCGCCTACCGATGCTGCTTCGGTTGGTGTTGCCACGCCGCCGAGGATCGCGCCGAGAACCGTGAAGATCAACAGCACCGGCGGTATGATTGCCGAGAGAATTTCGCGGCGGTCCGGCTTGGGTGTGTCGAGCGTTGCCGGCGGCATATCGCCCGGCCGGATCAGGCCGCGCACCAGGATGTAAATGAGATAGAGCAGCACCAGCGTCAGCCCGGGAACGATGGCGGCGGCGAAAAACTGGCCGACCGACAGCGCCTCGACGGAGAACTTGCCCTGCTCGTATTGTGCCTGCTGGTAGGCATTGGACATGACATCGGCGAGGATGATCAGCAGCGTCGAGGGCGGAATGATCTGACCCAAAGTGCCCGCGGTGCAGACGATGCCCGAGGCAACACGCGGATCATAGCCGGAGCGCAACATGGTCGGCAGCGCGATCATGCCCATGGCCACCACGGTGGCGCCGACGATGCCGGTGGAGGCGGCGAGCAGCGCACCGACCAGCACCACGGAAATCCCGAGGCCGCCGCGCAATTGCCCGAACAACCGGCCCATGGTGTCGAGCAGTTCCTCGGCGATACGACTTTTCTCCAGCACCGCGCCCATCAGCACGAATAGCGGAATGGCAATCAGCACCTGGTTGGAAATCAGGCCGAAAACCCGCTGGCCGGTGGCGCCCATCAGCGTGATGTCCATGACACCGAGCGCCCATCCGAGATAGGCAAAGACGACCGCCACGCCGGCAATCGAGAACGACACCGGGAAGCCGAGCAGAATGGCGCCCATCAGGGCGGCGAACATGACGAGGTCGAGATACTGGCTCATGCATCAGCCTTTGGCGCGGAAGTGTCAGGCAGGAGGAGCCGGATCAGCAGGGACAGCGATTGCAGCACCAGAAGGATGCAGAACGCCGGGATCAGCGACTTGAGCAGGAACACGGCTTCTATGCCGCCGACCGAAATCGGGCCTTCAAGAATTTTCCAGGAATTTCGCACCGACGGCCAGGACCAGTAGAGCAGCACCAGCATGGATGGCATCAGCAGGAACAGGTGGCCGAATATATCGATGCGGCGGCGGGTGGCTTCGCTCGCCTTGGCGTAAAAGACGTCGACACGGACATGCTTGTCGACCAGCAGCGTGTAGGCTGCGCCGAGCATGAACAGCGTCGCATGCATGTAGAGCACGCTTTCCTGCACGGCGATGATATTGACGCCGAAGACATAGCGCCCGACGACAATGGCAAACTGCACCAGCACCATCAACAGCGCCAGCCAGCGGATGACGCTCGCCGTGGCCCGGCTGATCGTGTCGAGAATGTCAGCCAGACGCTGCATGCAGTTCCCTCTCGTGGGTGGTTATCCGGCGCGGGAGAAACCCCGCGCCGGACAAGATATCGCTATCAGTAGCCCATGACAGAGGCGCGGGCGTTCATCTGCCCGTTGTCGGCATAGGTCATGTAGCTGCCTACCAGGTCGCGGTAGGAAATGTAGCTTTCGGTGATGCGCTTGACCAGTTCATCATCGTTCTGGCGCAGTTCGTCAACAACCTCTTCAGCCGCCTTGCCCATGGCCGCGATGACATCGTCAGGCAGCTTGCGGACATTGACGCCATGCTCGGAGACCAGAGTCTTGAGCGACTGGGCGTGCTTGGTGGTGTATTCGGTCCAGACCGGGTTGTAGAGGCTTTCGCAGGCCAGCGAGACGACCTGCTGCAGGTCTGAGGGAAGTTCCGCATAGGCCTTGGCGTTGACGCCGCATTCCTCGGCGGACGACGGCTCACCGACACCCGGCCAGTAGTAGTTCTTGGCAACCTGGTAGAAGCCGAGTGCGGAATCGGTCCACGGGCCGATGAATTCGCCGGCGTCGAGTGCGCCGGTCTGCAGGGCCTGGAACATCGGCGGTCCGCCCATGGCTTCAGCGGCCATGCCGAGCTTGGTGGCCATTTCCGAGGCCAGGCCGGTGGTGCGGAATTTCAGGCCCTTAAGGTCTTCGACCGAGTTGATCTCGTTGCGGAACCAGCCGGCCCACTGCGGACCGGAGTTGCCGCACAGGAACGGCTTGACGCCGAAACGGCCGTACATTTCGTCATAGAGCGCCTGACCGCCACCGTGCTGCATCCAGCCGAACTGCTCGTCTGCGCGCAGGCCGAAAGGCTGCGAACCGAACAGCAGGATACCCTTGGACTTGGAGCCCCAGTAGGCCGGAACGGCATGGTAGAGCTCGGCGGTGCCTTCGGAGACGGCGTCGAACACGCCGGGACCGGGAACAATTTCACCGGCAGCATAGAGCTTGACCTCGATACGGCCGCCCGAGAGCGTGGTGATGCGGTCTGCCAGCAACTGCGCGGCGACGCCCGGACCCGGCAGGTTCTTCGGCCATGCGGTGACCATCTTCCACTGGCGCTTGTCCTGCGCGATTGCGGGCGTGGCGAGTGTCGCAGCGGCGGCTGCACCGGCTACGCCGGCCTTCAGGAATTTTCTTCTCTGCATAATCAGTCCTCTCAGTTTGAGTTCACCCAAGTATTGCGGGCAGATTGAGCCCGTGTTCGCGCGCGCAGTCGAGCGCGATGTCGTAACCGGCATCGGCATGACGCCAGACCCCGGAAGCCGGATCGTTCCACAGCACCCGCTCGAGGCGTTTGGCTGCGGCTTCGGTGCCGTCGGCGACAACGACCATGCCGGAATGCTGGCTGAAACCCATGCCGACGCCGCCGCCATGGTGGATCGACACCCAGGTGGCGCCGGACGCGGTGTTGACCAGCGCATTGAGCAGCGGCCAGTCGCTGACGGCATCCGAGCCATCCTTCATGGATTCGGTTTCGCGGTTGGGCGAAGCCACGGAGCCTGAATCGAGATGGTCGCGGCCGATCACGATCGGCGCCTTGAGTTCACCCGAGGCGACCATTTCGTTAAAGGCGAGGCCGGCACGGTGGCGGTCGCCGAGCCCGATCCAGCAAATACGAGCCGGCAAGCCCTGGAAGGCGATGCGCTCGCGCGCCATGTCGAGCCAGTTGTGCAGATGGATGTTGTCCGGAAACAGCTCCTTCATCTTGGCGTCGGTCTTGTAGATGTCTTCCGGATCACCGGAAAGCGCGCACCAGCGGAACGGACCGATGCCGCGGCAGAACAGCGGCCGGATATAGGCGGGAACGAAACCGGGGAAGGCAAAGGCGTTTTCCAGGCCTTCGTCCTGCGCCACCTGGCGGATGTTGTTGCCGTAATCGAGCGTCGGAACGCCGGCATTCCAGAAATCGACCATCGCCGAGACGTGGGCTTTCATGGATGCACGCGCAGCTTTCTCGACAGCCTTGGGATCGCTTTCCTGCTTCTCGCGCCATTCGGCCACGTTCCAACCCTGCGGCAGGTAGCCATGCAGCGGGTCATGGGCGGAGGTCTGGTCGGTGACGATATCGGGGCGTGGGCCGCCAGCCTTCATGCGCTCAGCAAGCTCGATGAAAACATCGGCCGCATTTCCGAGGAGGCCAACCGATTTGGCTTCCCCCGCCTTGGTCCAGGCATCAATCATGCCGAGTGCTTCGTCGAGCGTGTGGGCTTTCGCATCGACGTAACGGGTGCGCAGGCGGAAATCGATGCGGGTCTCGTCGCACTCGACCGCGAGGCAGCAGGCGCCGGCCATCACGGCTGCCAGCGGCTGGGCGCCGCCCATTCCGCCGAGACCACCGGTCAGGATCCACTTACCCTTCAGGTCGCCGTCATAATGCTGACGTCCGGCCTCGGCAAAGGTCTCGAAGGTTCCCTGAACGATGCCCTGGGTGCCAATGTAGATCCACGATCCGGCGGTCATCTGGCCGTACATGGCGAGTCCGCGCTTGTCGAGTTCGTTGAAATGGTCCCAGTTGGCCCAGTGCGGCACCAGGTTGGAGTTTGCGATCAGCACGCGTGGCGCATCGACATGGGTGCGGACCACGGCAACCGGCTTGCCCGATTGCACGACAAGCGTCTCGTCTTCATTCAGCTTCTTCAGACTGTCGACAATCATGTCGAAGTCTTTCCATGTGCGCGCAGCCCGGCCAATGCCGCCATAGACAACCAGCTCATGCGGGTTTTCTGCCACGTCAGGATGCAGATTGTTCATCAGCATGCGCATCGGCGCTTCTGTGAGCCAGCTCTTGGCGGTGATCTCGGTGCCTGTCGGCGGATAGACATCGCGCTGATTGTGTCTCGGATTGGTCATGATTGGCCTCCCAATGATGCTGCAAGGTCAGCAACTGAATTCAGAATGGTCTTGAGATGAACGCGCAGCCGTTCCGCCTTTTGAACGTCATAGTCGAAGGGCAGTTCTTCGCTGGCCAGATGCGTGCTCTGTGCGAGCTCCATCTGGATGGCGTGCATGTTTTCGGCAGGCCTGCCGTAACGGCGCGTGGTCCAGCCGCCCTTGAAGCGGCCGTTGACGATGCTCGAGTAGCCCTCCGCCCCGGCGCAGATACCGCTGACAACCGCTTCGATCACCGGGGCGCAGGTCTGGCCATTGTTGGTGCCGATGTTGAAATCAGGCAGCGTTCCTTCAAACAGGAACGGGATGTTGGAGCGGATCGAATGGCAGTCATAAAGGATGGCGACGCCGTGTTGCGCGCGCACCCGCTCCAGCTCGGCTTCGAGTGCGGCGTGATAGGGCGCGTGCCAAGCAAGCCTGCGCGCTTCGATCTCGTCTGCATCCGGCTCTTCGAGCCAAAGCGGCAGGCCGTCGAAATCGGTCATCGGCACCAGTCCGGTGGTGTTCTGCCCCGGATAAAGGCTTGCACCGGACGGATCGCGGTTAGCGTCGATGACGTAGCGATGGAAATTGGCGCGGACCGTGGTGACGTCGTCCAGCAGGCCGTCATAGAGCCGGTCGACGTGCCAGTCGGTATCGGACAGCGTCTGCCCCAGCGGTGTCAGCCGCGCGAAAATGTCGTCGGGAACGAAGGTGCCAGTGTGCGGCAGCCCGAGTACCAGCGGACCATTGCCGCGCCTGACCTCAACCGGGGTCATGCCGCTTCTCCTGCAAGCAGGCTCGCAACCGCGCATTCGGCCTGGATCCTGCCTTCGCCAACTATCCTTGCGGCGCTGGCGATGTCTCCCGCCATGAAGCGGTCATCGGTCAAGGTGGCGACCTCGGAGCGGATCAGCTTGAGCGCCGACTGCAAGGCGGGGCTTGTGGTCAGCGGCGCTCTGAACTCGACGCCCTGTGCCGCGCACATCAACTCGACACCGATGATGACGTTGAGATTGTCGTTCATCCGCAACAACCGCCGTGCGCCGTGGGCGGCCATGGAGACGTGGTCTTCCTGGTTGGCCGATGTCGGGGTGGAATCGGTCGAGCACGGATTGGCGAGGTGCTTGTTCTCGCTCATCAGGGCGGCAGTGGTGACTTCGGCGATCATCAGGCCCGAGTTCAGGCCCGGTGCCGGCGTCAGGAACGGAGGCAGGTCGAAAGACAGGGTCGGATCGACCATCAGTGCTACGCGGCGCTGGGAAATGGCGCCGATCTCGGCAATGGCGAGCGCTATCTGGTCGGCAGCAAAAGCGACGGGTTCGGCGTGGAAATTGCCGCCGGAAACGATCTTGCCTTCGGCCACCAGAACCAGCGGATTGTCGGAAACCGCATTAGCCTCGACCTCCAGCGTCTGGCCGGCAAAGCGCAGCAGATCGAGGGCCGCACCTGCGACCTGTGGCTGACAGCGGATGCAATAGGGATCCTGCACCCGGGTATCGCCGTCACGATGGCTCTCGCGGATTTCGGAACCCTGCATCACCGCGCGCATGGCGCGGGCGACATCGATCTGGCCGCGATGACCGCGGAAGGCGTGAATGCCGGCTTCGAGCGGCGCGGTCGAGCCCATGATGGCATCGGTCGACAGGCAGGAGGAAACCACACTGGCTTCAAGATTGCGCAAAGCGGAGAACAAGCCGGTCAATGCGCAAGCCGTGGAGAATTGGGTGCCGTTGATCAGGCCGAGGCCTTCCTTCGGGGCAAGCACGGCGGGCTCGATGCCGGCCCTGGAAAGTGCCTTTGCGGCAGACATGCGCTCGCCGCCGAAAATCGCCTCGCCCTCGCCGATCATCGCGGCGGCCATATGGGCCAGCGGCGCGAGATCGCCCGATGCACCAACCGAGCCCTGGCTCGGGATCACAGGAGTAACACCTTCGCGCAACATGTTCTGGATCACCGAAAGCGTCTTCCAGGTGATACCGGATGCGCCGCGCCCGGCCGAAAGCAGCTTCAGCACCATCATCAGCCGGGTGGTGGCCACATCAAGCGGCTCACCGACGCCGCAACAATGCGACAGGATCAGGTTGCGCTGCAATTGCGCGGTGTCACCGGGCTTGATGCGAACGCTGGCGAGCTTGCCGAAGCCGGTGTTGACTCCATAGACAGCCTCGTCGCCAGCGGCGGCCTTGCGCACCAGCTCGGCAGCGGCCTCGATCGCCGGAAGCGCGCTGTCATCGAGCCTTGCGGCCGCCCCGGTGCGCCAGATCTGCTCCAGTTGGCCAAGCGTTGCCTGGCCGGGCAATAGTGTCAGCGTCACAATGCGCCTCCATAAATCCGCTTCCAGAGCGGGTTGAATCCTATGCGATAGGCCAGTTCCGCCGGATGTTCGACATCCCAGACAGCAAGATCCGCACGCAGACCGGACTTGATCTGGCCTGCGTCATCTAGGCCAAGGGCGCGGGCGGCGTTTCTCGTAACCCCGGCAAGCGCTTCTTCCGGCGTCATCCTGAACAGGGTGCAGGCCATGTTCATGCTGAGCAGCAGCGAGGACATTGGCGACGAACCGGGATTGCAGTCGGTTGCCACCGCCATCACCACGCCATGCTTGCGGAAAGCATCGATTGGAGGGGCCGCGGTTTCACGCAATGTGTAGAAGGCACCTGGCAGAATGACGGCCACAGTACCGGCCTTCGCCATTGCCGCCGCGTCCTCATCATTGGCATGTTCAAGATGATCGGCCGACATGGCACCGTAGCCCGCGGCAAGTTTTGCGCCGCCGAGATTGGAGAGCTGCTCGGCGTGCAGCTTGAGCGGAATGCCGAGCGCTTTCGCCTTGTCGAAGACACGGGCGATCTGGTCGGGGCTAAAGGCAATGCCCTCGCAGAAGCCGTCGACCGCATCGACCAGACCTTCGGCATGGGCCGCTTCGAGCCCCGGAATGCAGACCTCGTCGATGTAGGCGTCACCACGGCCCTTGTATTCGGGCGGCTCCGCATGGGCGCCCAGATAGCTGGTCCTGACCCGGACCGGGCGCTTTTCGGCGACAGCCCTGGCTGCGCGCAGCATCTTCAACTCGTTTTCAATATCGAGGCCGTAACCGGACTTGATTTCGATGGTCGTCACACCCTCGGCGAGCATGGCGTCAACGCGGGTCAGCGCGTCGGCGACCAGCTGGTCCTGAGTGGCTGTGCGTGTGGCAGCGACGGTGGAGACGATGCCGCCGCCGGCACGGGCTACTTCCTCGTAGCTTGCGCCTTCGAGCCGCATCTCGAATTCGCGGGCCCGGTTGCCGCCATGAATCACATGGGTGTGGCAATCGATCAGCGCCGGCGTCACCAGCCGGCCTTCCAGGTCGAGTCTTTCATCAAGCTTGAATTCGTCCGGCAGATCGGCGGCAGGCCCTGCCCAGGCAATGCGCCCTGCCCTGATCGCTACAGCCCCCTCGTTGACCAGCCCGTAAGCCGGCGCACCGTCCATGGTCGCCAATGTCGCGTTGATCAGAAGCATGATTTCGCCGTTGTTATGTTCGTGTTATTGGACTATAAGTATATACATAAAAACCTGTCAAGAGGCGTGACACAATGACGATTGTCTGGGCTGAGAAAGCATTGCTGGAAAGCGGCTGGGCCGAGAATGTACAGATCGAAATCGGCCCCGACGGCCTGATCAAAAGCATTGAACAGAACACCAAGGCTAACGGTCACAAGACCGGCGTGCTGCTGCCCGCACCGGCCAATTGCCACAGCCATGCGTTCCAGCGCGCCATGGCCGGACTGACCGAAAGGCGCGGGCCGGATGCATCGGATTCGTTCTGGACCTGGCGGCAGCTGATGTTCCGCTTTCTCGACCGGCTGACGCCGGAGCATGTCGAAGCCATCGCCGGCTTCGTGCAGATGGAAATGCTCGAAGCCGGGTATTCCGCCAATGTCGAATTTCACTACCTGCATCACCAGCCCGGTGGCGTGCCTTACGACAATATTGCCGAAATGGCCGAGCGGATCGCGGCAGCCAGCGCCAACACCGGCATGGGGCTGACGCTGCTGCCGGTGCATTACCAGTATGGCGGCTGCGACAAGCGGGCGCTGGGTCCGGGACAGATCCGCTTCGGCAACACGCTCGACGCCTATTGTGAGCTGCATGCCAAATCCACCGAAGCATTGGCCGACCTGCCCCCGGACAGCCGCATCGGCGTGGCTCCACACAGCCTGCGCGCCATTGCGCCGGAGGATCTGGTCCATCATGCCAGGCTGGCAGGCGACAATCCGTTGCACATGCATCTGGCCGAGCAGATCGCCGAGGTCGAGGAGATCGAGGCGGCCCATGGCAAGCGGCCGGTTGAATTGGTGCTCGACACGATGGAACTCGATGCGCGGCACTGTTTCATCCATTGCACGCAGATGCTGAGCCACGAGACCGAGGGCCTTGCCCGCAGCGGCGCGGTTGCCGGACTTTGCCCGATTACCGAATCGAGCCTGGGTGACCGCATCTTTGATGGCGTGCGCTGGTTCGAGAACGGCGGCGCGATTGCCATCGGCTCGGATTCCAATATCCGGATTTCGCTGTCGGAAGAACTCAGGACGCTCGACTATTCGCAACGCCTGCGCGACCACTCCCGCGCAGCCCTGGCGACGCCGGACAAGTCCACCGGACGCCGGCTGTTCGATGCGATCAACGCGGGCGGGGCCAGTGTGTCGGCACGCAACAATGGCGCTCTTGCGGTGGACAAGCTCGCCGACATGATGGCGCTTGATGCCAAGGCAGTTGATCTTGCCGGCAGAACCGGCGACACAATCCTCGATTGCTACATCTTCGCCGGCGACGACCGCATGGTAGAGGATGTCTGGTCAGCGGGCCGTCACATGGTGAGCGGAGGCAAGCACGTGAAGCGGGAGGCCATCGTCTCGGCCTATGCGCGGACGATGAAGGAGCTTGGAGGGGCCATTTGAGCGGGGGAGAATTCAAAAGCTGGCAATCAGTGCAGGCGGAGGTTCTGCGCCGGATCAATGCGCGCGAATGGAAGCCGGGAGACTTCATTCCGAACGAGGCGGAGCTGTCCGTCGAATTCGGCTGCGCCAGAGCCACGGTCAATCGGGCCCTGCGCGGCCTGGCCGAATCGGGATTGCTTGACCGCCGCCGCAAGGCAGGCACCCGCGTTGCACTCAACCCGGTGCGCAAGGCCACGCTCGACATTCCGGTGATCCGCTACGAAATCGAAGGCAAGGGCCAGACCTACCGCCACACCGTCCTGACCCAGGAACGCGCAGTGCCCCCGTCGGGCATTCAGGCGCGGATGCAGGTCGAACAGGGCATCAAGCTCGTTCACTTGGTGACGCTGCACCTGGCAGACGGCAAGCCCTATGTGTTTGGCGACCGCTGGATCAATCCCGAAGCCGTGCCCGGCATCGAGGCCGCCGACCTCGCCGTCAAAAGCGCCAATGAATGGCTGGTGGCCAATGTTCCTTTCGAGGGCGGCGATTTTTCCTTTTCGGCGATGACGGCGGGCAAACGCGAAGCGGAAATCCTTGCCTGCAAGGAAGGCGAAGGCCTGTTCGTGATCGACCGCAGCACCTGGAACAAGGGGCTGGTGATCACCTCGGTGCGGCTGACCTTTGCACCGGGCTACCAGATGCATACCAAGATCTAGAAATCAGGTGCCGGCCCGTCATTTGCCCTTCCAGACCGGGTCGCGCTTTTCCGCGAACGCCCTGAAGCCTTCGAGATTGTCTTCCGAGCCGTACAAAGTGTCGACCGTGCGCAACTGGCGCTTGGTCACCTTGTTCATGGTGTCCTGGAATTTTTCGCCCTCGGCTTCGCGCACCACCTCCTTGATCGCGGCGAAGACCAGTGGTGGGCCCGAGGCAAGCAGTTCAGCCATTTCCCAAGCTTTGTGAATCAGTTCGTCGGCTTTGTGAATGTGATTTACGAAGCCCCAGCGATGCGCTTCCTCGGCGTCAAGCCAGCGGCCGGTGAACAGCATTTCCATGGCGATGTGATAGGGGATGCGCTTGGGCAGCTTGATCGAGGCGGCGTCGGCCACGGTGCCGGAGCGGATTTCAGGCAGTGCGAATGTGGCGTGTTCGGCGGCCAGGATGATGTCGCAGGAGAGCGCGATCTCGAGCCCGCCGCCACAGCAGATGCCGTTGACGGCGCAGATCACCGGCTTGTTCATGTGCGGCAGTTCCTGCAGCCCGCCGAAGCCGCCGACCCCGTAATCGCCGTCGACTGCATCGCCGTCATTGGCGGCCTTGAGATCCCATCCGGGACAGAAGAATTTCTCGCCGGCGGCGGTGAGTATGGCGACACGCAAGTCGGGGTTGTCACGGAAATCGCGGAACACTTCGCCCAGGACCCGGCTTGTCTGCAAATCAACCGCGTTGGCCTTGGGCCGGTCGAGCGTGACTTCCAGCACGTGGCCGACGATGCGGGTTCTGACAGGTCCGGTCATGAGCGGCTTCCTTTTGCTATTCAACGTCATTGAGGCGGATCAGCGCATCTACGGCGATGGCATCTCCGGCACGGGCAATCAGTGGATTGACTTCGAGTTCGACCAGACGGTCGCTGTGGGTCGCAGCGTAATGGCAGATGGCCATCACGGCATCGCCCAACGCTTCCATGTCGGCGGCGGGTTTGCCGCGATAGCCTTCCAGCAGCCGGCCAATCCGAAGCCGCTTGAGCGCCAGCATGATCTCGTTCCGGCTGACCGGCAAGAGCAGGCTTTCAGTGTCGCCCAGGATCTCGGTCAGCACCCCGCCGGCACCAAGTGTGAGGAGAAACGTGCCGGTCGGGTCCCGGGTGATGCCGACAAGCACTTCGGCAATGCCACCCACGGCCATTTCCTCCACCAGGAACTCCGACGTGACAGTCTGCATCTGACGGGCGGCAGCACCGAGGCTTGCCTCATCGCGAATGTCGAGGGCCACCAGACCGGCTTCGCTCTTGTGTGCCAGCCCAACGCCCTTGAGGACGACCGGGAACGTCAGCGCCGCCGCCTCTTGGGTCAACTCGTCGATGGATCGCGCCTGGATCGATTTCGGAATTTTCAGTCCGAACCCGAACAAGGCATCTTTCGAAGCGGCCTCGCTGAGAATGGATGACTGGTTGGCTGTCGCGACCGTGAGCACCAGAGGCTCCGGTTCTGCCTTTCCGAGCCGTCCTGCAGCAATGGCGGCACCGATTGCAGCGATGCCCTCGCTCATGCCGTGGAGAACGGCAACGCTGCCGCGCATGAATTCGCGGGTGAAATGATCCGACATATTCTCCGGCAGGCTCGCCAGCACGGCAACGCGCGAACCGGTGAGAGCCTTTGCTGCGATGATCGCGTCAACCGCGCACTGATAACCGGAAGGGTCGCATCTGTCGGCTCGCGGCAGATCCAGGATGAAGACGGTGAGATCGAATGTTTCGGCCATGACGGTCGAGAACACCCGGGTCATGCGTGACGTGTCGCCCCAGATGAAGGTGTGATAGTCGAGCGGATTGGCGATGGTGACGATGGGGCCGAGTTCTGCCTTCAGCGCCGCGCGTTGCGTTGCTGCAAAATCCGCAAACTCGAGGTCTGTAGCACTGCTCAGATCCGCCATCAGGCTGGCTTCGCCGCCTGAACAGCTGACCGAACAGACCGACGCACCCGGCAGCGGTCCGATCATGTGCAGCAGCTTGAGCGCTTCCAGAAACACCGCAATGGTTTCGACCTCGATGATCCCGAGACGTTTGAGCAGCGCCGAACCCGCTGCGGCGTTGCCAGCCAGCGAGGCGGTATGGGTCATGGTTGCCGCCCGCGCCTTGTCGGAGCGGCCGATCTTGATCGCGACCACCGGCTTGCCCCTGGCTCTAGCCTTGGCGGCGAATGCTTCAAGCGCCCGAATGTCGCCAAAGCCTTCAAGATAAAGCCCGATTGCGGTGACCCGCTCATCGTCGAGCAAGGCCTCGGCAATGGCGCTGGCGCCGATCTGGGCCTGATTGCCGGCCGCAACGACATAGGCAATCGGCAGGCCGCGCGCCT
>Ga0209345_10003835_pt1 | contig 15092 bp, 17 predicted proteins | sample Cruoilmetagenom7_FD_187294 | JGI IMG/M metagenome (GOLD analysis project Ga0209345, IMG submission 187294) | Oil polluted marine microbial communities from Coal Oil Point, Santa Barbara, California, USA - Sample 7 (SPAdes) (version 2) | ecosystem: Environmental > Aquatic > Marine > Oil seeps ... | reverse complement strand
ATCAACAATTATAAAGGCTCACTATAGTAAATACTGTAGCTTCTCCCGGTTCACCACCGACTACAACTGTTTTTTAAACTCTATATAACTTTTACTTGAGACAATAGTTTTAAACTCTTCGCGCCCACTGATCAAGTCAATAATCCGAGGAGTTTTAACAACCTCTGATTTAGAAAAGGCAACAAAGCCTTCAGCGTCATCTGCTAGAGCATAGTTTTTAAAAATTCTGTATTGAGCACCGAAATCTAGGGGGTCAAGCTCATATGCTTTCTTAAAGGCGTTGATTGATTCAGAGTGTCTTTTGAGTTCCTCAAGACAGATACCATAATTGTACCAACTTGTAGGAACACTTGGTTCTCTCTGAGCCAAACCCTCTATAATGGGCAAAGCCTTTTGCCATTCACCTGTAGCTGCATAAGCGTAATACTGATCTATTGGGTTTGCCGCAGCCGATTGATAGGCGCCGCCTCCGATAAGAACTGCTACAAAAAACATAAGTATCTTATTCATACCTCTCCTAAAAGTGATCTGCTCCATCTAAAACGGACATGTCCCTAAGTGACACTTAGTTTTTCATATTGCTCAGGGCTAAGATAGCCAAGAGTACTGTGCCTCCTCTTTCGGTTGTAATCAACCTCAATGTATTCGAAGACAGCCTGGCGTATCAATCAAGGTATTCCAAGCCGCACCTTCTAGATTATAAGGCTGAAGAGGATCTACTTTTTATGGCCCATTTCGGGGCGATATCAATTTAGATGATTTGATGTGCTAGTCATGTATTAAAACTTACAGTTTTTAAGACATCTCTAAAATCTCCCCTACACCTGTATTAAAAGTCGTATTACAATTATGACTTGTATATTTATAGGACTTATAAGACATGTCGCAAGGGCAATTAATCGGGTACGCAAGGGTCAGTACACAGGGCCAGAATCTTGATAACCAGAACAGTCGGTTGACTGAATATGGCTGCCAAAAGCTGTTTTCAGAAAAGTTTACGGGCAAAAATTCGGATAGGGCACAGTTAAATGCTGCATTGGATTATGTTCGTGAGGGTGATGCTCTGATCGTTACCAAGCTGGATCGTCTAGCTCGTTCTGCGGTTGATTTGGGAAGGATTGCCGATCAACTTCAACAGAAGGGTGTTGATCTGGTGGTGTTGGATCAAGACATCAATACAACTACTCCCACCGGCAAGCTGATGTTTACCATGATTGGTGCTTTTGCCGAGTTTGAACGTGACTTGATTAATGAACGGTGCAAGGAAGGCATAGCCAAGGCCAAAGAGCGTGGAGTGAGGTTTGGTCGACGACGTAAATTGTCAGATGAGCAGCTGGTGGAAATGAAGGCAGAGTTTGAGGCCGGGGTGGTTGGTAAAACTGAACTGGCAGCCAAATATGGCATATCGAGGCCGAGCCTGTACCGTTTAGTGAGGTAGTGGTGTGAAGGTCAACATGATTCTATATATAAAAAACCGCCTTATAGGCGGTTTTGGTTTAAAGTAAAAGGAGTTCTATTGTTTACATCTCCCTGTAAAGGCATTTGTTCGACGACTTATTGTTTGTCTGTAGTGCTCGTTCATTAGTAGGCGAAACATTAAGCCTTTTGCAGTAGTACATTTGATAGACGCACCATGTTTCATATCAGTGATGGTGAGTTTCCCCCTACTATAACAACAAGAAAATCGACCTTTTTTCTCCATCTTGTTTAAGGTTTGATGGAGTTCTTGGTGCTCTTCCTCTGTTTGTGGGCCATATTGGCTAAGCCAAATTTGCATCGTTTGTATATAACTCATAATAAATCTCTTTTTTTTAGTGTTGTCTGTTGTTGCCATATAGGCTTTGAAACAGACAACAGGTGTTTTATTGAATAATTAATAAAGTTTCCTGTTGCCTCTCCTATAGGGGAGGCAACAAACAACCTTCGTTCTTAGTGAAGCTCTTCCTGTAAACCAGGTGGTTCGGATGCCCCGCGATTAACCCTTTCTGATAGCTCGGTAACACAAGGTGGATCAGAATGGCCAATTGGTGAGGTATCCTCCGGAACGGTAGAAAGTTCTTTGTCAGAGCAATCTCCCTTCGTCGAGTCTGGCGTGTTATCGGCCTCGGGCTCAGCGGTACTCAAGGGGGAGTAGCGTCCATTCGCTTTTGCAGCTTTGACATGCCTACTCACGGTGGATTTGTTGATACCCAGTTCATGGGCTATGGCGGTTTGGCTAATACCTGTTTGCATCAGCTCGATAATCCTGTCTAGCGTACTATCGGCTACTCTTTTAACGTCCCATTTCTGCTTGCCGTCCTCATTAGTGGTTAAGGATGCTTCCAGTGGCTGCGCATCGTCACCGAAAAATCCACGGTGTTTGGTGAAATGCACTTCAAAGTGGGCTCCTTGGTCTGGGGAATAGTCTTTCGGATGTCTTAGCTCTATTACGGTGTCCATAACATCTTCACGGCTGCTAGCACCCCGCTGGCTACCACCTTTGCCCGCATGATGAACAAATAGAACTGATTTCCCGCTAGCACGCATGCTCAATGCCCAGGCTTGTAATGGTTTCCAGCCTTGGGTTTCATTTTCATTACCAGAGCGACACATAGTGGCAATGTTATCGACAATAATAAGATCCACAGAGGCGCACATTTCACTGATTGCAGCCTGACCTGAACTTGTTGCTAGATCAGGCATTGGACGTCCTTTTTGGGTGTCAGGCGTTAATAGGTAAAACTGAGGGTAGCCATCAGGTGGCGATGCTTTGTAGATAGCGTCAAGCCTACTTTGCATATCACTGGCGGCCATTTCTCCATCAAGAAAAAGAACGTTTCTTGGTTTTTCGGCTTTCCAGCCAAGAAATTCCCCTCCAGTAGCAATAGCATGTGCTAGGTTAAGGGCAAAGAATGTTTTACCGACACCCCTTGGTGCATACACCATGGAAATGGCCTGTTCGGGTAACCATGGTGATAACAGGTGGCCACGTTCAGGTAAATCTATCTCGATGAAGTTCTGAGCAGTGTAGTAAATGTGATCGCCAATCTGTAATGAATTGGCGCCGGGGATATATTCCAATAAATTTTGCATGATAAATAACTCCAAGTAATTAAATTAATAAAACTCAACACACACCATGCGAGTTGAGTTGAAAGCTTATTCGGAGTTTTTATCGGTGAAAATTTGTCGCGCTGGCGTAATGATGTTTCCGCCAGCGGAGTAGAGATTAAATTATTTAAGTGAAGGGCGGCCGGGTTTCTTGGCTTCAGGTGGCGCGATTTCTTTAATCCATTTCCGTATGGTTGTTAATTCTGGAGCATCTTTAATATTATTTTTTATACAGATATCGGGGCTATCCATTAGCTTATGTATGTGGTCGGCGACGACTTTGATCCTAGTATGTTTGTCTGTATCCCATATCTTGGAGGCCTGGTTGATAGAAAATTTTCGCGCTCCTTCCCATATCTTATTGGTTTTATTTGCCCCTTTCCTTTGATTTATTCTTAATTTTTCGCGAGATTTCCACTGAGATATAGCTGTATGGTTGTTGTCGGCCATTAAGAGATTTAAAAAAATGCGGTCTAATTCTGACTTTAAAATTGCAAGGTAAGATGCTTTTTCAATATCAAGATCAAACTCTTCAATTTGTGTATCAAATTTACCGAGGTCGTAGAGTTCATAGTCATCTATTTCATTTTCTATGGCGTATTCAATGGAAAGGAAATTAAGCAGTCTGGTGCAAAGTTGAAATGCCGCGTTGCAGGAGAGCTGCTTAAATTCCTTTAGTGGCATTAATTCGGTTGGCTCACCGTCATCAATGATCAGTTTTGCTTCATCCTCTGACTTGAAAAACTGAATACAAAATTCACGCATCTGATAACTTGGCGTATAAATACCAGTTTCACTTTCAGCCGCAGCATCAACTGAAAGGTTTGTGTCAATATCATTCGACCACTCATAGTCTAATTCTAGTGTGGCAAGAATACTTTGGCAGTCGAATGCTAAAAATTCATAGTAGTTATATGGTTCATAGTTGAACCCTTCATCAAAGTGGCCGGTTACCGAAATCATCTATATACCTTGGTGTGAGGGCATCAGGTAGATGACTGTATTTCGATCAGAAAATTTAAGCAAGACAGGGTTAATGTGTTTGGTTAGGACAAGCGGATGAGTAAGGCTATGCCTCTCTTCTATCTTGGGTGGCTGAAAGTTGTTTGTTGCTACACCTATAGTAGATGCAACATGCAACTGGGTTATACATAAACTCAGGCGGTTATGCTCTGAGAAAAGGGTGTCCTGTACTTGGGTCGGGGGTGTAAAGCCTTTTACTTTGCTGCAAGTTGTACGACATAACATTAGTGGATTTGTTTTGTTTATCGATCCCGAAATCATTATAAAAAATAAAAATATGAAATTAGTGATTTATCAACACGTGCTTGTATAAATAATACTGTACCGCCTATATGCGATACGTTGAGTGGTCACTGGAACAGATTCTGCCGAACCAAGTTCGTTGCCGTTGGATAGAACCAAATCACAACTATTTATCATGAGGCACCAAAGCAAGAAGGGGTGGGTAAAACTAACTTGTAGGATGCAGGCAATGTGAAGAACCACAACCTGTATAACATTCAGGTGGTCGGTAGATTGGCTCTGAATGTTAACCGTTGCGCCGAAAGGCAAAAGCAGAGTGTAAAAGTAAACCGGGCAACCCCGCTTTCCAATGACATTGGTTACTCTAATCTACAGTGGTGAAGGGGCGTTATATGCAAACCAACAGTCACATTTTACCTTGGATGGGTAAAGTGTGACTCCAAAACGATACTGCAATGGAGCTAACTATAAAACCTTATTAAATAGTCGTTATAAATAATATAAACAGAAGAGATAATCTTTCGATGAAAACCATTAAAGAAATATTAAGTCCTGATACATTACTAAATGAGAAAGAAAGACATAGTCTCGAAAGAAAGAACAGAAAGCTTACTAACGAGTTCAAACGGTTTCTAAGGAAAAACAATGATGTTGATAAAGTGCTGATACTGGCTGTTATAGATGGTAAGTAGACAATCAATATCTACCCATCTGAATCTGGGCTACCTTCTCAATATCAATTAATAAATCTACGACAGAGTAACTCTACTCCATACACTAGTATCTCTAATCAACATAGTTCTATGTCGAGTCCAAACAGTAATCCATTAGTGCTGATTGTAGTGAGATAAACACTTCAATGAGCCACTTTGTTTATCATCGAGTACCAATGTATAACCTGACCGTAAGTCCCTTTATATCAGGTCTAGCTTTGTTCTTACACTTGCATGATCCAGACTAGAGTAATCTTGTGGCCAATCAGCTATATTGGCATTTTTATTGGAATGGATAAAAAGTGATATACGGACCAGTGGGTCCGGTTTATCACACTGTTAGAAGTATTTAGAGATGAGTAAAATTGAGTTTTTGTGTTTTAGCCAAGTTAATCCAGAAGATCTTATGGCTGTCATTAATGAAGATTCGCTGAGAACGCACTTAATTGATCATCCATATTTTGATGCCATCAGCACTCAAGAGTGGATCGAAGGTAAGGTTAAAACAGATACGATACACGGTTGCCGTATTCGAGTAGTTTTTATAGGTGGAGTGCTCGCAGGCTGGTGTGGAATTCAGCCTGATGATAATGGCTTTGAACTAGCGATAGTTATCTCACAAAAATTCTGGGGCTTTGGTATCTCAATATTTAAAACGCTCATGTGTTGGGCCAAAGAGTTAGATCATAAAGAGGTACTGTTTCATCTGCTCGAAAGTAGACCTGAATATAAAGCACTAAATAAAATGTCCACTAAAGTTCAGACAACAGAGCTGGCAGGTCGGTCTTTTACTACCTACTACGTTTCAGTAGGTAAATAGTGCATAAAACTTCTAACAAGGCAAAGAAAAAGGACACGAAAAAGCGCCGCGCCTCTGTTTGCTACGTTATGCATAAGGAGTTATTTGAATGAAATTAAGGATACGAAACGTAAAACTCTTTATTATCTTTTTGTTGAGTCTAATCGGAATAAATTCATATAGTGATGAATGCGAATCAAATTTAGACACAATTGGTCTGATTGTAGATGTTCGAGATGCAGGCATACCTGAAGAAGAAGTGATATTAAAATATATGGATTTAGGTATGGATTATGACGATGCAAAATTTCGTACCGCTGTACCATATTCTGCGGATATGCATGACAAACCAAAAGAAGAAATAATAAAGGCTTATCTTCAACGATGTAGAGATGTTTTAGAGGCTTTACGTACTCCGCCAAGATCGTTGACAGAAAATGAGTGTAAAGGACTTTATGAATCCCATTTATTGGCGAAAAATCTTATTGATAGAGGGATTTCGGAAAGAGAGGTCGAAGAATTTCTAAATAATAAATATGCTAACCATGAAACACTTCAGCATATCGGTGAAATAGCTGCGAGACGGGCTGCTCGACCACATAATAGAAAACACTCTCCTGAAAATTTTGCAAAAAAACATTCTTGCTCTCAAAATTGAAAAAAGGGGCAGGCATCAAATAAATGCATAACAAAAACAGACAGTCGGATGCAGCGAAGCTGCACATCTGCTATAAGCGTTATGGCTCACAATAGAATCCGAGGATAATTCTATGTCTGATAAGAAAATGAAACATCTTGAATTTATCCAAAATGTTATATCACGTATGAACTCGAATTCCTTCCTAATAAAGGGGTGGGCAATAACTCTTGTTTCGGCATTGTTTGCCTTGGCAGCAAAAGATGCAAATATTAACTACGTATTAATCTCATATGTCGTAATACCTGTGTTCTGGTTCTTAGACGGATTTTTCATCGCAACAGAAAAACAGTATCGAGACCTCTACAATGAGATTAGGAAAAAGGAAGAAGATGAAATTGATTTTGATATGAATGCATCGCGATTTAATACTGGGAAAAATACATGGTTATCTGGTGTTTTCTCAAAGACTCTTATCCCTTACTACGGGGTTTCAATATTGGTAACGCTAATAGTTATGTTTCTAATAATAGGATGTACCAATGGGTAGGAAAGTATTTGTTTCATATAAATATGCCGATGATCAAGTGGAACCTCTGACAGATAGTATTTTTGATGATACTAAAGTAAGGGATTATATAGACAAGTTGCAAGAGTATCTTGATGCGGAAGATGAAGTAAATAAGGGAGAGGCTGACGGCGAGGATATGAGTGACTTTAAAGACTCTACTATCGCTTCTAAGTTAAGAGATAAGATTTACGACAGCAGCATAACGATTTGCGTAATTTCTAAAGGGATGAAAGAGTTTATCACCGCTGAATCTGACCAGTGGATTCCATGGGAAATATCATACTCCCTGAAAGAACATACTAGAAACGGTAGAACCAGCCAAACTAACGCAGTGCTTGCAATCGTATTACCTGATAAGAGTGGAAGTTACGAATATTACATAATCGATGAAAGCTGCCCTCATTGTAAAAGTAGAAACCTAAAAACGAATTTTCTATTCCAAATCTTGAAAGACAATATGTTTAACGTTAAATCCCCCAAGTTGAGTGACTGTGACCAACATGGAAGCGGAAAGGTATATTTAGGGAACTCGTCTTATATTCATTCGGTGAAGTGGGCAGATTTTGTCGGAAATGTAGGTCATTATTTAGATTTATCATCTGAAATTAATGACAATATTGATGATTACGAAATAACTAAAACCGTCGAATGAAGATCATAACAAGCTCGTCAATCAGAACGCTCGCAGGCGTTAGCTGCGACCAGCAGTAGGCTATTAATGCTGATTATCGCTACAAATACACATCAATGAGCCATTTTCTGCAACACCGAGTACCAATGTATACCTCAACCATTAAACCCGCTTAAAAAAGCCATTTATGGCGTTAATCGAAACAGGCATAACGCGATACGAAACACCTCACGAACGGCCTTATCTGAGTAAAGAATGATTACTATTTCTGTAAGGGTTAATAGCTTAGGCCTGAGCTAACCTTCTTACGAACTGGGTGGAGTGGGGATTTCACTACAAGCCAAGCTAGTCGTAGCCATGCCGGCATCATACGCATTAGTGCTTTTGTAGTATTTGTTACCAGTGCGGAGTGCTTTAGCAAGCCTTTCTACATCCCGTGAAGCAGCATCGGGATAGCTAAGAGCCATATTTACATGGTAACACTCTGCCTGATTCCGACTCATTTGTTTGACTACCTTGAGAGATTCTTTGGCATTTTCGATTTCTTCTACTGTATTAGCTTGGGCCATCACACCCGCATACGGGTTGAACATCATATCGTAGAACGTATCGTAAATTGGTTGCCACGTGTTCAGGGCCGATTTGGTAGCCGTAGATCGTTTGTGGCTAATAAGTTTACGGTAACCCTGATATTGCTGTTCTTCTTGTAGCCGTTTATTGCCATCCGCTACGGCTTGTTGTTTCACTGCCTCTTTGGCACGACGCTTCTGTTCAACTCTAGCTAGTTCACGTTGCTTGGTTTCTTCAGCTTTATGTCGTTCCAAATTGGCCGACATCACTTGTTGGCACTGTTGATCAATCTTAGTCTTGATGTCTTCAACCCATTTTTTACTAGAGTTGATTTGTTCTTGAGTCAGGACATCTGAATATTTAGCCTGGCAATCTTCATCACTGTAAACCGTAGATAATTCTAGATCGTTAATCTTCTGATCAGCGGCTGTTTGATACTTTTTGTCTTGGTGGCTTTCCGTAATAGCGCCTAAACCTATAAGGCCTATTCCAATTAGAGCCTTCTTTTCTTTGGATAACTCAGCATGGATAGGTTGGAAGGGTAGGGATGCAATAAGGGCTACGGTAAAAACATAGATGATACGTTTCATATCAATACACCAAAATCCTTGGGGTTAATTTGATCAAAGTAACTAAGTGCAAGTTGTCATCTGTTACGAGTTCATTATTTTCATTTCAGTTAACAATCTGGTTGCCACATCATCGTTGAAGCTTTTGACCCGTTTGGGGGTTAGAAACCATTCGATAATCCACCAAATACCTGCCCCACCGAAGGTAATGATGAAAGCTATACCCAAACCCGTTTTTCCAAGCAGAAAGAATTGAATAGGGAACAAAATAGCTAATAGAGTTAGCAGGCCAGAGTTTTTTGCCTTCCTTTTGTATTCATCTTCGAACAACAACTGTTGTTCATCAGCCATCTTGGAAAGTGCAGTTTTAACGGTAGCGGGAAGCTGATTTGAAGTGCTGGGTGATACGGCTATAGACATTTGAAACTCCTTGTTTTGATTCTTTTGTAGGTAATGTCTGGTGGATAACGCAGCCAATGTCATTTAGTGCGTTAAAGTATAACTGGATATTCTAAAACAGTATATACCGATATAGAATACACCAATATGGTATATACCGGATTGGCATGTCAAATAGCGGCATGCGAATTAGAAAGTACGACAAATACCATGAAAAGCTTCGGAAGGAGCTTCGAGCTATACGTATGGGTGCCGATCTAACACAAGAGCAGCTTGCGGAGCAGTTGGGTACCAAGCAGGCATTCATATCCAAGTATGAGCGTGGTGAGCGGAATTTAGACTTTATTGAGGTTCTACAAGTCTGTAGTGCCTGTGGTTATGATTCAATTAAGTTGATTGCTAAGATAAAGGTGCATCATAAGTAATGACCTAATTGCAATCAGGGCATGTCATTATCAGGCTTAGGAACACCACAAGGGAAAATAATGTGTCAGACGTAGAAAAGTGCAGTGTGTGCAATAAAAACTATCAAGTGACTAAGTATGGTGGAGGCTTGCCCGGAACAAAAGAGAAGGAAGATATTATATGCCCTTACTGTGGGAATACTATTACCCGTCTAAGTAATGGCTGTTTTAAAACTCACCCTTTACCTCAAGATCGACAATAAATATACAAAGAAAATTGATGCCTTGGTTGCAAATTCTTGGGCAGAGGCATTACTGGATTACCAAAACGATTGGAGTTAGATCTGCGTTATAAAGCAGCGGAGCTTGTGGGGGGCTGAGTTCAGTGGTGGCGACTATATAGCCAGCTACGGTAAGTAGTACTTGCTTTCGTAAGGTTCGTTATTCTTCATCCAAAGTTTCTAGTAACTCAGTCCTTACCACATTGATTGACCTTGGTGCATCAACGCCCACTTTTACCTGCTTACCCCTGATGCCTTCGATGGATATTGTGATGGTGCCTTCTTGAGCCTGAATGGTGATGGACTCTTCGGCTTTTCTGTTTAGTTTTAACATCCGTGTTTCCTTATTTAGGCATCTAGCCTTCTGTCATCAGTGCTTATTTAGGGTGCCATTTAATATGGCTCTTGTTTAAACCTTCGTACTCGATCTTCTTTAGGTGTTTGTTTAGCAGCTCTACAGCGTTTTTGCCGCCATAGGTACCATATGTGATGGATTCATGGGTATGTCCCGCCAGAGCAGCCGTTATGTGCTCTGGGGTGTTGTTGTGCTTTAGTTCATTAACAAAAGTGTGCCTGAAGCTATGGAATGCTTTTACCCCATCCAGTTTGAATCCATGTTTGGATTTATAGCGTGCAAACCATTTTGATGCTGGTTGGCTTTGCCCGTCACGTTGATCTGTATTTTGATGCAACTCTGGGAAAAGATACTTCTGCTTATGTCGCTGTCTTCTGTCGAGCAGGCGGTTCAAACCTAGTGCTTTGAGGTCGTCGTGGGCAGGGATGATTCTGTTGCTATTCGTATTCTTGAGTTTCTTGGAGGGTGATTCATCATTGATGTCAAAAACCAAAACGCCATCAACCTCATAGATGTCTGTCAATTCAAGTTGACAGATTTCCTGAATCCTTGCACCCGTATACAAAGCAATCAACGGTAGCCAGAAGTAATAACTATGTTTGTACTTACCGTCTATATAAATCGGGTCATCAAACAATGTGTTTAGATCGTCAATGTCGAATGGTTGGCGGGTATCAATCTTGGCTTTGTTAGTCCTTATCTGCATTCCTGTTATTGGGTTCTTGTCAGTATAATCTTGCTGGGCACACCAATTGAGTAGGCTGGACATTCGACCAATATGTTTGTTGGCAGATTCTGTAGAAATACGCTTTCCTACAGGAACCTGTTTCTGTATCAGTTGTTTAATGGTTTGATTGCGATAAGCTGTCAGTTTGGAATGATTCTTGGGGATCAGCTGTACCTTTGACTTAAAGTCGCGACACTCTTTAGTTCTGATGGTTGATACGGGTATATCACCAACGACCTGTTTAAATATTTCAAAGGTAGCTTCGTAAGCACCACGTGTTTTTGGTTCCCAATTGTTTCCTGCAATCCGTTCTTCAATAAACTTTTCACATACCTCCGAAAACAGTTCATCTTGCTCAACAGAGAGTATTTGTGGAGTTATTTGGGTGTTTATAGGTGTTTGGGATGCGCCCCTTTTTAGCCGGTTGATTAACTTGTGGGTCTTTTCGACCATCTTATTGATAACAGTTGGAGCAACTTTTTCATCAATGTCGTCAACGAAATGCATCTGACAGATAATGTCGATACCATCACCGATAGATCGCAATATCTTTCGCTCGGCATCAGCAATATCTTCTAGGTACCGTAGTTCTACAAGCTCTTTATTGGCAGAAATGATTTCTTGGTAGGTGTTTCGAAGCTCATCAGCAAGTGGGTTGGGTAGTTGTGTCTTAATTGAAATGGCGGCAGGGATGTATTTCAGTGCATCTTCGATTGTGTCGAGGTTTTCTAGGGCAATTAAAAATTCATTCGTCACGGTTAGATACAGCCTTGTAGCTTGTTGTTTAGCCCTTTTAATACTGGCAGTGTGCAATGACCTGCGGATTTCCTTTTGTAGATTGGGGAAGCGATCACGAAGGAATGATGGTGTCACTACCCTGAAGTAGAAAATACCACTTTTGTCTTGGAAGTAGTACCTACTATAGGTACGAGAATGTATGACCAAAATGTACGAGTCCCCATTTCTGGTTTCCCGTTCATTTGGTAATATATTGAAATATAAAGAATATTTCAATTAAATGGTGGAGGCGGCGGGAATTGAACCCGCGTCCGTCAGTCCGCTGCCGAAGGCTCTACATGCTTAGTTCAGTCTATTATATTTAACGTTCTACAGCCCAACTGACAGGGCGCGCAAACCGCGATTCCGATTAGTTTTTAGTGAATCCACCTCGGACGAGCTTCATCACGATCTTGTGAGTATGACACCTGAGTGCTTCGCCGCTACCCGAGGGTAGATGAAGCGCTGGACGCACAAGCACGGCTCCAGTCAGATGGCAATCTACCGTTTCTTAGGCGGCGAGTGCGTAGTTGTCGTCGTTGGCAACTAATAGTTTGCGACTTTGGATTAACGAGATTAGTCACCCTCTCGGCATGCACCCTAGGTTTTGTAACCGGCGTCGAATCCAAAACGCCCCCAAAGATGGTTGTAAAATAATAGAGGACGTATTCTAGCACAAGTTCCACTGTGCTAATTGATGATAGGTGTTTTTCAGGGGTAGTTGGAGTGCCAATTCTGACTACAGAGAACTACTCTTCAATAATTTGAGCTTGCAGATAGTTTTGAATGCCCATTTTTTCAATCAGTCCTAATTGTGTTTCAAGCCAATCTACATGTTCCTCTTCTGATTCAAGGATATCATTGAATATATCTCGGCTTACAAAATCACTGGCTGATTCGGCATAGGCAATGGCTTGTTTCAGTGTGGGTATGGCTTCCATTTCTAATTTGAGATCACACTCAAGTATCTCTTGGGTGTTTTCTCCGATATAAAACTTGCCCAAATCTTGAAGGTTAGGAAGGCCTTCAAGAAATAAAATACGCTCAATTATTGTGTCGGCATGCTTCATTTCATCAATTGATTCATGATATTCCTTCTCTGCGATTTCCTTTAATCCCCAGTCTTTGTACATCCGGGAATGAAGAAAGTACTGGTTAATAGCTCGTAGCTCATTTCCCAGAACCTTATTTAAGAATTCAATAATCTTTTTATCGCCTTTCATGGGGGTTCCTTGTTTTGTGGCGGTGTCGTATAAACCAGTATCGGTGTAATTTTATACATACTAAGAATCAAATAAAGCTTAGTCCATACTACTTACTGTTGTCACAAAAAGTGGGACCCTGAAGTTTTGCTGATAAGGTGATATAAACGAGAGAGGAGACGATGTTAAGCGTAATTTGAGCCCATGGCATCGTAGCAATTAAGATCCTTCAGGGTCTCATTAAGAACGGTCTTCACATGAGGAGCGCATTTGCCGCACTGCCCAGAGGCACCGGTATATTTTCTGATAGATCGAAGGCTTGTTGCACCGTCATATGCCGCATTGCGGATATCCTGATCAGTTACACCTTTACAGTTGCATACATACATACAATACCAATGCCTGGTTGTTACGATGATGTGTCATCTTAATCTAAATGATAACCACTATCAATAGCATCCTTTGTTTTTTAATTTTTTTGGTATTGCTGCTATTTCTAAAGGCTTAACTGGGACCATAACTAGATTTTTTAATGAGGGATCAAAAGGTAGGTAAGAGGGAATTTATGTGGTGGTGGGGGTGGTAAATGGGCTGTGTTCGAGCGGCCACTTCTTTTTTGATACCGTTGGTTTGGCGTTAAAAATATTATATAAGTAAGCGCTTACTTATATTTATAGTTATTTATATTAGGTATAAAAATATAGAGTCATAATTAATTGAAATAAATCGGTCACCAGAAATCAATAAAGTTTGAGGTCATAAAATAATAAGACAGTGAAGCCCTAAGCTAGTGAAATTTAATAAAATGGTGTGATGAGATGAATGCTTGTTCTGATGGTGTGCCCCTGTATATCTGGTATGGGGAATTTCCAGTATTAGGGGTTTTTCATTATGCGTTCTTTCTGGCGCTTCCAGTCGCGGTCTTTTTCTGATTCTCGTTTGTCGTGAGCTTGCTTGCCTTTTGCCAGTGCAATTTCACATTTCACTAGGTGACCCTTCCAATACAGTGCTGTGGCGACGCAGGTGTAGCCTTTTTGGTTTACAGCATTGAACAACTTACCGAGTTCTTTTTCGTGAAGCAGAAGTTTCCTGGTTCGGGTGGGCTCCGTGACGTAGTGAGTCGACACAGTATTCAGGGGCGCAATATGCGCACCGATTAAGAATGCTTCACCATTTTTTAGGAAAACATAGCTTTCGGTGAGTTGAGCATTTCCTGCACGTAAACTTTTTACTTCCCAGCCTTGAAGAGCCAGACCCGCTTCAAATTTTTCTACAAGATGGTAATCGTGCCGCGCTCTTTTATTCTGGGCGATGGTTGAGTTGGTTTGTGTTTTTTTTGGTTTATTTGCCATGGTGGGGAATTATAGGGATTGGTTGCGCTCACGCCTACGATTTTGTTGATTAACTGCATATTGTGCAAACCAGAGTTGAGTGATTGGTTTTTAGTCGGTGGCTTTGTGGGTACAATTCAATAAAAATCATCAGCAAGCCAATAAAAACTAGAAACAAGTACAGCTAAATTTATATAGAGATGTGATTAACCTTGAAGATCAAGGAGATTTCACAATTTCTAGGCTAGTACAGAAAATTGGGATGAGCAGGCGAGTAGTTTGAATGAGAAGCACGCATGAGTAGTAAAAAAGGAATGCATGGTGCATGGAGTAGCCGCTGGACGTTTGTTCTAGCAGCGACGGGTTCAGCAGTAGGCCTAGGTAATATCTGGAAGTTTCCCTATATTGTTGGCGAAAATGGCGGCGGTGCATTTGTTCTTGTCTATCTGCTTTGCATTTTGATGGTGGGCTTGCCCGTGATGATTGCCGAGGTCATGTTGGGGCGGCGAGGTCGCCAGAGCCCCATTAACACTATGCGTTACCTGACGGGGCAGGCGGGTCTAGACGGAGCCTGGAATGCCATTGGCTGGCTAGGAGTGATAGCAGGGCTAATGATTTTATCCTACTACGCTGTGATTGCAGGGTGGGCGCTTCATTATATTGGCCATATGGCTTCAGGTGCCTTTCAGGGTGTCACTGCGGAGCAAGCAGGCTCCATTTTCAATGAATTGCTTGCGGACAAAGACACCTTAATTTTTAAAAATGGAGCC
>Ga0209345_10003834_pt1 | contig 15093 bp, 17 predicted proteins | sample Cruoilmetagenom7_FD_187294 | JGI IMG/M metagenome (GOLD analysis project Ga0209345, IMG submission 187294) | Oil polluted marine microbial communities from Coal Oil Point, Santa Barbara, California, USA - Sample 7 (SPAdes) (version 2) | ecosystem: Environmental > Aquatic > Marine > Oil seeps ... | reverse complement strand
GGGAAACGCCTGGTCCCATTCCGAACCCAGAAGCTAAGCCCCTCATCGCTGATAATACTGCAGATTTCATTTGTGGGAATGTAGGTCGCTGCCTAGTTCGTCAATTTAACCAATCTATCTTCTTTTTTTCAATCTATTTATCTTTACTACTGTTGTTGACTTTACATTTTATATTTAAACCATATATATTTTTGTGATTAGAATGTGATTATAATGTTACAATTATGCACAAAATTACATTTTTATCACAAAATTACCCTTTTGCTCATTTACTATGATTGTGATGAGATATATTATATTTTTTTATATTAATCGATATTTAGATACAATTATGCTAAATACAAATAATTAATATACAATTTATAAATAAATATTGAATAAATGGCTAGATTCATTAATTTTTCTAATATATGTAAAAAATATTTTAAGATTTAATTAAATTTTTATCACATATAATGCTTGCAGTCGAAATAGCTTTGTCTATCTCAAAAATTTGATATTACTCTGAGGAGAGAAAATGAAAAAAACAATTAAATTAGCTGTAGTAGCTGCATTAGCATTAGGTACAACGTCTGCGTTTGCAACAAATGGTGCAAATATGATAGGTTTTAGTGCACAATCAAGAGCACTAGGTGGAACTGGTATTTCGAATTTTAATGGTGCTGATGCTGCACTTACAAATCCATCTCTTTTAGCGAAAACAACAACTAAAAGCTCTTTTGCATTTGCAGGAACAATGTTCTCGTCTGATGTACAAGCAAAAACAACACTAAACCCAGGAGTTGATAGAACAAGTGATGAAGGTGTGGCAATGATTCCAGCTATTGCACTTTCTCATAGAATTTCTGATACTTTAGTGTTTGGTCTTGGTATGTATGGTACTGGTGGAATGGGAACAGATTGGAGAGATGGTGATACACCTTGGACAGGTAATATTGGATTATACAACATGAGAAGTTCATTAATGCTTATGCAGTTTGCACCATCTTTAGCTTATGGTAATGAAACGTATGGTGTGGGTATTACAGGTATAGTTCAATATGGTGCCTTAAGTGTTGATTATGATTCTCACGATGGTGCTGGAAATAGAAACCATATTGGAGATGGTGTTTCAAACGATTTTGGATTTGGTTTTCAAATTGGTGCATATTATAATCCTTTAAAATCTTTAACAATTGGGGCTACATATAAATCAGCTATAGATATGGAGTATAAAAACCAGATTTCTAAGGCAGCTTTAGCATTTGGTTACGGCTCTCATCCAGGTGCTATGGCTGCATATAGTGACCATTTAGAACAACCTGCTGAAATTGGTCTTGGGGTTGCTTTTGATATGGGTGCTATGACTTATACTGCAGATGTTAAACAGATACAATGGTCAGATGCAAAAGGTTATGGTGACTTTGGCTGGGATGACCAAACAGTTTACGCTCTTGGTGTAAAATACACAGCAGACTCTTTCTGGATAGGTGGTGGTTTTAACTATGGAGAAAATCCAGTTCAAGATAATAAAAGCACACAAGATGTTGCAGGTGTAGGAAATCTTGATGGCGATACAATGAATCTTTTTAACTATGCAATGTTCCCAGGAACTGTTGAGACTGCGTTTACAATAGGTGGTGGTTATTCAGTATCAGAAAATATGTCAATTGATGGTGCATTTACATACTCACCAGAAGTTAGTGATACTGTAAGTGCACTAACAGTTGGTGTAGGTGATATTACTACAAAACATTCACAGAGTGCAGTTACTGTAGCTCTAAATTTTGATTTCTAGTATATAACTAGACAAAATTCTCCTTCATTCAATGTCGCCTTAAATGGCGGCATCCTGTTTATTCACACTTCAATAACAAAATTAATAAGTTTTATAAAAAATACTTGATATATAATATTTTATGATACAATATTCAGAGAAATTTTGTGACTATTTTGTGATAAATAGAACCAATAATATAAATAAGGAAAGAAAATGATAAACAAATTAATAAAATCAACAGTTGCATTGTCACTTATAGCAACAGTTGCGTTTAGTGCTGATGCAGTGCGTTTCAATGTTATAAATGGTGACCAGGAAGAGAAGTATGAGAAAGAGTTTTTACCTTCATTAGAAGAGGCAACTGGATTCTCAATGTCTGATCCACATGAAAAGATTAATGATGCATATGAAGCTCGTTATGGTAATCCAAAAGACCCTGACTATGATAAGGCTTGGACTACAAATCTAGATAATCTTGGATTTTTCTCTGTATCTAATGATAAAGCATTACACCCAATTTTACTAAGTTCACCTCAAGCAGCTGGTTTTCAACCGTTTAACTTACTTATATACAAAACTAAAGCAGAAAATGTTACTTACATTGGTCACATTGATCCAAACACAATGTTAGATATTACAGGTGTTACAAATGAAGCTGACAGAAAAGCTTATGTTGATATGTATAAACCTCTTGATGCACATGTAACTAAAGAGTTTGGTGGTAAAGTTGTTACTTCTGAGTATAAAGCACTTCCTGTAAAACCTATGATGACTTTTGAAGTTGATGTAGATAGAAGTAGTGATATTGTAGAGTGGGCTGAGGGTTTTCAAGAAGAGCTTGAAGCTGCGTTTGAAGAGAAGCACTACATTATTGCTGGTTTTAAAAACTTTAAAGAGACATATGAAGAAGATTTAGAACTACCTTTTGACAAGTATGACCAGTTCTTTGTATATGGTTTATGTCACTTTACTTATTCGTACAACATATTTAATAAAGGTCGTCCAGATGTAGGTGCTTTTGCTCCATGTGCTATGTACTTCTACATTAAAGAGGGTTCAGATAAAATGATTGTTGGTATGCCTCGTTTAGAGACATGGTTAAATGTAATGGAAATTAAAGATGAAACTATGAGAAAATCTGCATTTGATTTAGATGCTGAGATTATTGGAATTATGAAAAGTTTAGGAGCTAAAGAGATATGAGAAAAATATTAACATTAATCGCATCAATTGCGATTTTAGCTTTTAGCGGATGTTCTACAGGTAGTGTAGAACCATCAGCTAAAACAGGTTTAGAAGGAACTAAGGTAAATACTTATCTTATTGGCGAGTATTTAGATGCTCCTAGTGTTAAAAGTAAACTTGAAGGGGCTGGTTTTGAAATAGTTGCTGATTATGCTTCTGTTAAAAAGGGTACTACTATTGTTTTTACAAATGCAGCAATTAAAGAAGAGGCTGCTAAGCCAGATCGTGCTTTTGCAGCAGTTTTACGTGTTTTTGTGGATGAGAAAAATAAAATGATTAGTTTTACTAATCCAGTTTACTTTGGAAAAGCATTTATGCAAGATGAGTATAACCATACAGTGTTTAATGGTGCACTAGAGAGCATTAATAATGCACTCCCTGGTTTGAAAGCATCTCAAGACGAACTTGCATTTGATGACTTAGAAGCTTACCATTTTATGATGGGTATGCCTTACTACAAAGAGACTGATACTCTTGGTGAAGCAAGTGCTACTACTGCTGAAGCTGTTGCTAAAGCAATGGACTATAAAAAAGGTAAGGCAGTTATATTTGAACTGAAACTTTCAGATACTACTACTCTTCTTGGTTATGATTTAGGAAAACGTACAAAAAAATTCGTTAAAAAAATTGGTCGTGCTAATGCTGCTATTTTACCATGGTGTGTAGCTATAGAAAATGGTCAAGCAAAAGCACTTAATGCTAAATACTACATCGCTTTATCTTATCCACTACTTGATATGGGTGGATTTATGGGGATTGCAACTGTTCCAGGTGCAATTGAAAAAGATTTAGGAAAAGCTTTTAAATAAGAGCTTAGAAGCAAGGGATAATAATGAATAAGATATTTGTAACAGTTGTTACATTTTTGTTTTTAGGCTTAACTAGCCTTAGTGCAAATGAAATTAGTACATATTTAGTTGGAGAATATATAGATTCTCCAACTGCAACAAAAAAACTACAAGATGCTGGTTTTGAAGTTATTTCTGAGTACTCAAGTGTAAAAGATGGGACAACTATTGTTTTTACAAATGAGGCATTAAGAGCTGAAGCTGTAAAACCTAAGCGCGCACATGCTGCTGTTTTACGTCTTTTCGTTGACAATAAAGAAAAAAAAATTAGTATTACTAATCCTGTCTACTTTGGAAAAGCATTTATGCAAGATGAATATGATGCGAAAGTTTTCGAAGCACAACTTGCTACTTTAAACACTACTTTTGGTGCTCTTAAAGGCTCTGTAGATAAGCTTGATGAAGATGATTTGTCTGGTTATCACTTTATGGTGGGTATGCCTTATTATGAAGATGTTGATGAACTTGGTGAGGGTTCAACTGCTGAACTTTTAAGTAAAGCACAGAGTTATAAAAAAGGTAAGCTTGTTCTTTTTACTTTAAAGCTTAGTGATGATAGTTATTTAGTTGGCTATGATTTAGGTAAACGTACTAAAAAGTTTGTTAAGAAGATAGGGCGTGCAAACGCAGCTGTTTTACCTTACTGTATAAGTATAGAAAATGGTCTTGCTAGTTCGATGGAAGCTAAGTATTATTTAGCAGTTTCTTATCCACTACTTAGTATGGGAGAGTTCACTACAATAGCAACTGTTCCAGGTGCTATTAAAAAAGAGTTAACAAAACCTTTTAAGTAGTCTTTTTGAATTTACGCATTTAGTGCCTAAATCATTTTTGCTTCGCGAGTTCCCTCTTTTATCTCACCAATTAGGTAAGAACCTTCAGCTTTTGCAAGAACAGCATTTACATTTTTATCTTCAACTACAAGTATCATTCCAACACCCATGTTAAATGCTCTGAACATTTCTGCTCTTTCTACATGTGGAGCCATAAGTTCAAAGATTGGTAAAACACGAATATTCTCTTCTTTAACTTCTGCCATTAGGTTTTCTGGTAAAACACGAGGTAGGTTTTCAACAATCCCACCACCTGTAATGTGTGCCATTGCAACTATTTCATTTTTTAACTCTTTAAACATCTTTACATAGATATATGTTGGTTCTAAAAGAGCTTCAATTAGTGGTTTACCATTAAAGTCGTCATTAAAGTTTAGGTTCATTTTTTCAAATAGAACTTTTCTTGCAAGTGAAAAACCATTTGAGTGAAGACCAGAACTAGGAAGTGCTATAAGTTTGTGACCAGCACGTACAAGACTTACTCTATCCATCTCAGATTTTTCTGCAACACCTACTGCAAAACCAGCTAGATCGTAATCATCTTCAGAGTACATACCTGGCATTTCAGCAGTCTCTCCACCGATGAGCGCACATTCACTGCGTTTACAGCCCTCAGCTATACCTGCAACAACATTCGTTGCGTTTTTAACATCAAGTTTACCTGTAGCGTAATAATCAAGAAAGAAAGATGGAGTCCCAAAGTTACATAATAGGTCATTGACACACATTGCAACCAAGTCAATTCCAACAGTATGGTGGATACCAGAGTCAATAGCAAGTTTTAGTTTTGTACCTACGCCATCAGTCGCTGCTAGCATGACAGGCTCTTTAAAACCAGTTGGCAGTTCAAATGCACCTGCAAAAGAGCCTATGCCACCCATTACACCAGGTATTTTAGTGGCTTTTACTAGTGGTTTAATATTTTCAACGAAACTATTACCAGCATCTATGTCAACGCCGGCATCTTTGTAACTCATTTGGCTCATTACGAACTCCATTTATAAAGTATGGAATTATATCTTATGTGAGTTTAGATAAGTGTTAAAAGATTTGATTTTGGCTTTCATATTTAATGAAAGCCGAGTAAAATGAAGAGAGTTTAGTCTGGCATATCACATTTTTTAGTGATGATGCATAAAGGACAAAAGTTAACTAATCCGGCAATCAACGGTATAACACCTAGAAATAACCATGGAGCGTATTCCCAAGCACCTAGCTGGATTACACCTGCAAGTATAAGAACTGTTCCTATAATAATACGAAAAACTCTACAAAATGATCTGACTTTATTGACATTCATTTTATTCCTTTAATAAAAATATCTGTAATTATAGCTAGCTTTGTGTAAACTTGGAAGCGAAATATCAAGTAAGCCTTAAATATATGTAACTTTTAAGCTTTTTAAAACTTATAAAGACAAATATGCTAAAATCGCTTTTAATTATATATTAGGAATTTTACAAATGAGAGAATTTATTTACCCAGAGATGATGGTTCATGTCCCAGTATGTACAAATAAAGTACCTGAGAATGTTTTAATCATAAGTGATAATGCAGAGCTACTCAGTAATGAGATGGCAAAACATAATGAAATTGCTTCCAAAGTGATACTATGCTCACTAGATGCTTTACGTAATGAAGAAGATAATAGTGCGGATGTAGTGATTTGTGAAATGAGTGCAGATGCTGCAGTTGTTGCACACATATCTCGTGTATTAAAAGATGATGGGCAGTTAAGCATAACACATGATTCTTTGGATGAAACGCAGAGTAATAAAGTGCTGATGGAAGTTTTAGCAAAATACTTTAAAGTGATTATGCCGTATAACTTAGGGAACGGTGCAACAGCACTTTTGGCTTCAAAAGAGTACCACCCAACAGCAGACGTGATTTTACAAAGAGCAGATATGCTAGATGGACTTAATTACTATAACTGTGATATTCATACAGCTGCGTTTGCTATGCCCAACTACATTCGTAAAGAGTACCTAGGAATCATTAAAAATTAATGGCTTTTAAGTATGCTATAGCCTTAACTGGAGGAATTGCTACAGGTAAAAGTACTGTAGCATCTCTTTTAGCGCTTAATGGCATGCGTGTCATTGATGCTGACACTATTTCACATGAGATACTTGATGCTTCGGTTGCATGGGTGAAAGAGACTTTTGGTGATGCCTATATATCTGGCTCTAAAGTAGACCGTGCTAAACTTGGAAGCTTGGTTTTTTCAAATGATGAGCAGAAAAGAGTTTTGGAAGAGTATCTGCATCCAAAAATTCGCCAAGAGATTGAAGCGCGTAGTATCAAGCAAGATAGTTTTGAATTTCCATACCTTATAGATATTCCGCTATTTTTTGAAAATGGTGCGTATGATATAAAAGAGAGTGTGGTTGTCTATACTCCTAGTGATGTTCAGCTTGAGCGTTTTATGAAACGTAACGGATATAGTGAAGAAGAATCACTCAAGCGAATAGCATCACAAATGTCTATAGAAGAGAAAAAAAAGCGTGCTACATGGGTGATAGACAACGCTAAAAACCTCAAACATCTGCAACAAGAAGTCGAAGACTTTGTTGAGAAAATAAAGGAGAAATACTTATGATAATGTCCAAATACAGTGCGAATGGAAATGACTTTGTTATTTTTCACTCTGATGTCAAAGAGGATAGAACAGCATTAGCAAAAGAGCTTTGTCATCGTCAAGATGGCATAGGTGCTGATGGGCTCATAGTTGTAGTGCCTCATCATACCTTGGATTTTGAGTGGCAGTTTTATAACTCTGATGGCTCTCATGCAGATATGTGTGGTAATGGAAGTAGAGCGTGCACGCACTATGCGTATGTGAATAAATTAGCTGCAAACAAGATGAGCTTTTTGACTGGCGCAGGCGTTATAAACGCAGTGGTAGAAGAGAGTGATGCAAACTCGGGGATGGTTATGAGTGAGCTTACTCCTCCAAAAATTTTAGAAACAGGCGTGGAATATAATGGCAAAAAGTGGTGGCTAGTGGATACAGGTGTTCATCATCTTGTGAGTTTTACTGAGAACATAGAAGAATTTGATATTCAAGAGGCTAGAGAACTGCGTTATATTTATAATGCAAATGTAAATATTGCTTACATTGAAGGCGAGAACCTGAGAGTTAGAACTTATGAACGTGGTGTTGAAGATGAAACATTAGCGTGTGGTACTGGTATGGCTGCTTGTTTTTATAGGGCTTTAGAAGAGGAAAAAATTTCTAAGAGTATTGAAGTCTATCCAAAAAGCGGAGACACCCTCTATCTTGGAGTAAATGAGAGAACAATTACTTTTAAGGGAAGAGTTAAAAAAACTTTTGAGACTGAGTGGGAAGTTTAAAAAAGAGTTAAAGAGCAACTAGACTTTTAAAGTCCAGCTGCCTCAACGATTTTTGCTTGATGGTCTGTTATAAGTGGTTCCACAACTTCATCAAGAAGTCCACCACTCATAATCTCATTTAAGCGATAGAGTGTTAGGTTGATTCTATGATCACTCATACGGTTTTGTGGGTAGTTGTAGGTACGAATGCGACCACTTCTATCTCCCGTTCCTACTTGCGCAGCACGTTCGGCTGCATTTTCAGACTGTTGCTCTTGCATCTCAAGATCATAAAGTCTTGCTTTAAGAACTTTCATTGCTTTTTCACGATTTTTATGTTGTGACTTTTGGTCTTGGTTGGTTACTACTAAACCTGTTGGCAGGTGAGTAATTCTAACCGCAGAATCCGTAGTATTTACAGACTGACCACCACAACCAGATGAACGCATAACATCTATTTTTAAATCGTTGTCATTTATTTCCACTTCAACATCATCAACTTCAGGCATCACTGCTACTGTTATTGCTGAGGTGTGAACACGACCCTGAGACTCTGTCGCTGGAACACGCTGAACTCTGTGAGTTCCGCCTTCATATTTCAACCGACTATAAACCTGTTCACCTTTAATAAGTGCTGTAACCTCTTTGTACCCACCTGCATCAGATGGTGACGTAGAGATAAGCTCGATTTTCCAACCACGTAAGTCAGCGTAACGAGTATAAGCATCAAAGAGATCCCCAACAAAAATCGCTGCCTCATCTCCACCAGCACCAGCACGAAGCTCCACGATAATATTTCTATCATCATTTGGATCTTTAGGCAATAGAAGCATTTTAATCTCTTCTTCTATCTCTGGTTTTTGAGGCTCAAGCTCTTTAAGTTCTTCTTTTGCCATTTCACCCATTTCAGCATCACTCAACATCTCTTTAGTGTCGGCAATATCTTGGATAAGAGTTTGATATTCTCTTGCTTTTTCTACAATTGGTAAAAGGTTAGATTGTTCTTTGGAGAGTTCTGTCATACGTTTGATGTCAGAAGTTATGTCAGGTGAGCTTAGCAGATCGCTAAGCTCATTATAGCGGGTGATAAACGGTGTGAGTTTATCTGCTAGCATAATTTTATGCTCTGATTATATTGCGTTTACAGATTTGTGTAGACGGCTTACTTTTCTAGCTGCAGTCTCTTTTTTAAGAACACCTTTGCTTACAAATTTATGAATTTGTTGGTTAGCTACTTTAAATGCAGCAGTTGCTTCTTCTTTGTTTCCAGCTTCTACAGCTGTGTTAACATCTTTAACTATGTTTTTAAGACGAGTTCTATAAAAACGGTTACGCTCAGTACGAACGATTGTTTGACGAATTCTCTTAATTGATGACTTGTGATTTGCCATTTTTGTCCTTTTTGGAATTTTAAGTGCGCAATAATAGCTTAAAGATAATTAAAAGTAAGTTAAAGAGAATCTAAACTCTCTGATTTCGTCTTTATAAACTTATTTATGTTAATATACAACAACTAAAACAATGGAAAATATAATGGAACAACTATTTGGTACGGATGGCGTTAGAGGGGAAGCTGGTTCATATTTAACTGCTGGACTTGCAATGCGGGTTGCTATGGGTGCAGGTATATATTTTAAAGATCATTCAGTCAACAACAGAATACTTGTTGGTAAAGATACGCGAATAAGCGGCTATATGATTGAAAATGCGATTGTCGCTGGACTTACAGCGATAGGCTATGATGTTATACAGATTGGTCCTATGCCAACACCTGCTATTGCCTTTATCACTGAAAACATGAGATGTGATGCTGGAATTATGATTAGTGCCTCTCATAACTCCTTTGAAGATAATGGTATTAAATTTTTTGATGGGCAAGGCAATAAGCTCTCAGAAGAGGTTGAGAAAACTATTGAAGATATATGTAATAACTCAGAATTGATTCATGAGTCTCAAGCGACTAATAAATACATCGGTAAGGCAAAGAGAATTGATGATGTTATCGGTCGCTATATTGTACAGCTGAAGAACTCTTTTCCAAGAGATCTCTCTCTTCACGGTATGAGAATTGTTCTAGATACTGCAAATGGTGCTGGCTACAGAGTTGGTCCAACCGTTTTAGAGGAGCTTGGTGCTGATGTGATTGTGCTTCATAATGAACCAAACGGATACAATATCAATGAAGGGTGTGGCGCTCTTCACGCAAAAGATTTGAGTGAAAGTGTGCGTAAGTATAGAGCAGATATAGGGATAGCACTCGATGGAGATGCTGATAGACTTGTCGTTGTAGATGAAAAGGGTGAAGTGGTTGATGGAGATCAACTATTGGGAGCACTTGGTGCATTTTTACAAGATGAAGGCACTTTAAAAGGTGACGGTATTGTTGTTACAGTTATGAGTAACCAAGGACTAGAAGATTTTATAGAAAATAAGGGTCTCAAACTCTACCGTTCAAATGTTGGGGATAAGCAAGTTTTAGAGGTTATGAAAAAAGAGAATATCAATTTTGGTGGTGAGCAGAGCGGGCATGTAATCAACAGTGATTATGCAAAAACTGGTGATGGACTTGTGAGTGCTCTACAGGTTTTAGCACTCCTTATTAAGACGAATACAAAAGCATCTCAAGCCCTTCGTCCATTTAAGCTCTACCCTCAAAAATTAGAAAATATCAAGATAAAAGTAAAAAAACCTCTTGATAAAATCAAAGGTCTTGATGAGAAGCTAAAAGCACTCGATGCAGAGCACGTAAGACATCTTATCCGCTACTCGGGCACAGAAAATAAATTAAGAATTTTATTAGAGAGCAAAGAGTCTAAAGTAGTTAATGTGAAAATGAAAGAGATGGTAGAATTTTTCCAAAAAGCGTTAAATGCCTAATCATCGTCTACGTTTAAGCGCAATACTTTTTTTTACTTTAGTAGGTATTTTTATAATTGACCAAAATATAAAGATGCTTTTTGTAGATGGATTTCGATACTATACAGAGTGCATTGATTTGATTTTAGTCTACAACAAAGGTGTTGCATTTTCAATGTTCTCATTTTTAGAAGGGTGGTTGAAGTATATACAGATAGCCATGGTTAGTGGCGTTTTAATCTATATATTTTATCTCAATAAAATATGCTACGCTTTTCCTGCAGGCTTACTATTAGGCGGAGCATTTTCAAATATTTATGACAGGTTTATTCATGGTGGTGTTGTCGATATGGTCTATTGGCACTGTGGATTTAACTTTGCAGTATTTAATTTTGCTGATGTGATGATAGATGTAGCAGTGGTTTGGATACTCATACTTAACTATAAATCACACCTTTGTAAAAGCTAGATAAAAGCACAATTTTGCTATTATTCACCAAAATAATAGTTACATAACTATATAAGTAACAGACAGATAAAGGAAATTGATGGAAATCAAACAGAATAAAATTGACGGTGCAAACGCTGAAATCTCAGCTACAATTACAATGGATGAGGTGAATGCTAACATAGAAAAAATCGCTAAACAACTTGCAAAAACTGCTAATGTTCAAGGCTTTAGAAAAGGTAAAGTGCCTGTTGCAATCGTTAAGAAACAGTATGGTGAAAAACTAGTTCAAGACGCAGAGGCTGAAGCACTTCGTGAAGTTTTAAGCAAAGGTTTAGAAGATTTAGAGATACCAAATGAGTCTCTAATTGGTGAGCCGAATATTTCACAGTTTGATAAAACTGATGACAAAATAGAAGTAATTGTAAAAGTTGCAATGCGTCCATCTATCGACTGTGCTGGTGTAGATGCAATGGTTCCAGATTTTAAGAAGCCTAACGTAAGTGCTAAAGAGGTTGAAAAGCGTCTTAAAGATATTGCAGAGCAATCAGCACCATTAACTGACATCAAAAGAAACCGTATGATGAAAAAAGGTGACACTGCTGTAATCGACTTTGAAGGTTCTGTTGATGGCAAAGTTTTTGAAGGTGGAACTGCTAAAGATTTCGCTCTTCTTTTAGGCTCAGGTCAGTTTATTCCTGGTTTTGAAGACCAACTTATCGGTGTGAAAAGAGATGCAGAAGTTGAGATTAATGTAACTTTTCCAGAAGAGTACCAAGCAAAAGATTTAGCTGGTAAAGAGGCACTTTTTAAAGTAAAAGTAAATCAGGTTCAAGTGAAAGAAGAAATTGCAATTGATGATGAGTTAGCTAAGAAGTTACTCCCAGGTCAAGAGGATGCAAACTTAGAAGAGTTACAAAAACAGGTTCAAGCGCAGATTGAAAATGAAGAGTTAAGTAAACTTTACAATGATGATTTAAAACCTAAACTTTTAGAAAAAATTGTAGAGGAAATCAAGTTCGATTTACCAGAGTTTGTAGTAGACCAAGAGATGGATATGGCGCTTAATAAAGCGGCTGGTTCTATGAGTGAAGATGAGATTAAAGAGCTTCGTGAAAATGCAGACAAATTAACTGAACTTCGTGAAACTTTCCGTGAGGAAGCACAAAAAAGCGTAAGAGCTACATTTATCATTGATGCTTTAGCACAAGATAAAGGTGTAAAAGTAGAGGAGCAAGAAGTTATGCAGACTATCTACTACGAAGCAATGCAAATGGGTCAAGATCCTAAAAAAGCGTATGATCAGTACAAAGATGCTGGATATATTCCTGCAATTCAAATGTCAATGGTAGAAGATAGAGTTTTATCAGGTCTACTAAACAGTAAAATAGAAGCGTAAATTATGAGCTATATTCCTTACGTAGTAGAAAAAACGGGACGCGGTGAGCGTTCTTATGATATCTATTCACGTCTTTTAAAAGATAGAATTGTTATGCTTAGTGGAGAGGTAAATGACCAAGTTGCTTCTACAATAGTTGCTCAGTTTCTTTTTCTTGAAGCTGAAGACCCAGAAAAAGATATCTATTTCTATATCAACTCTCCAGGTGGAGTTGTAACAGCAGGAATGGCTATTTTTGATACTATGAATTATATCCGTCCAAATGTTGCTACTATCTGTATAGGTCAAGCGGCATCAATGGGCGCTTTTTTACTCTCTTCAGGTGAGAAAGGTAAGCGTTATGCTCTTCCTCATGCTCGTATTATGATTCATCAGCCTTTAGGCGGTGCACAAGGTCAAGCGACTGATATTGCGATTCAAGCAGAAGAGATTCTTCGTATGAAAAAAGAGCTCAATGAGATTCTTTCAAAAAATACGGGACAGAGTATAAAAACGATAGAAAACGACACCGATCGTGATAACTTTATGAGCGCACAAGAGTCTCAAGAGTATGGAATGATTGATGAGGTTTTAATCAAAAACGATAAAGAGTAAAGGAGATTAGATGGCAGGAACGTTAAAGACGCGAAAACGTAGAAATCTTGATGATACAGCTAGTGACGATACAACTCAAATGCCATCTATCTCAACTACAGTAGATATAGACACACCTTCTAGTGACCTAGAAGTTTACTCTAAAGAGGTTTTAAGTACTTTAATTGCTGATAATCTACCGCCTACTCCAAATAACTTTTCACTCTATTTTGACAGACTTCTAGAGGAGAAGAGTGAAAATCTACGTAAACAGATAATTTCACTTTTAGAACTTGAAGCAGACAATGAAGATGAGACAACAATAGCCCTTGAACATAGTCTTAAAAAGGGGTTTCTCTCTGTTAAAAATATACTCTCTGCTACTGCAAACTTGTATAAAAATATGTCTTTAATGACTAAAATTTTAGAGAAGAGAAAAGTAGAGTTAGAGGAGCACCCAAGGGCTGAAGAAGCTATGGGTGTCATACATGCGCTAGAAGGTGATGTGTCAAAGTTAAACTCTATCCTTAAAACGCAGAGTGTACAGATGAAAGCGGTTTATGATGATACTGCAAAAATTGTAAAAAATGTAGAGAATGAGACTATATTTGATAATCAGTTTGGTGTTCATAACAAGCGCTATCTCTTGACAAAAATAGAGCAAGAATCAGGACTCATAAAGCAGTTTAATCACAAAAGTTCACTCATCATGATTGAACTCTCTCGTGAGCTTAGAAAAAGTGTTAAAAATGAGAAGGCTGTACTTCTTATGACAAGAACAATAGCGAGACTTCTGCTCAAAACATCAAGACGAAGTGATGTTGTTGCACACTATGGAAATGGCATCTTCTCTATGCTCTTAAAGCATACAGATATAGAGAGTGCTAAAAAAGCGAGTGAGAGACTTTGTGAATTGGTTTCAAACTCTAACTTCTTTTTGGCCGATCGTGAGATTCAGCTCAAAATATCAATAGGTATTACAAATATAGACTCAATGCATTCTGTTGAAGAGATAGTTGTAAGTGCTATGGATGGAATTGAAAAAGCTTATGAGAAGAAAAAAGTAGACTTTGCAGTCTCTCTTAGAACTGATAGAGATATGGAAGTAGAATAAAAAACGATGAACTTAAATATAGTAGAGTATCCAGATAAAAGGCTGCGTGAAATATCTAAAGAAGTTAAAGAGTTTGATGAAAATCTTCATAAACTTTTAGATGCAATGTACCCAGTTATGATGAGTACAAATGGCATAGGCTTGGCTGCCATTCAGGTTGCCCATCCTCTTCGTGTTTTAATTTTAAACATTCCAGATGAAGATGGAGAACAACCAAAAGAGAACCTAATAGAAATAATCAACCCAGTCATTACTCATAAAGATGGGGAGAGCGTCTATCAAGAGGGTTGTTTGAGTGTACCAAGCTTCTATGAAGATGTTAAGAGGTTTGAGACGGTTACTATTAACTATCAAGATAGAGATGCAAATACAAAGACGATTGAAGCAGATGGGCTTTTAAGTATTGCTATTCAACATGAGATAGATCATCTTGAGGGCATTTTATTTATAGATAAACTCTCATACTCAAGACGTAAAAAGTTTGAAAAAGAGTACAAACGCATGCAAAAAGAGAGAAAGTCTCACTAAACTTTCATTATCGCTTCTGTTATGATTTTTGAGACCGTAAAATAAACTGTGTAAACCCACCTCTTATCCATTAATCACTTGGTATATTTTGACATAATTTCACTGAAAAATATACTAAGCTGAGGAAAAATCTCATACCAACTCCTGATACTAT
>Ga0209345_10003833_pt1 | contig 15100 bp, 13 predicted proteins | sample Cruoilmetagenom7_FD_187294 | JGI IMG/M metagenome (GOLD analysis project Ga0209345, IMG submission 187294) | Oil polluted marine microbial communities from Coal Oil Point, Santa Barbara, California, USA - Sample 7 (SPAdes) (version 2) | ecosystem: Environmental > Aquatic > Marine > Oil seeps ... | reverse complement strand
CGGCCTCGAGCCTCTCGATTTCATCAGGATTTGCGGGGGTCTGCGTGTTCATATCGGGCACCATTGGTTTGGAGCGTACCATGCATAGGCGACCTCCCATATGCCTTGATCAAGATCAATCCGTTTCAGCCGGTTGACGGGTGCAGCATGCGGTCGCAGGCAAAAGCGGCGGCAGGGCGAACGGAACCGACCTTTCAGGCAATCAACCCGATCCGCTCGACAAACCACCACGCGGCAACACCGGCGATCGCCAGCGACATTGGCACGCTGACGCGGGTCCGGTACCAGCTCTTGTCGGAGAACCAGGCGCCAAACAGCGCATAGCAGGCCGCGACAACCGCCAGCTGCCCGATCTCGACGCCAACATTGAAGCCGATCAGCCCGCTGACGAAATGCGCCGGTGACAGGCCGATTTCCGTCAGCACGCCGGCAAAGCCGAGCCCGTGCAGCAACCCGAACCCGAACACCACGAACGGCCGCCAGGGACTGAGCCTGTTGGTCGCCAGATTCTCCACCGCGATAAAGACGATCGAGGCCGCGATCAGCGGTTCGACGATGCTGGCCGGCACCGAAATCACCCCCAGCATGGCCAGCGCCAGCGTCACCGAGTGCGCCACGGTAAAGGCGGTGATCTGGATGAGCAGCGGCTTGAGCCGCGGTGACAGCAGGAACAGCCCGACAACAAAGAGGATGTGATCGAGTCCCTTGGGAACGATATGGGTGAAGCCGATGCCGATGTAATCGAAAAACACCTGGCTGGCGCTCACCGTCAGCCCGCCCTCCACCGGGATTGGCTCGCTGGGGCTTCCATCGCCGAGATAGGCGGAATAGCTGTATTCGCCCTGCGCATCCGGAACCCGGATGACGCTCGGACCGAACGCCGGATTGAATGAAAACACCACCTCCCTGGCATTGACCGGCAATTGGCCCGACAGCGACAACCGGCTGAGCCGGGCGAAATCCGTGTCTCCCACCGGCTCGAGCTCCACGGCAGTGACATCGAGAGCAATCTCGCCCTCATCGGAGGTCAGCTTGACGCCGTTCAGGAACCGCCGTTCGAACCGCCCGAACTCCACCGCAAGCCCGCTCTCGTCGAGACGCCGCAGATCATCGTAACGTCCGGCATTCGGACTGTCGTCGGTATCGCCATGCTCAACACCGATCTCCGCCAGCGCCGCTTCCAGGATCAGGGAAATCTCAAGCCGCACGGTGCCGTCGCCAACAAACACCAGATCGGCAATGGCGGGACGGATTTCATGCGCCCGCGCGCCGGCCAACCCCGGCAAAAGGAGCAGCACGGCAAGCACCAGGCTTGCAAGCACTTGATTTATCGGGCGGGAGAACATCTTCATCTGCAAAGCCATATTGGAGATAACACCATGGAACGACCGGCACGCCGCCACGCGGCCCTTGGAACTGTATGCGCACTAGTTGGCGCGATGCTGGTGGCAAGTCCAGTCTCTGCGCATGAATTCTGGATCGAACCCCATGATTTTCGGGTCACCCCTGAAGCGGAAATCAGCGCAGACCTGCGCGTCGGACAGGACTTCAAGGGCGACGCCTTCCCCTACATTCCCTCCCGCTTTGCCGCGTTCAAGCTTCATGACCGTCTGGGCGAGACAGATGTGGACGGCATTGCCGGAGACCTGCCGGCGCTGAACCTGACACCGCGCGCAGAAGGCCTGAGCATCTTCACCTATGTGTCAGGCGGCGAGCGTATCCGCTTCAGGGACTGGGAGAAATTTGCATCATACCTTGCGCTTGAAGGCCTCGACGCCATCCCTGCCCGTCACGATGCCCGCGGCCTTGCGCGTGACGATACGAGCGAGATCTACACACGCTGCGCCAAGACGCTCGTCACCGTCGGCGATGAGACAACGGACCAGGACCGCGCCACCGGCATGCGGCTTGAGCTGGTCGCCGGACAAAACCCGCTGACGCTCACGCCGGGTGCGGCAATGAGCTTCACATTGCTGTGGGAGGGTGAACCGCTGGCCGACACGCAGGTGGCGCTGTTTCACAAAGGCGAAGATGGCGGCGCCGGCACAAGAAGCCTCACCCGCACCGACGATAACGGCCAGGCCAGCTTCACCATCCCGGCGCAAGGAACCTACATGGCCGCGAGCGTTCACATGATCGATGCACCCGCCGACCGCAATGCCGACTGGCAGAGCTACTGGGCTTCGCTGACGATTGCGGTGGAGTGAGACAGGATTGGAAATCTGAATTGACCGCGCCGAACAGGGATTATCCAAACTCGCGAAAAGCGAACGCCCCACCGATCGAGAATTTGGCAGTTACATTGCCTTGCCGCCTGTCCGACTCAGGCTAAATCCGGATACAGGCATGGGATTTTCATCCATACTTACGTCACCCAGATGCCTAGCTCCGCCCAGCATGAAACAACATTTTGAAACGGATCACTTCGTCAAATTACGACATGTTTTCAAGAATTCACCAATTACAACGCAAGTATTTCACCTCGAAAAATTCAAACCCGAATTGAAGCTGGAAAACGATATATATTGACTTATAAAGCGTGCATCGCGACAATATTTACGACGACTACTTACAGAAACACACGGGCGAGGATGAAGTCATGCGCAGCAAGTCAGCGTTATTGGTTTTTTTTGCATTTGTTCTGATGACACCACCATCATTTGCGGCCTCTGAAATGACCGGCAAGTGGCATGCTAATTCCTCGGGTGGAAAGTTGATGCTGCGGGTTACCGGGGGCAAGACACAAATGAAGCTTTCGGGCAGCTGCAATAAAGGCTGGATTACGGCCCAACCCGCTGATGCTTTTGTCCTTAAAGGGGGCAACCTGGCAATTAACAACTCTTCATTCAAGATTCCGATCGGCGGTGAATGCTCCACCGCATTCGTCAAGGCTTCTAAATCCGGAAATGGGTTCCGTTTCAGTTTCAGAAACAAATGGAGATTCTCTGGATCTGTGAAATAGGCCTGCCCTAAAGCCAATGCGGCGTGACAAACGAATGGCAGCAGTCAGACAACCGCGGCACCGCATTTGACAAGGTGGCAAAGGCCCGAGAGCCGAAGAAATCTCATGTCCTTTACGACCCATGGCGGCCACTCACCCGCTTCAGGAACCGGTCACGCCGATATCATCAGTCTCTTGTCAATTGTCCGCTCAATTACCTCGTCAAAAAACCCCGCCGGACAGCCATCCGGCGGGGTTTTGTTTCGTTCGAACTGGCCCTTTGGCCAGGGCCTCGATGGTCCCTACTGGCCGCCACCCAGCGTATGCACGTAGACAGCCAGCTGCTTGATCGTCGGCTCGCCCAGGCGGTCGAGCCAGGCCGGCATGACGCCGTGCTTGGGGTTGCGGATCTGCGAGACGATCTCCGCCTCGGTCGACGCCTTCAGCCAGATGCCGTCTGACAGACGCGGCGCACCGAAGTCGGTCAGGCCCTCTGCATTGTCGCCATGGCAGGCAGCGCAGTTTTCCTCGTACACGACCTTGCCCGGCGCAACCAATGAAGGATCGGAAGGCGTATCGCTGAGGCTAACCACATAGGCGGCAACCTGATTGATCTGCTCAGGCTCCAGCATGTCGCCAAAGGCCGGCATTTCGGAGTAGTGCGTGTCATCATCGCCGTCATAACGGATGCCGTGCGCAATGGTCTGGTAGATCTCGTCGATCGTCCCGCCCCACAGCCAGTCATCGTCATTGAGGTTCGGATAACCGGCCGATCCGGCAGCGCCCGAGCCATGGCACTGCGCGCAGTTGACCTTGAAGGCCGACGATCCGCCGGCAATGGCAAACTGCAGCAATTCCTGGTCTGACGCGATATCACCCACCGGGGTCGCCGCGATCTTTTCAAGCAGGCCGCCCTGTGCGGCCTTGGCGTCAGCCAGTTCCGCAACCACATCGGCACGGCTCGAATAGCCGAGCAGCCCCGGGGTTGCCCCCTTGATCAACGGAATCGCCGGATAGGCAATCGCGTAGCCGATGGCCCAGATGATGCAGAGGTAGAACGTCCACAGCCACCAGCGCGGCATGGGATTGTCCAGCTCGCGGATGCCGTCCCATTCATGGCCGGTGGTTCTGACGCCGGACACCTCGTCAATGTGTTTCTCGGACATGTCTCAGTCCTCCTTCAACGGGATTTGCGCTGCCTCGTCGGCGGCTTTCTTGGCACCAGGGCGGAGCAGGAAAAGCACCATGCCCACGAACACGACGAACAGGAAGACAAGCCCCCAGCTGTCGGCGAAATGGCGCATTGCGGTATAGGTTTCCATTACACCATCTCCCTACCGGTAACCGGCGGCTTCGTCGTAGGTCGAGAAATCGACCAACGTGCCAAGCATCTGCAAATAGGACACGAGCGCGTCCATCTCGGTGACCATGGCCGGATTGCCGTCGAAATCGCCCAGCTTGGCCTTGGGATAACGCTCCTCGATGCCGGACGTATCCGCCTCGGGATCGGATTGCGCCATCAGGTCGGCCTCGGCATTGGCGATCATGTCTTCGGTGTAGGGCACACCGACGGCAAGGTTCGCGTTCAGCTCGGCCGTGACATTGGCAATCTTGAGCGGCGTTGTGGCCAGGAACGAATAGCTTGGCATGATCGATTCAGGCACCACCGAGCGCGGCTCCTTGAGGTGCTCGACATGCCATTCATTCGAGTAGCGGCTGCCGACGCGGGCGAGGTCTGGCCCCGTCCGCTTCGATCCCCATTGGAACGGATGGTCGTACATCGATTCCGCCGCAAGGCTGTAATGGCCATAGCGTTCGACCTCGTCCCGGAAGGGACGGATCATCTGGCTGTGGCAGGTATAGCAACCCTCGCGGATGTAGATGTTGCGGCCGGCCAGTTCCAGCGGCGAGTAGGGACGCATCCCCTCCACCTTCTCGATTGTGTTCTCGAGGTAGAAGAGCGGTGCAATCTCGACGATGCCGCCGATGGAGACCACCACAAGCGAACCGACCAGAAGCAGCGTCGCATTGCGCTCGATGATACCGTGTTTATCTAACAGTGACATGGTTTTGTCTCCTTACTCTGCCGGCTGCATGACGGGTTCGCTGCCCGGAATGGGGGCCTCGTTCCGCTCATGGCCAAGGATGGTCATCAGTACGTTCCATCCCATGATGACGCCGCCTGTCAGGTACATCAGCCCGCCGATGGCGCGGAGCAGATAATAGGGGTACATCGCCGCCACGGATTCGGCGAAGGAATACACCAGGAAGCCCTGATCATCGTATTCACGCCACATCAGGCCCTGCTGGATGCCGGCAACCCACAGAACCGCCGCATAGACAACGATACCGAGCGTGGCGAGCCAGAAGTGCCAGTTGACCAGACGCATGGAATAGAGCCGCGGACGGTTCCAAAGCTTGGGCACCAGGTAGTAGATGGCGCCAAACGAGATCATGCCGACCCAGCCGAGCGCACCGGAATGCACGTGACCAATGGTCCAGTCGGTGTAGTGGCTCAGCGAGTTGACCGCCTTGATCGACATCATCGGACCTTCGAAGGTCGACATGCCGTAAAACGCCACCGCAATCACCATCATCCGGATGATCGGATCGGTGCGGATCTTGTCCCATGCGCCCGACAGCGTCATCAGACCGTTGATCATGCCGCCCCATGAGGGCATCCACAGCATGATCGAGAACACCATGCCCAGCGTCTGCGCCCAGTCCGGCAGAGCCGTGTAGTGCAGATGGTGAGGACCGGCCCAGATGTAGAGGAAGATCAGCGCCCAGAAGTGGATGATCGAAAGCCGGTAGGAATAGACCGGACGGCCCGACTGCTTGGGGATGAAGTAGTACATCATGCCCAGGAAGCCTGCGGTCAGGAAGAAGCCAACGGCGTTATGGCCGTACCACCACTGCGTCAGCGCATCCTGCACTCCGGAGAAGGCGGAATAGCTCTTGGCACCGAGGAAAGACACCGGAACCGCCAGGTTGTTGACGATGTGCAGCATCGCGATGGTGACGATGAAGGCAAGGTAGAACCAGTTCGCCACATAGATATGCGGCTCCTTGCGCTTGATGATCGTGCCCAAGAAGGTAACCAGGTAGGCAACCCAGACAATCGTCAGCCACAGGTCCACATACCATTCAGGCTCGGCATACTCGCGGCTCTGGGTGATGCCCAGCAGGTATCCGGTTGCGGCCATGACGATGAACAGCTGGTAGCCCCAGAACACGAACCAGCCGAGCTCGCCGCCGAACAGCCGTGCGCGGGAGGTGCGCTGGACCACGTAGAACGATGTCGCGATAAGTGCGTTGCCGCCAAAGGCGAAAATCACCGCCGAGGTGTGCAACGGACGCATGCGGCCGAAGTTGAACCATGGCTCGATGTTGAGATCGGGAAAGGCCAGCTGGAAGGCAACGATGACGCCGACCAGAAACCCGACGATACCCCAGAAGGTCGTGGCGATGATGCCGTATCGCACCACCTCGTCAAAATAACCTGATTTGTCGTCAGCCGATTGGCCCGTGACCGGTGAGAAATTGACTCGCCGCAGCAACAGCACGGTGCTCACCAGCAGGACGAAGAACAGGACCCACATATGGGCCGCGAACAGGTCGTCCTTGGCGAAAGCCACGCCGAGCAACGCCAAGAAGGCAAAGAGGCCCACGGCGATTGTTTCGAAAGCGTATTTCATTGTTGGTATCCCCCAGGGGTATCAGAATAGAGCCGGGAATGCCGCCGTGCCTGCCCCCTTTAGACAAGCTGCGAACCTTCGCCGAACTATGGCACAATTCGCAGAGACGTCTTCATTCTGCATTGATCCAAGTCAAGGACGCAGAGCGTTCCCCCACCTAGTTTTTTACACCGAGAGGGAAACAAAACGAACAATAACATCGCTCTTGGACTGGGAAGAGACCTCATGACAGATAACGCCACCATCAAGCTGGCGCATGGAGAAGACCCGATTGCCGCCTTGCGCAAGGCGCACAAGGATCAATTGCTGCTGTGCGACCGGCTCGAAGAAATCGCCGATTCGCTCCCCGACGGCATCAACCGACAAAAATGCATGTATGCAGCCCGCGCCCTCGGCCCGATGATCAGGGGCGTCCATCGCTTCGAGGAAGACGTGGTGTTCCCGATGATCGCGAAGCGGATGGGGTCCGGCGAGAAAATCGAAGCGACACTGAACCGCTTGCGGTTCGAGCATTGCGAGGATGAGTGCTTTGCCGAGGAACTGACCGAGGCGCTTCACGCACTGGGAAGCGGTGCTCCGGACGTCAATACCGAGGCGATCGGCTACATGCTGCGCGGCTTTTTCGAGGCCATGCGGCGCCACATCGCGTTTGAATCGGAGATGCTGCTGCCGTTGGGGACCGATTCCAGTTCCGGCACCGCGCTCGATGAATAGAAATTCCGGCCGCAACCAGTCGTCAAGTCGCGCTACGCCCGCACATCCAGAACACTGAAGCGGCGCCGGTATTCCGCTGCGGTCAGCCCGGTGACCGACCGGAACACCCGGCCGAAGGCCGACAGGTCATGATACCCCACGGCCCAGCCGACGGCACCGACAGGGTCGCGGGTTCTCTCCAGCAGCCCGCGTGCCTTTTCCACCCGCAGCGCCTGGACGTAGGCATTCGGGTTCAAACCGGTCGCGGCCTTGAAACGGCGGAGGAAAGTCCGCCCGGACAAATTGCTGTGCGCCGCCAGTGCCTCCACCCCCAGATCGTCCTGCACATGCCCTTCCATCCAGAGCTGCAGCGTCAGAATGGTGTCGTCACCATGATTGAGATTGGGCCGGAAGCTGCGGTAGTTGCGCTGTTCGCGCTTGCCCGGATCAATCAGCAGATAGCGGGCTGTGCTGCTGAGCACCTCGACACCCTGCCAGCGTTCGACGAAGAACATCCCCAGATCAACCCAGGCCATCATCCCGCCGGCGGTTATGATGTCGCTGTCGTCGATCAACAGGTGCTCGGGCTGCAGGTCGGCGTCGGGAAAGACTGCGCGAACCTCGTCTTCCAGCGCCCAGTGGGTTGTCACCGGCCGCTTCGCCAACAGCCCGGCATGCCCCAGCCAGAACAGTCCCGCGCACACTGACGCGGTCAATGTCCCCGCGCCGTGCCGGGCGCGAATCCAGCCATGAAATTCCCGGTCTGCCTCTCCGCGGGCATCGCTTCTGTTGGGAGGCACGATCAACGCGTCGTAGTGAACCGATACCGGAGGCAGCCTGCCCGGTCTGAGCACCTCGACATTGATGACGACACCGCCCTGCTCCCCGCTGATCTTGTTGGCCGTGTCGAAAAGGTCGGCCAACCCCAGCACTGCGGCTTCCTGAACGCCCTGATAGGCGATGAGGGCGAGAGACCGGTCCGGTCCGCGCCGATTTGGCGGATTCTGCATAATCTTTGTCATATACGCCAATATATCGCATCCGCTGCCATGTGCAAATCTCTGGCTCTCAACAAAGGGAGACCCGAAATGACTGACACAGCCCTCATTCTCGTCGACATTCAGAACGACTATTTCGATGGCGGCCGCTGGACGCTGAACAGGATGGATCAGGCGAGCGACAACGCGGCGAAGGTTCTGGCCCATGCCCGCAAGAACGGCCACATGATCGTTCACATCCACCACGAGATGCTCTCCGACGACGCGCCCTTCTTCAGACCGGGGACTTCAGGCGCCGGGATCCATCCGAAAGTTGCGCCGCAGGCCGGTGAGGAAGTGTTTCTCAAGCACGCGCCGAACAGCTTCCACAACACCCCACTGCATGCGACTCTGTCGGGACGCGGCATCACCAAGGTCATCATCGTCGGTGCAATGAGCCAGATCTGCATCGACGCAACCACCCGCGCTGCCTCCGATTTCGGCTACACGGTCACGTTGGTGCATGACGCCTGTGCTGCACGGGATGTGGAATTTGACGGCGTGGCAGTGCCGGCAGAACAGGTCCATGCGGCATTCATGAGCGCACTCTCGTTCGGTTATGCCACGCTGCTGGATTGCGAGAGTTTCCTCGCGGGCTCCTGAGCCCCGCCCGATTCGGTCGGCGACACAACCCTTCTAAAGCGCATTTGTCGCTGCACCGTAACTTTGGTCGCACGATGCTGTGGACAAGTGTGGACAACGTGCACAACATTGGTGCTTCGGCGATTCGCTTCGAATTTGGGCTGGCCATGCGCTGACATGGCCACCCACTTTCGTTATTGCAAGCCAACGCCGCCCGCACCAAGTTCAGGACAGTCCAGAAGATGAATGATGCAGCCCGCAAGATAGAGCCGATTCCGGCCCGTGCCGAAAAAAGTCCGCTGTTTCGCGAAGCCCCGTCAAACATCGAGGCCGAACAGGCGCTGCTCGGCGCGATACTGGTCAACAATGATGCCTTTTACCGGGTCTCCGACTTCCTCAAGCCCGAACATTTCCAGGAACCGTTGCACCGCAAGATCTACGAGGTCGGCGGCGACATCATCCGCATGGGCAAGACCGCCAACCCGGTGACCATCAAGACCTTCCTGCCCGCCGACGCCAAGGTCGGCGACATGACCGTGGCGCAGTATCTCGCCCGTCTGGCCACCGAAGCCGTCACCATCATCAACGCCGAGGACTACGGCCGGGCGATCTACGACCTGGCGCTCCGGCGCTCGCTGATCTCGATCGGCGAGGACATGGTCAACATCGCCTTTGACGCGCCGCTCGACATGCCGCCGAGCACCCAGATCGAGGACGCCGAGCGCCGCCTGTTCGAACTCGCCGAGACCGGCCGCTACGACGGCGGCTTCCAGTCGTTCAACGACGCCGTGTCGCTTGCCATCGACATGGCCGGCGCCGCCTATCAGCGCGACGGCGGACTGTCGGGCATTTCCACCGGCATCTCGTCGCTCGATGCCCGCATGGGCGGCTTGCAGCATTCCGACTTGATCGTGCTTGCCGGACGTCCGGGTATGGGCAAGACCTCGCTTGCCACCAACATCGCCTTCAACATTGCCCAGGCCTATGAGGGCGAGGTCCAAGCCGATGGTTCGATGAAGGCCAAGAATGGCGGCGTCGTCGGCTTCTACTCGCTCGAAATGTCGTCCGAACAGCTGGCAACACGTATCATTTCCGAGCAGACCGAGATTTCGTCGTCCAAGATCCGCCGTGGCGAAATCAACGAAGCCGATTTCGAAAAGCTGGTTGGCTGCTCGCAGATGATGCAGAAGGTCCCGCTCTATATCGACCAGACCGGCGGTATTTCCATCGCCCAATTGTCCGCCCGCGCCCGCCGTCTCAAGCGCCAGCGCGGCCTTGACGTACTGGTCATCGACTACATCCAGCTGATGACCGGCTCGGGTAAGTCGAGCGACAACCGGGTGCAGGAAATCACCCAGATCACCACCGGCCTGAAGGCGCTCGGCAAGGAACTCAATGTTCCCATCATCGCGCTCTCCCAGCTGTCGCGCCAGGTGGAAAGCCGCGAGGACAAGCGTCCGCAGCTCTCCGACTTGCGTGAATCGGGTTCGATCGAGCAGGACGCCGACGTGGTGCTGTTCGTGTATCGTGAGGAATACTACGTCAAGAATGGCGAGCCACGCCGCAGCCAGGAAGAAGTGGCCGCCGACATCAAGACCCCGGAATACCTCGCCTGGGAAGAAAAGATGCTGAAGGTGAAGGGCACCGCCGACGTCATCATCGCCAAGCAGCGTCATGGACCGACCGGTACGGTACAGCTGGCCTTCCAGGCGGAATTCACCCGCTTCGAGGATCTGGCCGACAATTCCTACGACCAATTTGTCCACGACGAGTAGGTTTACGCTGTGACGTCATCCGCGAGCACCTTTGAGCACGGCTCCCCTTCCGCCACCACAACGCGCCTGAGCGTTGATCTGGGCGCACTGGCTGAAAACTGGCGGAAGATGCGTGACCTGTCCGGCAGCGCCCGTTGCGGCGCCGCCGTAAAGGCCAATGCCTACGGAACCGGTGCCGACAGGGTTGCGCCAAGATTGGCCCGCGAGGGCTGCAGGGACTTCTTTGTCGCTGACGCCAATGAGGCCGCGGCCCTGAGGCCATTGCTGCCCGACGCCCGCATCTACGTGCTGAACGGCGTCTTCGAAGGCTCGTTCGCGCAAACACTGGCGCATGACCTGATCCCGATCATAAACTCGCCGGAACAAGCCGCCTTCTGGTGCGCAAATGCCGATGGCCGCGCCTACGCCTTGCATATCGACACCGGCATGAACCGGATGGGCCTGACACCCGAGGAAGCTGCAGCGCATTCACAGGGCAGCGCACCGCCTCCCTGCCTTGTGATGAGCCATTTCGCCTGCGCTGACGATCCCGATCATCCGCTGAACCAAGAGCAGATCAAGCTGTTTGACAGCATCAGGCCCTGCTTTGCCGGGATCGAGGCGAGCCTTGCCAATTCCGGCGGCATTTTCCTCGGATCAGCAACCCATCACGACCTGACGCGCCCGGGCATTGCGCTCTATGGCGGCGATCCGGTGTCGGATGTTCCAAACCGGATGCGCACCGTTGTCACCGCACAAACACGCGTGCTTGTCATCCGCAATGCAAAGGCCGGCCAGACAGTGAGTTACGGCGCCGCGCACACGCTGACGCGCGACAGCCGCATCGCGGTCTGCGGCGTGGGCTACGCCGACGGCTTTCACCGGAACGGCTCGGGCGCCGGCGTGCCGTTGCGGTCTGCGGTGCCGCAAGGCGCTTTTGGAGCCATCAATGGCACGCGCATTCCGGTGATCGGCAAGATCACCATGGATCTGACCATGTTCGATGTGACCGACCTGCCCGATGGTGCTGTGAATGCCGGAGACTGGGTCGAATTGCTTGGTCCAACCGTCTCGCTGGAACAAGCAGCAACCGCGGCCGGCACCATCAGCTATGAATTGCTCACCAGCCTAGGCCGCCGCCATGCCCGCAGCTATGTGGATTGATGACAACCGCCACTGATGATCGATAAATGCCGGCCGTCTGCGCAATGCGGCCAACCTGCATCAGGTTTTTCATGGATCAGCATGGAAAAGCAGAACAAACAGTGGACAAACCGCCATCTTCCTGACAAACCGGCGACAGCAACAGAGGTAACTGATCCTTGGCCAAAGCCCGCGTTCAATTTGTTTGTCAATCCTGCGGCACCGTGCATGCCCGCTGGGCCGGAAAATGTGACGGTTGCGGCGAGTGGAACACGATCGTCGAAGACGACCCCACCGGCGGCATAGGTGGCGGTCCCGGCACCGCAGCGCGCAAGGGCCGTGCGGTGGCGCTCGCCAGCCTTTCAGGCGAGATCGAGGAAGCGCCGCGCATTTCCACCAGGGTCAGCGAACTCGACCGGGTGACCGGTGGCGGATTCGTGCGCGGATCGGCAGTGCTGGTCGGCGGTGATCCCGGCATCGGCAAATCCACACTTCTGATGCAGGCCGCTGCCGCCCTCGCCCGGCAGGGCAACCGGGTGATCTATGTTTCGGGCGAAGAAGCCGTCGCCCAGGTTAGGCTCAGGGCGCAACGGCTGGGTGCTGCTGATTCGGGCGTCCTGCTGGCGGCGGAAACCAATGTCGAGGATATCCTCGCCACGCTCGCCGAAGGCAAACGTCCCGATTTCGTCATTATCGATTCGATCCAGACGCTCTGGAGCGACCTTGCCGGTTCCGCGCCGGGCACGGTCACGCAGGTGCGTACCGGCGTGCACGCCATGGTGCGCTTCGCCAAGCAGACCGGCGCTGCCATGGTCCTGGTCGGGCACGTGACCAAGGATGGCCAGATCGCCGGCCCCCGCGTGGTCGAACACATGGTCGACGCGGTGCTGTATTTCGAAGGCGACCGCGGCCACCACTACCGCATTCTCAGAACGGTCAAGAATCGCTTCGGCGCCACCGACGAGATCGGCGTGTTTGAAATGTCCGACAAGGGGTTGCGCGAAGTTGCCAACCCGTCGGAACTGTTCCTCGGAGAGCGCAATGCCAAGGCCCCCGGCGCAGCGGTGTTTGCCGGCATCGAGGGCACCCGGCCGGTGCTGGTCGAGGTCCAGGCGCTGGTGGCGCCTTCGAGTCTGGGCACACCGCGCCGTGCGGTGATCGGCTGGGATTCGGCGCGCCTGTCGATGATTCTCGCAGTGCTCGAGGCCCATTGTGGCGTGCGCCTTGGCAGCCATGATGTCTACCTCAATATCGCCGGCGGATACCGCATTGCGGAACCCGCGGCCGATTTGGCTGTGGCCGCAGCGCTGGTTTCCTCGCTTGCCGGGCTTGCCCTTCCCGCCGATTGCGTCTATTTCGGCGAAGTCAGCCTGTCGGGGGCTATCCGTCCGGTGGCGCAAACGGGTTTGAGGCTGAAGGAAGCCGAAAAACTGGGCTTCGCCAACGCGGTATTGCCATCGGGATCCGCCGACCTGCCAACGAGGTCGGGCGCCGGTCTGGCCCAGATGGAAACACTGGCGGATCTGGTCGCGCGCATTGCCGGGTCCAAGGGTGCGGCCCTGACCGGAAGTGACGAGGACGAAAACTGAATTCAGCCTATCCGGGAGCCAGGAACGGCAATGGTAGGCAGAGCCTGAACGGAACGCGATTTCATGCCCATTACCCTTCTTGACGGCATCCTGCTTGGCATCACGCTGTTTTCTGCAGTGCTTGCCATGGTTCGCGGATTTTCGCGCGAGGTGCTGGCCGTCGCTTCCTGGATCGCTGCCGCTGCCGCGGCCTATTTCCTCTACCCCCTGCTCACGCCGCTGGCGCTGAAATACACCTCGTCGGACAAGATCGCCATGATCGGCTCCGCCGCACTGGTGTTTCTGATCGCGCTGATCGTGGTGTCCTACATCACCATGCGCATTGCCGATTTCATCATCGACAGCCGCATCGGCGCGCTCGACCGCACCCTCGGCTTCGTCTTTGGCGCAGCACGCGGTGTGTTGCTGGTTGTTGTCGCCATGCTGTTCTTCAACTGGCTGGTGGCCTCGCCAAAGCAGCCTGAATGGGTGGTAACCGCGAAATCCAAGCCGATGCTCGATTCACTGGGTGCCAAGCTGGTCAACATGCTGCCCGATGATGCCGATGCAACGATCCTTGAACGCCTGCGCGGCGGCGGTTCGCAAGAACCGGGATCCGATGCGGCTCCCGCCACCAGCGGATAGGAATTCCGGCCGGGATCAATCCGGCGGGTCTACATGAAGGGTTCGACGCCGATGACAGACAGTGGCTTGAAACCGGTCGACAACGAAGCCGATGACTTCCATGACGAATGCGGCGTGTTCGGCATCTTCGGAAAATCCGAGGCTGCAGCCGTTGTCACTCTGGGTCTGCACGCGCTTCAGCACCGCGGTCAGGAAGCCGCCGGCATCGTTGCTTTCGACGGCCAGCAGTTTTCCGTCGAGCGCCATGTCGGCCTGATCGGTGACACCTTTACCAAGCGCTCGGTCATGGACCGGCTGCCCGGTGACCGCGCCATCGGCCACACCCGCTATTCCACCACCGGCGGCGAAGGCCTGCGCAACGTCCAGCCGTTCTTTGCAGAGTTTGCCGGCGGCGGCTTTGCCATTGCCCACAATGGCAACATCACCAATGCACTGACCGTGCAGCGCGAATTGCAGAAGCGCGGCTCGATTTTCTCCTCGACATCGGACACCGAAGTCATCCTGCATCTGATCGCCACCAGCGAGAAGGCCCGGATCGTGCCGAAGTTCATCGATGCACTGTCGCGGATCGAAGGCGCCTATTCGCTTGTGGGACTGTCGGAGAAAAAGATGATCGGCGCGCGCGATCCGCTCGGCATCCGGCCGCTGTGCATCGGCGATCTCGACGGCGCCTATATTCTCGCATCGGAAACCTGCGCGCTCGACATCATCGGCGCCCGCTTTGTCCGCGACGTCCAGCCCGGCGAGGTGGTGGTGATCACGTCCAAGGGAATCGAGAGCCATTTCCCCTTCGAGAAACAGTCACCACGCCTGTGCATCTTCGAATACGTCTATTTCGCCCGTCCCGACTCGACCATCGAGAACCGCAATGTCTACGAGGCGCGCAAGAAGATCGGCGAGGAACTGGCCAAGGAATGCCCGGTCGATGCCGACGTCATCATCCCGGTTCCCGATTCCGGCACGCCTGCGGCCATCGGTTTCTCCCAACAGGCGGGGCTGCCCTTTGAACTCGGCATCATCCGCAACCACTATGTCGAGA
>Ga0209345_10003831_pt1 | contig 15106 bp, 14 predicted proteins | sample Cruoilmetagenom7_FD_187294 | JGI IMG/M metagenome (GOLD analysis project Ga0209345, IMG submission 187294) | Oil polluted marine microbial communities from Coal Oil Point, Santa Barbara, California, USA - Sample 7 (SPAdes) (version 2) | ecosystem: Environmental > Aquatic > Marine > Oil seeps ... | reverse complement strand
AGATGCAGAAAAATCCAAGCAATTCTGCGCAGACGGTATTGGTTTAATACGATCAGAAATTTTTTACTTACAAAATGGAGAACCTTTTGATGAAAAACTTAATGCAGACTTCTATAACCAATTGATTCGATCATCTCCTGATGGTCCTATCACTCTGCGCTTACTTGACATTGGAGCTGACAAAAAAACACATAAAGATATTAAAGAGATGAATCCAGCTCTAGGACTCAGAGGCGCTAGATATATTATCGCGAAACAAGATCTATTAAAAAAACAGATTAATGCAATATTGAACATTAAAGATAAAGCAAATCTAAAACTACTGATCCCTTTTGTTACAAACGTTGATGAATTTATTGTCATAAAAGAGATAATTGTAGACTCCTTTGTAAAAAATGGCTATGACGTTCCTCCTGTTGGGGCAATGATTGAAATCCCATCCATTATATTCACTCTGGATAAACTATTACTGCATGCTGATTTTTTTAGCATAGGGACTAATGACCTTTTTCAATATATTTATGCCGTGGATAGAACTAACCCATCAGTCAGTTCCTTATACAGTCCTGATACCCAATCCTTTTATGGTATTTTAGAATTGGTATACGATAAGCTAGCTCCGTCGGGAAAAGATATTGAGATATGCGGAGAAATCACAGCAGATAAAAATATCCTAAAAAATTTAATTCAGATAGGATTTAATAAATTCAGTGTAAATCCTTATGTAATAAAGACTCTCAGACAATTTCTTATAGCAGAAAACATTTAATTTCTATTTATTTTTGACACTCTTCTGATTTAACTATGAAACTTTTAATCGCAATATTAACAATATAGTATTGTAAATATGATATATTTTAAATAGTATAACGGCTTAATGTTAAAGAAAATAGTAACCGACATATCTTTATTATTTTTTTCTGGTTTTCTCCTATTATTATCCACCCCTGGATACGACATATATATTCTAGCTTACTTTGCGCTAACCCCAGCATTTTATGTATTTAAAAACGGCTATATCAAACCTGTTATATCAGGTTTGATATTCGGCATATTATTTTATTCTTTTGCATTAAAGTGGGTAATAACCAGCGTAAGCCATTTTGGGAATGCACCTATACCAATCGGGATTGCCGTTCTCTTGTTATTTTCTTTCTATTTATCACTATATTGGGCCACTTTAGCCCATTTTATAAAAATGAAAGATAATATTCTCCTGCTTTCATTAATTTTTGTTGTTTTGGAGATCATTAGGTCTATTCTTTTTACAGGCTTCCCCTGGCTAAACCTGGGCCTAACTCAGTACAATAACAATCTTGTGATAGGCTTAGCCTCATTAACAGGAGAATTTGGCATCTCCCTATTATTAGTGATGTCTAATTTATTATTTTTAAATTTTATACAATCCAAGAAATTCAAATATATTTTATTTTGTATAATTTTAATTTCTCTATGTCACCTACTTGGATATATAATAAAAATAAATGACAGCCCCATTAAATATGCGATAAACATTGGGGTAGCACAACCTTCCTATAAACAAGAAACAAAATGGATCCCTAGCCAAAGATACTCAATAACCAAACAGATAAAAGAGATGATTGACAAAGCATACAGCTATAACAATAATCTAGTGGTACTACCTGAATCTCTTTTCCCCTTATTTATTGAAGAAGATCATGATTTGATGGATTATTTGATAAATCTATCCTACAAGAAACCACTGATCTTCGGTAATATTAGGAGAGAATACAATAATAACCAGAAATATAAATATTATAATAGTGTATTCTTTTTCGATAAAGGGAGTTATGATGTATACGATAAAGTTCATCTTGTCCCCTTCGGCGAATATTTCCCATTTAAAACTCTTTTTAAACCTATAAAATATTATTTTTTTGGAGATAGCGATAATTTTTCTTCTGGAAATAAATTGAAAATTTTTAATATAGGGGATATAAAATTGGGACCATTAATATGCTATGAAGGAGCTTTTTCTGATTTTGCACTCGATTTAGTTGACCAACATGCTGACATTATTATTGTCGTTACAAATGACAGTTGGTTTGGTAATGGTATTGGAAGAAACCAGCACCTTGCTATAGCTGTCGTGAGAGCTGTAGAATCTGGCAAAAATATTATTCGAGCAAGCCAGTCAGGGATATCAGCTTTTATTACCCCAAAAGGTAATATAGCTAAGCATCTTGACGTAGGTCAGAATGGTATCATAGAATATAATGTGGAGGTATCACCCCATGCAACTTTTTTTAGCATTTTTAAGTACTTATGGCTGGTGATTTTGCTTCTATTCTTTTTCTTTATATTTATCAAAAAAAATAGGAAAAGGATTGTAAAAAAATGGTTTTCAAATTATATTAATGGTAATTAAGTATGTGGGGTGAACAATGTTTGGTTTGGGTACTCAAGAACTTATAATTATTTTGGTGATTATTATGATTATTTTTGGCGCAGGTAAGCTGCCACAAATAGGGGAAGGGCTCGGGAAAGCTATCAAAAACTTCAAAAAAGCAACAGATAATGATGCTATTGATATTACACCGGATGACAATGCCAAAAAAACTGAAATTTCTGATGACAAAAAGAATCTATAGAAAGCTAACCGCCACTAAGTAGTTCTTTTAACACCTTGTTATTTTTAGACAAGTTAGACAAGTTGTTACACCGATATTTTTATTGATTTTGTCAGTAGAGCGTTATTCATTATATCTGTAGAAAGGATCAGCTGTTAGTTTATGCACAACATCTATTTAGGTAAATATCTATATAGGGAATCATTCCTTCACGATTTTCATCCTTTATTGAAATTTTTTATACTTATATTGTTAATCATTTTTTCCGGGACAATTTCTACACTTGCAGATGTTTTTAAATATCTTTTGGGTTTTATACTTATTCTAGTGTTTTCTAAAATTAAAATCAAAGAAATAATGTTAACAATAAACCCATTTAAATACTTATTGATATTCACATTTTTCTTACAGTTTTTATACAGTGAACCTTCATCCAAAAGCATATTTTCTGATTTTGAAACGGCTTGTACTGTTACCAGCAGATTTTTATTGATGATACTCTTTTCATCAATCTTAACATTGACAACAAAACCTATAGATATAATAAAAATTCTATATTTTAGCATTAAGCCTCTAACTATATTCAAGATTAATATAAAAAATATTACAACATCTGGTATCATTGCTCTGAGATTTATCCCTTTATTATTCGAGGAAACTGAAAAAATATTGGACGCACAAAAATTCAGAGGTGAAATTCCCCAGAAAGGTTTTATGAAAATACTGAACTTAGATACCCTTATAATACCGTTAATAATAAGGGTATTACATTATGCAGATCAAATCTCTATTACACTAAAATTTCGGAAAAACTGGGATTCAATATTAATTTTAGATAAAGCTGAAAATAAAGAATACATCATCTTTATTTTCTTATTAGCTGCACTACTGATAATTTACCTTATATAATAAAATATATCATTTTATAATATTAATCCCCCTCTCCAGGTTTAATATTACCTATAGTTTCCAATGTTATATACTCCATATACCAATCAGAAAATTTATCATCAACCCATTCTTCATCTTCTTTTGTTAACTCTACAGACAAAGATTTATACTGTTGATTTAACATATCCAATTCTTCTCTTTCAGAAGCATTCAGATAGTCATCGCGATCACTCAAAAAAGTTACTTTCTTTTTTATTTCAAGATATGCTATTTTTATATCACTCATGAGCTCGCATTTAGCATAATGGTATAATTTATGATAATTGAATCATAAATAAATGCCTATCTTTTTTGCAAGCAAAAATACAGCCAAAGCATATTTGTCGCTTGGATTATACGATTTCAAAGCAAGAAAATTGTCAAAAGTTGCCCAGTATTCAGGCACACTTCCATTGTCGAGAGCAACAATTTTGCAAACATATTTATTGCTACTATCTAAACTAAACACTACCCCTAATTTTTTAAAATCAGCAATAGTTCTTTTGCAACATAAAACCTTATTCATATCCACATTGTTACCCATCCTCACTAAAATAGCTGTGGGTTTCCCATTTTCCCATCCGTTTTTTCTCAAATAGTTTGCAATACTTGCAACAGAATCAGCCACTGAATTAACAAGATCTATATTTGAATCACCATCAAAGTCAATTCCATATTTATAGATAGATGACGGCATAAACTGAGGTAAACCTATTGCTCCTGCATAAGAACTATATATATTAAATGGGTCCAATCCATTTTCATATGTAAAAATTATATAATTTTTAAACTCATTCATAAAATAGTCTCTTCTTCTGGGGTAATTAAATCCAAGAGTACCAAGAGCGTCTATAGCCCTATATTGAAATCTGTGTTTACCATAATATGATTCTACCCCTATGATAGACACCAATATTTCGGGGATAATATCATATTGTTTTGATACATCGAGTATTTTATTTTTATGTTTTTTATAAAAGACTGTGCCATTTTTTATCCTATTGTTGTTAATAAAAATCTTTTTATAGTTGTCCCACATGGTTTTTTTTTCTGCAGGTCTATCCATATTATCAACAATCTTTTCTATATAGTTATATCCATCTAATATACGTAGAGAATATCCCTCAGGGATGCCATATTTCCTATATAACTCACTGGGTATAGTGTTGTCATATTTTTTAGATGTGCCAGTATCTGCATGCACATCCACTGGCAAAAAAAATAAAAATAACAACAGTAACATATGTATAATTTTATATCTCTTAAGCATCTTTTCTTATAAATATTTTTTTTAATTCTATAAAAACAAAAATAATTATACCACTGAGAAAACAAGTCAATAATTCTTTTATAGATAAACTTACGGTATCAAAATATCTATGGAAAAATGGAGTATATATCACAATAAGTTGGGCTATTATTGAGAATATAACGGATAATATCAAGGGCTTATTACTAAAAAAACTAGATTTTAAAACTGAACGATTAGATCTTATCGCAAGCACAATACCCATTTGCATAAAAGTTAGAGATGTAAATATCATAGTCTGCCATGAAGCTGCCCCCAGCGGGACATCTGCCTGTTGTGACCAGTTATAATAACCGATAAGTAAAGCGATCATACCTGAAAAGAGCCCAATCCATAATATATCAACGAGTACTGCCTTATTAATAATCGGCTCTCCAATTTTTTTAGGAGGCCTTTGCATTGCGTTCACTTCTGCCGGTTCTATACCTAAAGAGATAGCAGGCAGACCATCTGTCAACAAATTTATCCAAAGAATCTGAAGTGGCGTAAGAACTAGCGGCATAGACAAAAAAGGCGATACAAACATAACAAATAACTCCCCTGTGTTCCCGCTTAGTAAAAATTTTATAAACTTTCTTATATTATCAAAAATTACTCTTCCTTCTCTTACTGCCTTTATAATTGACGCAAAATTGTCATCAAGTAAAACAATATCTGAAGCTTCTTTTGATACCTCAGTCCCTGAAATACCCATTGCAATACCTACATCTGCTTTTTTAAGAGCAGGTGCATCGTTAATTCCATCACCTGTCATCGCAACAATATTTTTCCCCTCTTGGAGTGAATCAATAATAGTTAATTTATGTTCAGGCGATACTCTTGCATAAATATTATTCTTTGCAACAATGCCATCTAGTTCATCTAAGGCGGCAGAAGACATTTGCCGTCCAGTGATTATTTGTGTGCTATCAATGCCAACTCTTTCAGCAATGTTACTGGCAGTAAGAGGATAATCGCCAGTAATCATGATTAACCTTATACCAGCATTCTTGGCAATCTTGACAGCTTCCTTAATTTCAGGCCTAGGGGGATCAATCAAACCTATCAGCCCTATAAATATCAGATTTTGTTCATATGTACTGCTATCTTTAGAAAAACCGTTCCTGGTTTTGATAGCAAAGGCAAGAACCCTTTCCCCACTGGAAGAGATTTTATTATGTATTCCTATTATTCTCTCCCTGTCATCTTTTCCTAATATATTTATTTTATTATCATTAAATATTCTTCCACAAATAGAGAGCACACTTTCCAAACCACCTTTAGTAAATACTATGTTACTACCCCCCAGTAGTTCATTGGGCAATCTTAATCCTTTGGGAAGTGATATCATACTAGAAATACTGCCCAACGAATAAACAGTAGTCATTCTCTTTTTCTCTGAATCGAAAGGTATCTCCACAATTCTTTTGAGTCCCTTTTTTGTTTTGTATTCATATCTGCCAACAGCCTTTAATAATGCAAGTTCTGTAGGATTAGAGGTAATCATACCGGTATCGCTTAATTCTGCATCATTGCACAAAAGAGCATTCACAAACAACAAATTGAATCCTGTAATGTTTTCCAGATCATTTTCTGTGATTTTGGAAATATCCACAGGTTCAAATATATCTGGCACAAAAATAGAGCTCACACTCATCTTGTTTTGTGTAATTGTCCCTGTTTTATCAGAGCATATTACCGTTACTGAACCTAACGTCTCAACTGCAGTTAATTTCCGTATCAAGGCATTTTGTTTCAGCATCCTCCCAGCGCCAACAGCCAGAGTAACAGTAATGACAGCAGGAAGCCCTTCAGGCACAGCCGCAACAGCCAGACTTATAGCAACAAGGATGAGTTCTCTCAGATCCTCCCCCCTTAACAACCCCATAAAAAAAACAATACACACAAGAAAGACAGACAATATAGCTAACCATACACCCAGTTGTCCTATTTTCTTTTGCAGTGGTGTTTTCACTTTTCCAGCTGATTGTGTACTCGCAGCTATCTTACCCAATTGGGTATCCATCCCCGTTGCAACCACTATAGCCCTGCCTCTTCCGCCACTCACCTTTGTTCCCATAAACCCCATATTAAACCTGTCACCAAGGCCAACTTGTTTGTTAATTGCTTCCGTTTTCTTATACACAGGCATAGATTCCCCTGTGAGAGCAGCCTCCTGCATTTGAAGATTAACAGCATCAATAATCCTGCTGTCTGCCGACACAAAATCTCCAGTTTTAAATTCCAGAATATCACCTGGCACTAGTTTATTAGAATCTAACAATACCTTTTTACCACCCCTTATTACTGTTACTTTAGGTGTAGCTAGTTTTTTTAATGCTTCTAATGTTTTTTCAGCTTTATACTCCTGTCTGAAGCCAATTGCTGCATTGAGTATTATTACAACAAGAATTGCTGCAAAATCGTTAAAATCTTTCATCAAAAAAGCTATAAGGGCTGCTGCCATAAGAAGGAAAATCATTACATTAAGGAATTGGCGAAGAAAAATATTAATTACTGAAACATGCTTTTTGCTTGTAAGTTCATTGGGTCCGTATTTATTAAGAAGCTCCTCTGCCTGGCTTTCAGAAAGACCAATACTGACACCAGTATTAAGCTTTGCTGCAGTATCGCTAACAGATATTTTATACCAGTCTATCATATTTATTTCTTACACCTGAGTTCTTATAATATAAACAGATATCACTTCTATTTCAATATTATAAGTTAAATAAACATTTACTTCCAATTGAATTATTTTTATAATGTTGAATGGACAAAAATTTAATAATTGCTCCGTCTATCCTCAGCGCAAACTTTTCAATACTTGGAGATGAAATCAGAAAAATAGACAGAGCTGGTGCAGACTGGATACATATTGATGTTATGGATGGAGTATTTGTCCCCAATATAACAATAGGACCTCCTGTTGTAAAACATCTCAGACAATTTAGCAGCAAAATCTTTGATGTTCATTTAATGATAATTAAGCCTGAAAGTTTTATTTTGCCTTTTTATGAAGCTGGCGCAAATTGTTTAACAGTTCATTTCGAGTCCACAAACCATCTACACAGATTAATTTCCGATATAAAGGGGTATGGTCTGAAAGCCGGAGTATCCATAAATCCAGCGACACCTGTTATTCTTTTAGAAGAAATTCTACCTTTTGTTGATATGGTACTTATCATGAGTGTAAACCCAGGATTTGGTGGACAATCTTTTATTAAAACATCCATAGATAAAGTAAGGAAATTAAAAGAATTAGCTGCTAATTTGAATCCAGAATTATTGATAGAAATAGACGGCGGAATTTCAGATAAAAACATACACATGGTCAAAGAAGCAGGCTGCGACATTATCGTCGCAGGAAGTTATATATTTAAATCAAAGGACTATAAAAAAGCTATTAACTCCCTCAGAGTATGATGTTTTTTCTAATTTTTTATAAGATTTCTGCAATAATCCCTGAAGTTATTAACTCCAATAAAAAATTCTCTCATCATCACAACCCAATAATACTGTCCCTTTTTGGTTAGCCTCATTTCATTTTCGTCAACCTTCAGAGCATTTATAAATTTCAGAAACGCTATCTCCTTTTTCAGGTTGTTGTAAAATAATTCACCATATTTTGTATTTATATATGATCTTGCGACTCTAATCCCAAAAAGCTTCATTAAAAAGTCATATCTAATCTGTTCCGATATAGTAAATTTACGGGTAAAGGATACCGGAGAAACACCGTTATTTAACCTGTCTATATATTCCTTTATTGAAAAAGTATTAGAAACAAGCATACCACCATAGTAACCAAAAGATCCGCTCCCAACTCCTACATATTCGTCATAATTTATAATATATTCATCCACCATGTCACTAGCCTTCGAAAAGCACCAGGCTGTATTTGGTTTATATTTTTTTTCTATATGTCTTCTTATATGATAATAATATATTTTCTCACTTAGAAAACTGAAGTTTTCAAATCTTCTTTTCATAAGTTTATTGATAGATTTGGAAACCATTAAAGGATAAAAAGTGACTTGGTCAATATCTAAGGATGTTATTATTTCACAATCTCTTTTAAGGGTGTCTTTATTCTGCCCTGGGAAATTGAAAATAAGATCAGCGTTTAGTGTTTTAAATTCACCATTTACATCCCTGAGTCTTTTTTGGATATCATCTCCACTTCCGTACTTTTCATAACGACGCATCTCCTTCAATATTTTGTCATCCAAGCTTTGGACGCCCACAGACAATCTGTCAATGTGTGATTCTTTTAGTATTTTTATATGTTTATCAGTTAAATGATTAGGATTTGTTTCACAGGATATTTCAGTAATATTAAAGTTGTCTCTCACTAACTTTATAATTTCTGCAAGCTTATCAATATGGATTGTTGGTGTTCCTCCCCCTATATAAACTGACTGGAAACTAAAGCCAAGATTCTTGTATATCAAAATCTCTCTCTTTAATGCATCAAAGTATTCCATTGCCAGAGCGTCTTCATACACAACCCTATTAAATGAACAATAAGGGCACAGTTCTTCACAAAAAGGTATGTGAATATATAAGATCATGGGTTTAGCAGTATTATATTGTGGGATAGTAAACTTGTCTACAGAGTCCAACTTTGTATATCTGCTATTTAGATCCCTAAAATGCTTAACAATTAAATTTTCGGTCAACATTGTTTACTGCCATATGAAAAATATCTATTTTTACAACTGCGCAACGGTAAACTATCCTATCAAATTTGTAAAGACAAAAACTAGTATGGTTATTTATTATACGCCATAAACCTTTGTACAGAAAAAAGATGTTGCTATTTACACATAAACTTCGTTCCATCCACCTACTAAGCTCGAAAATGCGCAATAAAAGGCTTTAACATCAAAAAATCACTCGAAAACAATACATTTTCCTCATAATATAAGTCACTTGAAATATTCTGATAATGAGCAACCGACTTATGAAAAAAAATTTAGGGATTATTGCAGGACAAACCAAATCACTTATTTCATTAATAATAGATTCAAGCAAAACCTCAAAAGATATAAAAGCAACAACAGATATCGATATAAAAATTGTGAACCTCATGTAAGACCCTATAACCGTGGACAGTTATGTTGCATTATGGAATTATGCAGTAGATGTAACGAGTGACAAGGCTCTGGCTCTTCACCTCAGCCAAAATATGGATCCCCTGCAGTTTGGCTTTGTTAAGCATATAGTAAAATACAGTAAAAGTCTTCAAGGTGCGTTTCAACTCTGGCACAATTATCCCTGGATGGCAGACTCAATCCATAAAACTGATTGGCGTCAAGAAGGCAACGAAGTTATTTTATCCTTCAGGATCTCTTCTCCAACCCACCAGTCAAGATACTCTATTGAATATGTTATGGCTGTAATCGTCAATTATGTCTGCTTTCTTACAGAAAGGGATATCAAACCAAAAGTCGTCCATTTTAACTACCCTGAACCTGAATATAAGGCAGAATATAAAAAAATATTCAAATCAAAAATTTTATTTAATCAGAAAACAAATTCAATATTTTTCCCTAAAGATGTTCTTCTTTACCCTATTAAGCATCATTATCCCTATATATTGTCGATACTAAAACAGTTTGCGGACAACAATAAAAATCATAAACAACGCCTCATTACAATGAAAGAGAAAGTAATTGAACAGATAGTAGCGAGCCTTCCTGGGGGGAGGGTTTGCGCCGAGGGTACTGCCAGAGAACTTTTCATGTATCGAAGCACTATGCAGCGTAAGCTTAAACAGGAGGAAACAACTTTTAAGGAATTACTGGATGAAATTCGCAAAAAAATGGCGCTCTCCTATCTTGAGCAGAATCTATCCATTACCTAGATAACATACCTTCTTGGCTTCAGCTCTCCCAGCTTTTTTGGTCACACTTTCAAACGCTGGTTTGGTGTAAGCCCAGACAAAATGAAATAATATTTTGTCTGATTATCAATAAGAGTAAAAATTGCTCTAGATTCGCTGTTGAACCAAAAAAACATTTTTTTGGGGTGTTAAAACATTGTCTCTTAGAATTAATGATGCTTATAATACGTTATATATTTAGGTTGTTACGTTTAAAAAATTTTACAAATATTTAAAAGCAGATAAGGTAAATTATTAAGAACTATATGTCCGATTGATATTAGCTTGTTTGATATTTTCAAGGAGAAAAAAATAATGAAAAAATTTATTATCTGTGTGTATGTTCATCTAGTTTTATTGTTTATCATCTTTTCCAGCTCTTTTGCTGCCGAGGTATCAACTGTATTTAATGGGAATGAGGTTAAAAGAGGATTAGATAAAAATGCTGATAAACCTAATTTCATTATAATATTAACAGATTATATGGGTTATGGAGATTGGAACGGTGGCGGTAATCCCACAATATATACACCTAATTTGAATAAGATGGCATATGAAGGTATGTATATGAGCCAATTTTATGCAGGCAGTCCTCTGTATTCCCCAAGCCGAGCTTCCTTGCTCACAGGGAGAAATACAATCAGGACAGGTGTATTGGGAGTTTTTAGACCTTATAGTAATCAAGGTTTACTTGAAGATGAAATAACAATAGCAGAAGCATTGAAACCCCTGGGATATAAAACGGGATGCATAGGCAAATGGCATCTGGGAAAAACAGATAGTTATCACCCTTTAAACCATGAATTTGATTATTATTATGGGTTATTGAACAGAGGACTTATTCTTAAAAGAAATTATGATATTATTCAAGACAGTGTTGACAGAAACACCCTTACAAAAAAATATACTGAAGAAGCCGTTAATTTTATTGCGGAAAATAAAGACGATCCTTTTTCCCTTTATCTGCCCCATACAATGCCTCACATTCCAATTGCCACATCAGATGATTTTGTCGGCACATCTAAGCATGGGCTATATGGAGACGTAATAGAGGAACTCGATTGAAGTGTGGGGAGGATTCTTGAGACTTTGGATTATTATGGCCTTAGTGAAAATACTCTTGTAATGTTTAGCAGTGACAATGGTCCATGGATAATAAAAAAACAGGATGGCGACAGTGCTGGACTATTGCGAGGAGAAAAGGGAGATACCTAGGAAGGGGTTGTTGAGAAAACTATAGATAGAATAATAGCTTTCAACAGCTCTGTCTTGCTGGAATATTTTAGAACACTTCCTTCAGAACTTTGGAATTATCGAACTTACAAAAAGAGAGGGAGTAGACTATAATAATGACTAAAAATTAAACTTATAATAAAAAGTTGGACATCTGGCAATACAATATTATTTTTCTATACCTTCCCTTGCCAGAATTCCTTCATTATAATAATGTTTAACTTCCCTCATCTCTGTTACCAGATCCGCAGCATTTAAAATATCCTTATCAGCGTATCTGCCTGTCAAAACAAGTTCAATACCTTCAGGTTTATGTTCCATACATTGCACAACCTCATTCTTATTGAGCATTTTATAATATATAGCTATGTTAATCTCGTCAAGGATGACTATGTCAAATTTCCCCTCGTTTACAATCTCTTTAGCCCTTTCCCAGCCCTCATAAGCCAAACTGATATCAATATCCTCCGGGTCATTTTGAATAAAGCAGCCTCTTCCATAGGTTTCTACCTGTACAAAGGGTAAATATTTTTTAAATGTTTTATGCTCTGAATAGGCATCACTCTTAATAAACTGCCCCATATAAACTTTTAATCCAGCACCAACTGCCCGTATAACAAGACCTATTGCTGCAGTAGTTTTACCCTTACCGTTGCCTGTATACACATGGATATAACCCTTCATCACTCATTATCCATTTCCACATATTCACTTAATTTGTTAGAAAATAGCGGCAGCCCGGAATCAATCCTTTCCCATGCAGAAATAAGACGTATACCTACAGGATTATCTATGAACTCATCCCTTGCTATGTTAATTGCCTTTATAAAAGCGTCTAAAGCTCTTATCTCCTCATGCCTGTCGTATTTTAGGGAGTTGAATATTGAGAGCCCATTATAGGCCTCAATAGCATTTCTTGCTTCTTGAAAATATGTGGATATCAATGTCCTAAAAAAAGCTTCTGACATCACAACACCATCGTGGCTTAAAATCCTGAATAATGTTTTCGCAATATCGGTAGCCATTCTTACCAACCCTTCAGTGGGTTTATCTATAGATAACGGATTGTGTTTATGTTCATATGTTTCCATAACTTCAACTTCACATATCCTATTCGTTGAAGAATTGTGATACACCTCACTCAGCAATGACACCTCTAATCCCCAGTTGGGAGAAATTCTTATCCCCCTGGCAAGGTCTCTTATTATAGCAAATTCACCAGATAGGGCATATCTAAAGCTCCCCAGATATTTTAAGAAATGATTACTCCCTGTTAATATATGTAATGCCTGAACCAAAGGGCAATAAAATAAACGATTAACCCTGCCATATAATTTGTCTGTAAACCTTGCATAAAAACCTTTGCTGAACTCAAAGTTAAGACCTCTATGGACTATAGGATAAATAAGTCTTTCTACCAGACCTCTGCTATAGTTGACTATATCACAATCATGAAGCGCTATAGCATAATGTCTGCCAGATGCTAGGATATAACCCAACGCCACCCACACCACTCGTCCCTTGCCAGGGATATTCAATGGGAAACCCTCTTTTAAAAGCTCATCATACAAGGATTGTATTCTTTCTCCATGGTTCCACACAATTTTTACTTCCTGAGGAAGCACCGACATGATTTTCTTCACTTCCAAAAATTGTTGTTTATTTGCCTGATCTAAAGAGAGAACAATAGTCTCCAAACATTGAACATGTTTTAGTTCATCGATAATCTTATACATCGCAGGTCTTTCAAACTCGGAATATAATGCAGGTAAAAGTAAAGCGACCTTTCTCTTCTGCGCATAAGTTTCTATATCAGCATCTAGCTCCTCTGCAGATCTATCCTTAAGATTTTGCATGGTGGTAATTACACCGTTTTGAAAAAAATCAGCCATTTGTTCCTCCTTATAATAAACAATTAATTTAATACATAGTAACAGCTAGATAGAAACTACCATTTCTACCCATTTACGATGCATCGTTACCTTAATATATTTAAAATAGTCTCATTAAATCCGGCTGGCCCTGGCAATTTACTTCTTGTAAGACCATCTATATGCATATCTTCATATGTATCATCATATTTCCTGATTAATACAGGGATATCCACAACTTTTAACATTTCATAATCATTTTTACTATCACCTAAACCTATAGTTACTGGTTTCTCTGATATTATATCTTCTATAATTTTTTTTACTATCATAACAGCTTTACCCTTATCCTGGTCAAAACCCACTAAATGAAAAAATCTTCCACCTTTTAGTATTTTAAGCCCATAGCGTTTGATATATACACAAAGATCATTAAACCTACTATCTGACAAATTTTCTTTAAACATAAATGGCTCTGTAAAATCTCTCATTTTGCTAAGTCTTACATCTTCTATTTTCATTTCTGTAAACCTGCTTAGTTCCTCATCACTAAAATCACTGAATAGCTTGATATTAAAATCATCCCTTATGTCATTTATAATGGGTGATATATAATCTTTTTTAACACCAGAGACAATCTCTCTGTAATTACCTGATTTTGTTCCCGCTTCTACTGGAGTCCCTTTGAATAAAGAAGGGAAATATATTCCACCACCGTTTTCTACGATAAAAGGCTCATTTATACCAAGCATGTCTATATATCTTAAAACCTCCACCCTCGTTTTACTGGTTGTAAGAACAAGCGGAATGCCACTATCCTTTATCAAGTCAAGAGCATCCTGCGCGCCTTCAAATGTATAGTTATGATAATCAATTAAAGTGCCATCCATATCCGTAAAAATTATATATTTCATATTATATGGTATATTAAAATAGATTTAGAGTAAAGTTACTATTGTGTCAAACCAAAGTAGAAATGTCACCTTTTCTCCAAAGTAAAAATGTCACCTTAAGCTTTCCATGCCACATAAAGTCTTGCATATATTTGTTTTTTTATGTACAAATGCCTACTTAAATCTATTATACAAAAGGAGTTCATATCATGAGAATTACTGTTGTTGGAACAGGCTATGTGGGGCTTGTTACCGGCTCTTGTCTTGCAGAATTTGGCCTTTTGGTTACTTGTGTAGATATAGATGAAAATAAAATAAATATGCTTAAAAATGGAAAAATTCCTATCTATGAACCTGGTTTAAATAATATTGTACAAAAAAATGTTAAAGAAGGGCGCCTCAACTTCACAACT
>Ga0209345_10003830_pt1 | contig 15107 bp, 10 predicted proteins | sample Cruoilmetagenom7_FD_187294 | JGI IMG/M metagenome (GOLD analysis project Ga0209345, IMG submission 187294) | Oil polluted marine microbial communities from Coal Oil Point, Santa Barbara, California, USA - Sample 7 (SPAdes) (version 2) | ecosystem: Environmental > Aquatic > Marine > Oil seeps ... | reverse complement strand
TCGCTGTTGTTTCATATAAACCATTACTATTTGGAGTATCGACAAAGAATGTTTGTGCACCTACAGTTACCTGTAGCTGATAAATATCTCCATCATATACTAAATTACTAATTGTTCCTGTATTTGTGTAAAGTACAGGTTGAGCGCTAATCTTATTAATATAATATCCATTTACAACTACTGGTGAAACATAATAAGCACTTGTAAATGTTCCTTGATTAGTATGCATGATACCAGCTGCTTCAAAGTCACTTGATGAAGTACCGACATTATATCTAATACCAGCTTCTGTAACATCATCTCTTGTATCATATACATAAACATTTTGAACTACTCCAGTTGACATATTAAAACCAACTAAATTCGATAATTTAGTTATATCAATATGTAATTCAAGAATTTCTAAGTTTGGATCAATCAACCCGATGTTTTCAATCGTACCTGCATTATATGCAAACATTGCATAGTACTCTGATAAAGCGATATCAACCTCTTCTAAAATTTCTGTATAATCAACAAAAATTAAATTATCGTACCCAGCAACATATAGGTTTGAAAGTTCAAATCCCTGTCCATCAAATGTTCCTGTAAATGAACGTTCATAATCTATTAAATCTAAGTCGGTAAATGCATATCCAATTGGGATAAAAGCTTTTGACTCCATAATTGTATAATCAATGTTTTTACCTAAAACATAATCTAAACTTAAAATCGCTTCGATTACATCATCATCTAATTTAACATCTTCTGCTGGAACACCAGTTTCATAGACTTCCTCAAATGAAACATCAACACTCCATCTATATAATTCTTGTGCTGTATCAAACCTAATATACTTACCATTAGCTGCACTAGCACATTCAGAAGCCGTATTAGACGCTTTACAGTATGTATCTCTAAAATCATCATAAGTTATATAATCGTTTGTTGAAGTTTGAACAACTAAATCTGTTTCCCAATCAAAGTCACCTTCAAACTCTAAGATTTCTGTCTCTAAAGATGATTGTGCCCTAACAAGAGTACCTTCAACGAAGAATGGTGAAAATGAAAAAGTAAAAACCATGATTAATAACAGCACAACGATGTGCTTGATTTTAATTGTAGAATATTGTCTTTTCATATGATTCACCTCCTACCAAGAGCCGCCCCATGGCGGTGTCTCTATATCCCAAACCTGTTCTGGCCCTCCATAGATTTGAACCGCTTCGATTGAAAAAGCGATTTGTAGGGAGTACCCAACAGGATAAGTTGAGAAATCTTGATCTGCAAAAGATGTCGAAATCAAAGAAACGGATGTCGGTGTGGATTCATCTATTCTTTGTTCGGCAACTTGATAATATAAATAGTTGTCTAAAGTTCTGTTATCATACCAATTACTAGAACTATAATCAAATGGCATATATCCATCGAATAAAACTGATAATTCATTTTCTTCATTGTTATAATCGGTATAACTTAAAGATAATTGTTCATAGATTTTAACTCTAAAATATGTATCGATTGTACTGTAAACATCAATCATAAGTCTAAAATCTTCAAAATAACTTTCGTTACCTGAAGATACAATGTTAACGTAATAAACCCCTGGTTTAGTAATTACTTCATCAACTGTAATACTAGCTCCAGCTGATGCAGTTGTAAATGTTTCTTCAACTGTTAAACTTGTAGCTGAAGTTGAACCTGATACTGTATAGTGACTATCGTTATCGGTTGACCCATCAATTCTTATTGTATCCCCATCACTATAAACTGATAAATCTGTTGTAGTTGATGACATAGTTGAACCTGAAAACGATATATCAGTCCCGGTTTGTGAATTATCTGATTGGATTACAACTTCTAATGCTTCGATATTTGTTGTAAGTACAACATCCAACTCTACATTTGCAAGGGCTTCTTCAGTAGTAAGTGTTTCGACTACTGTTATAAAAGTAGTTGTTGAACTACCCGAAACTGTAAGGTAGCCATCATTATACCTAGAATCTTGTACTCTTAATTTATCACCATCAGTAAAACCTGATAAATCTGTTGCAGTTGATGATATTGTTGTTCCATTAAACGCTATATCTGAACCATAAACTTGGTTTGATGAACTCGTCACAACTTCAAAATAGGCTTGCAGATCAACATCTACAACCCCCATCTCACTACTGAAACTATTTTCAAATCTACCTAAGAAGTATGCGTAGGTAGCAAATACAAAAAGTGATAGTGACATCACAAGTAAAATTAGTGAAAAAGAAATCTTTTTTCGCATTGTGTTTAAACTCATTGTCACTCACTCCTCTCAAATTTAGCTATAAAAAATGCCATTATCAATCGACTCCTAGCATCTTCATATACCCTAAGGAATAAAAAAATGCCCTCGTCATTTTAGACAACGGCAACTGGCTACCATCTTTCGAAGGCCCTATAGCTTTGCGTCACTAACTTTCGCTAGCTTTGCTATTTACATTACAATTATATACTTCTGGGGCAGATTTGTCAATAAAGTAGTCCGTTTTTATATAAAAAAAAGATTAATTAAATACTAATATATATATAATCTTTATGTGTAAGTTTTAATATATCTTTTGAACTCATAAAATTCTCACACAGTTTTTATTGTTTTTGCGCGAAAATAATGGTATCATAGATATTGCGAAAATTAGTAAGGAGTGTTATACATGAAAAGCATAATAACGAGAAAAGTACTTATCATAGCTTCAGTGGTTGGATTCATAGCAATTGGTGCTATTATAATCGCTTTTGCAACAGGGAATACCAGCTATCCAGAATTAAGTGATCCAGATGCAGTATTCTACGAAAGACTTGACGACGATGGTAATGTTGTCTACACAATAACTAATGAGGAATTATATGAAGAAATTAAAAGTAATGATGGCATCTCTCAATTATTACTTTTTGCTGATTCAATCCTTCTTGAAGACTATATATTAGAGGTAGAAGACGATGAGATAGATAATAAAATCTTAGAACTTAAGTTCGGTACTTCTGACGCAGATGATTTAGCAGAAATAGATGCTGAATTAGAAGCTGATTATATAGAAGCGTTTGAACAATCTATGACTTTAGCTGGTTTTTCAGGTAAAGAAGAAGTTTATGCAGCTTTATTAGTTGCTAGAGAAAACTTCGTTAGAGATTACAATGACGATGAAGAAACTATTACTGACTTAGATGTAATTTATGAATACATCAATGGTTACTACACAGATATTACAGCTATTAAAATTAACTTTACAAGTTCAGCTGATGCTGAATTCGTAATGGGTAAATTTAACTTAGTATCTTTAGGTGGACTTGAATTAAGAGAATACAACGGATATTACTTCGAAAACGAAACCATAGTTGATGGTGACGATGAAGTAGCCGAAGCTTTAATCTCTGTTGAGGTTTATTACTTTGATGAAGATGAAAATATCTTAGATGAAGATGGAGATGAAATCTATACATTTGGAGCTAATTCTGTTTATACTGATGATGACGACTATGAATACAGATTAATGACAAACGGAGATCTTGAAGATGACTCAGGCGAAATTGTTATTAGCAATGTAGTTCTATTTGATACTGAAGAAGACGCAGAAACTTATAAAGAAGATAACACAGAGTACTTCACAGTAACTAGAACTGATCCATATGATATGAATGAAACAATCAATGTTGTTAATTCTAGTGATGAAGTTGTTTTTACAATCGATTCTGATGGACATATCTGGAATGCTCTAAATGAAGATGTTACTTATACAACTGATTTAGAAGTTAACAAAACATATGCACCTGTAGAAGATTTAGTTATAGTGACTTCAAATAACTCAAGCGAGTTAACTGATGATGAAATCTTAGCTAAATACATCTTAATGTATAACTATGTTTACGGTGTTTATAGAAACACAATCCCTGAATGGTCAACAAAAACTGACTTAATTATCTCAGCTGACGAAAACTTACACTTCGTTTACGACGATTTATTAGAAGTTAATTCAGCTTTAACTAATTATATGTTTAATGATTTATCTATCGCTGATGATGAATTCTACTCAGAAGATCCTGAAGTATTATCAGGAGATTCATCAGGATATTATTACTTAGTATATAAAATAAGTGAAGAAACTAAGATTGATATCATCGGAGACATCCAAGACATTTTAGCTCCATTAGTAGTTATACCAACTGTTATTGGTGCTGATGTTTCACTACCTACTTCTTCTTATTACAACTCAACTATATCTTGGGAATCAGAAAACACTGACATTATCTCTATTTTTGGAGTAGTTACTACACCTGATGAAGATACTGACGTTGTAATGACTTATACAATTACCGTATTTGGTAAATCAAAAGAATATACTACTACTGTTACTGTTTTAGCTGATGGCGAAACAATTGAAGCAACTGAAGAAGAATATGAAGAAGAAGATTTAGAAACATTATTCGACAATAATGCAATTTATACTGAAATATATAACGACTTACTAGATGATTATATCTATGGTACTGATGGAGAAGATAATATTTCTAGTGACTTGGCTGTTGTAAGAGCTGAATTAGGTATTCAAATCTATGACCGTTACTTAGCATTAGACTACTCATCAATCGATAGCACATATGTATTCGGTAAAGGTGATAGTATGAATCTTATATCATTTGATTCAACATTAGATGAAGGTGAAGGATTTACAATATTAGCTGATGAATTCTATGAATATGTATTAGGATTAAATCCTGCATTATATACAATCTATGCTTCGCAAGCAAAAGAGCTATTAGCTACTGATTACTATCAAACATTATTCGGAGATGAATATGATTACAATAGAAATAATTCAGATAGAATGGTTGAAATGTATGAAGCTGTTCAAAGTACAAAAGATTACTATGTATACTTAGAACAAGTTTATTCTGGATACGGAATGAGCTTAGGATATGATAGTTTCATGGATTATGCATATTCACAATATGGAACAAAATCTGAGTTTGAGTTATTAGAATACTTCATTAGTGGAGAAATTCAACCATTCTTAATTCAAGAAGTTATTGAACAATATGACATCGTTGATGGATTATATGAAACAGTACTTGATTACTATGAAAACTACTTCAGTTTATTTGTATCTCATGTATTAATTTATATCGACTTTGATGATGATGGAGCGCCTGATGATTTCTTTGAATATAGCGATGATATGACTATTGCTGACGCAGATGCATTCAACGCATTACTAGCTGGATTAGAAAGAGCTATTGATGAGTATGATGGAACATTTGCAGAACTAGTTACAGAATATAATAACGCAACTAGAGAAGATGAAACTTGGGGAGTATACAAACAAAACGGATTCTTAATTCTTACAGAAGAACTTAACGCAACCGATGACGAAGGTACTACTCACTCATTAACATACCAAGGTGAATATGGAGTTAAAGATCAATTTGTTGAAGAATATGTTGATGCATTAATCGCTTTATATCAAGAATATCAAGAAGATCAAAACTTAGATAAAAACGAAATGTACTCTGACTTAGTAACTACAGAATTTGGATTACATTTAATCATGGTAGGTCAAGGTGAAGACTTCGATCACCCATCTGCTATGTATCCAACTGAAGAAGATATTGAAGAAGATAATGATACATCAGGATATGATGAAAATATTTACAACGCAAGTGATATTCCAACAGTTAATCAATTAGAAGTCTATGCTACTTATAAATACTTAGCTATGGTTTATGATTTAACTGACACTGAAATTGAAGAGACTTATAATATTACAATTCCTGATATTCCAACAGATTTAATGGATGTATTCGAAGTTTATTTTGATGAAGTAGTTTCTAATATTTATGTACTAGGTACTATTAATATCAATATGGCTGAAAGACTTGAAGCTGGCGAATTCCAAACAGTTTCATACTCTGATTTTACTAATACAGATTTAATGACAATGATGGATAATGTTTGGACTGTTTACTATGAATCACTAATTGAAGACTATGCTACTGTTGAGTAACTAGTTGAACAATAATTAAATACAATTAAAAAGAAGCTGAAATTAATCAGCTTCTTCTTTTTTTATAATATTATTATAATATTTTTAACTATTCTTTTGATAGTTTGTGTTTATAATATCTCTCTCTTTCTAAAACTCCAATACTACTTGTTAAGTGACCAGGTTCAACTAAGTTTAACTCTTCACCTAAAACTGTTGTTTTAGAATCGATGTTATCAATAAAATGAATTATTAAAGCTTCCGCTATATTTGGTTTTCTTGGAGAACCAAAATTACCGTAATAATGATGACTAATGATGATATGTTGTAATAACATAGTTTCTTCTTCATCTTGATAGTCTAGTTCTTTAGCAACTTCATTAATTAAGTTAGATCCCATAGTAATGTGACCTAGCAACTTACCTTTAATTGTATATTCGCTACCTTCATATGTATCAAATTCAAATATCTTGCACATATCATGTAAGATAATTCCAGCATTTACTAAATCCTCATTTAAGAATGGATATACTTTTAAGAATCCTTCTGCCAATTTAAGCATAGAATGTGTATGATAAGCTAATCCAGAAATATACGCATGGTGAAACTTAGTTGCAGCTGGATATAGGTAGAAATCATTTCTATATTTTTTATAAATTGCATTTGTAATATCTTTAACTACTTTATTATTGAGATTATCTAGCTTTGCTTCAATGTCTTTTCTTAATTCTTCTGTATTAACAGGAGCATAGTGATAGAAAAACTTAAGCAATTCTTCTCTTTTTTTATCAGTTACTTCCGCATCACCGATAATAGTATGAATTTTAGCTTCGTAATGAACTTTTTCTTTAAATTGAATAGTTACTGTTTCAAAATAGTAAATCTTATTCAAAGATACTTCTTCACCTTTTTTGATTCTAACGATGATTGCGTCTCCCGCTTCTGTTTGCACATTAATAGGATAGGTTTCATATGTTGAATCATTTTTTTGTAGTACTTTGCCATAGAAGTTAAATTCTTTTCCGACCTCTATCATTAAATCACCTTCTTCTTAAATATGTAAGTTCCAATTTCATTAAGAACATAATCATATTTATCTTCTACTTTATAAGATTCAGTAGATGTTATTATTAATTCGTAATCATCAGGGATAATTACTTTTTCTGGTTGAGTGTTTGGTTTAAACACAATCAACATGTTATTATCTGAATTAAAATGGATCATAATTGATTTTGATTTCAAGACAATAACTTCTGTTTCCTGTTGCAGTTCACTGCTTGATTTATATTTAAAACAGACATTGTTTTTCCTTAAATCAATTAGCTTTTTAACATAGTCAACACAATCATTATAGTCACTTCTTCTACTCCAGTCAATTAAATTAACTTCATCGCCTGAATTATATGAGTTTTCATCTTTACCTTTAGTTCTTAAAAACTCTTGACCTGAATGAATAAATGGTACTCCTTGCGATAGTATAACCATCGAGATAGCTAACAATGCTTGTTTTTTGATTAGCTCTTCATCATTCGTAATATATAAAGCCTTATCGAAGTACGTTAGATTATCATGACATTCAACATAGTTTATTGACTGAGTAGTGTACTTGAACATATATCTATCTTTTGCACTACCTAATACCATTTCCTTTACAATGTCAACTTTGTTAGTATTACCCATCGAGTAACCGTTGTCTTCGCTATTAAACGTAGCTCCTTTAATAGTTTCTCTAAACTTATCGTTAAAGAAGCCGAGAGTATGAATAACATTTTTGTTATCCATATGAGCCATTCTATCAGTAAGATTAGAGGAGTACATATTCCATCCCTCGCCATAAGCGATGATGTGCTCATCTAAGTCGTGTAATTCCTGTCTTAACTCATTCATAGTTTCGATATCTATTAACCCCATAAGGTCAAATCTAAAACCATCAATTTTATACTCTGTTGCCCAATAAATCACATTGTCAATGATGAGTTTTCTCATCATTTTTCTATGACTAGCTATATCATTATTACAACCTGAAACATTAGTTAAAATCCCTTGTCTATCCATATGATATGGATAACCCGGCACTAGTCTTTCATAAGGAAATACTGTTTCATCATATACGTGATTAAACACAACATCCATAACTACTGAGAAACCATTCTTATGTAGAATGTCTACCATTTCTTTCATTTCATTAATTCTTGAATAAGGATCGTTCGGATTGGTAGAATACCAACCTTCAGGAACAAAGAATTGATGAGGATTATATCCCCAGTTATATTGTGATTCTCTTTTGTTTTCATCAACACCATCAAAATCAAATACTGGCATCAATTGAACATGAGTAATCCCAAGCTCTTTAAGATAATCTATTCCAGCAGTAAAACCATCTTTGGTTTTTACACCCGCTTCAATTACGCCTAAAAACTTGCCTTTGTTTTCAAAATCCATATCCGGATCAATTGTGAAGTCTCTAACGTTCATCTCATAAATTACTGCATCTAGAATATTACCTGAGAAGTTAGATTCGTGTTTCATTTGATAAAATTTAGATTTATCAACGATAAATCCATATTCTCCGTTTGCATTTGACGCAATTGCATATGGATCTTGAACGATACTTTCTTTACCGTTAACATATACTAGATAACGATATTTATATCCTTCTAAATCTTTGTTTATCTCAACCTTCCAAACACCTTGATTTTTGTAGTAAAGATCCTGGATTGTTTTTTCTTTATCTGGTGAAACTAATTCAAGTTTTACATATTTAGCTACTGGTGTCCATATTTTAAATACTGTTTTATTTTTTTGATAATTCACTCCTAAAGATTTCTTATATCTGTAGATATTATCAAACAACTCAGTTCTGACTACTTTTCCAGTATATAATTCTGACATCTCTTGATTTTGGTTTTTAACAAAGTAAACCTTCCCTAAATCTATATAAGCTTCAAAATGTGTAATCAACTTTATTTCTGTACCCAGATTTACTTTTTGTGATACATGCAATTTTATTATTTCATCATTACCGACCAGGAAATATTTATAGTTATCCTGATAGTTTTTTATCGGAATAATTATCGTAACTTCATCAAAGCTATCTAAGTAACAATAAAATGGTCGGTTGTTATTTTTTACCATATTCTTTCTCCATTAAATTCATAGTGTATTTTTTTAGTTCGTTGTATTCGTTTTTTACTTTTCTCGTAATCACTTGATAGGTTAAGTCATCAATGATATCGCCAATTACTTCTGCGTTTTTTTCTGTAGTTAACCTTAAGATATCTTGACCTTTAAATTTTAAATCACAAGTTTTATATATTGGAAGATTATGATAAATATCATTAATCAAATCTTCCTGGTCATTTTTAGAATTAATCAGCTTTGAAACTGAGTTTGCTAGCAAACAAATATCTTTACCTAAACGATAGATTATCATCTCATTGTACTTATCTTCTTGAGTTACACTAACAAGTTCAACTATTTTATTTATAACTGCTTTATCTTTATTAGAAAATCGCCAGTATAAGGGAATATCTATTTTAGAAGTGTAAAGTGCTAATCCAAAAAATTCTAAGATATTAACGCTGTACTCTTCCTTCTCGCTAAGAATTGATAAAGCTTTTTCAAATTCAGGAAACGCCTTTGAAATATCAGCTTTATCTAATACTTTTAAAGCCTTAACACAGTGTGGGTAACTAAAGATTTTATTTAGTTCCATAAGAATTCTTTCATTAGAAATCTTAGTTAGTAACATAATATTATTCTTAATTGATTCGAAGGTTTTTTCTTCGATATCAAATCCGAGTTTAGATACAAAACGGAAAGCTCTTAAAATCCTTAGGGCATCTTCATTAAACCTTGTATCAGGATTTCCAATAGCCTTAATCAGTTTCTTTTCTATATCAACTTTACCATTAAATAAATCAATGATTTCTGCTTCATAATTCATAGCCAAAGCATTAATTGTAAAGTCTCTTCTCTTTAAATCGTCTTCTATATTCTTTGAATATTCAACAAATTCAGGCTTGCGGTGATTCTGATAATTCATATCAGATCTAAAAGTCGTTACTTCGAAGATATGGTCATCAAGAAAAACAGATATTGTTCCATACTTAATACCTGTAGCTCTAGTTCTATCAAATAACTTTTGTACTTCCTTAGGGAGAGCGTTGGTTGTAATATCAATATCGTTTGGTTCCATTTCTAATAAATGGTCTCTAACAAAGCCCCCTACAAAGTAAGCTTCATAACCGTTCCGGTTTAATTTCTTAATGATTTCTCTACCTAATTTATAATATTCTTTCATGTAAACCACCTTAAATATTATAACATAGTATCTTATTTAATAGAAAGAAATATATCGAAATTAGGGTATAGGAATTATTAGGTATGTTATAATATTCTATGGTGAATACTTGCGTCTAAGCAGTATAATAATATAGAGACAAATCCACAATATATTATAAGGCTATCCCCCCTGGGTAAGTCAAGGAAGGAACAATAATTAACTCTGTAATACTTACAGTCTTAATTATACGTGATATTATGTATTCTATTAAATCAAAAACAACAAATGAAATCACAATCAAAAAATCTAGATTTTTAGCGGTAGCTATCCCTGTTTTCGAGGAATCAAATATAGCTACTATTCTTAAAAAAATCAAGAAAGAATATTTAGGTGCTAACCACTATACCTATGCTTATGTTATTGGGGATAGTGGAAGAATCCAAAAAGCTTCAGATGACGGTGAACCAACTAGAACAGCCGGTTTTCCTATTTTAGAAGTATTACATAAACACGAGTTAACAAATATCATTGTAATTGTAATTAGATATTTTGGTGGAATCAAATTAGGAACTGGTGGACTTATTAGAGCTTATTCATCTAGTGCTTCTGAAGTATTAAAAATAGTCACTCTAACAAAAAAAGTAACTACATTCAAATGTTCTTTGAAATGTAGTTACGACTATTTAGGAGATATTGATAAATATATAAGAGAAAACACCGATTTAATCGATGTTTCATATGATTCAGAAATCACTTTTATATTTTCGCTAGTCAGCGATAATTTTAAAGCTATAAAAAATTCACTCTTCAATAGAAATCATTATACTGATCGATTGGTAATATTAGAAGAATATTCAGAATACGCTTAAAGCAAACTATTTAAGTGTTCAAAAATATTCATAATCGCGTCAACGAATAAATATCCCAGTATTATAGCTATAACCATAAAGAGGAATCTAATCTGATCCCCTGAGTTCTTTCTAAATATCTTTTGGAAATCAATTGCTTGCATAGCTTTAAAGATGAATATTACCGCTACGAAGAATAAAACTATTCTCGATATGGTAAAAACATCTGCGTCAATTAATGCTAGAAACATAATTATCACTCCAGTACAGAATCAGGAACAAATTGTTCACTGTCAAGATTTGTATAAACATCAATTACCAATTCATTTGGTAAACAGACAATTGGTCTTAATAAAGAATTCGTAGGCGCCTGTAATTGGCAGAGATCTTGAGGGCTTTCTTGGTAGATAACACTAATCTTAGAATCTTCTACTAATATCTTAATTCCAATAATTTCATTTTCCTCTGCGAATGAATCGACTTCATAAAGAGCTGTCATATCAGTTGTTACTTTTCCAGGAACGTAGAAAATTCCCTCAGAAGCTCTTTCTGTGATAACCAAATTAGAGTATTCTGTATTGTATACATTGAATTCTAGCGTCTCTAAATCAACCATTAAAATCAATTCATTTTCATATGTAATTTTAGCGTATACATTACCGCTGTTCGTACTCGACTCATAAATATTAAAAGCTGTGAGACTTGCAATACCAATAAACAATACAATTGCGATAATGATAATATCTAACTTTTTGATAATATCACCTACTTAGTAATATTATACAACATATAAGTTGGAAATTCACCAAAGAATAAAGGAGTTTTTATGAAAAAAATTATAACTATTGTTTTTCTGTCATTTATATCAGTAACAATTTTAGGGTGTAATGAGGTTATGACTAATCCCTATGAAGAATACTGTGAATTAACAGATACTGATGGTGTGTATGTTTGTGAGAAAACATCTACTTCTTATTTTGATACAACAATACTTTTAAAAATATATTATACAGAGAATGACAGCTATCAAGTTAATGATATTTTTGATTATTTTTTAGATACTTTAGAAACATATCATCAATTATTTGATAAATATAATGAATATGAAGATATAAACAATGTATACTCAATAAATCAACTTAATCTAGATGAAAAATTAGTGCTTGATGATATTTTATTTGAAGCAATTGAATATGCTTTAGATAATCAAGATTTAGTTGTTGCTGAAGATACTGAATTATTCAATATAGCTTTAAATCCAGTTTTAAATGTTTGGCATAACGCAAGAGGTAGTGATTTATGTGATTCTAATTATGAATTAGGAATCTTATGGTGCCCTGTACCATATGATGAAATTAATGATATAAGCTTCAATACAAACTCTGATGATATCGTCTTAGATTCAGACAACCAAACCATTAGCTTTGTTAAAGCTGATATGGGTATTGATTTAGGCGGATTCGGTAAGGGGTATGTTTCAGGTGTAATAGCTGATTACTTAGATGAATTAGATATAACCTATTTATTAAATGCTGGAAATTCAAATATCATTGCTAATAACAGTAATCCTACTAGAGATACAGGTTTATACTATATAGCTTTAATAGAGCCTGAAGTTGATTTTCATATCGTTAATAACTATTACCAATATATTAAAATACCTGAAAATATAAGCGTGGTTACCAGCGGTAATTATCAACGCTATTTTAAAGAAATTGATACCGGAGATGTATATCATCACATTATTGATCCAAGAACTAACTACCCTGGTGGTGATTGTATGAGCGTTACCGTAATCTATCCAGACTCAGCATTAGCGGATATTTATTCAACAGCTATTTACTTACTAACAGTTGAAGAAGGATTAGATTTTGTTAATAATACTCTTGAATTAGAAGCTGTCTGGTATGGTTATGATGGTAAAATCACCTATTCAAACGGTTTTTCTGTTTATGATTATGATATGATTTAACACCTAATTCCACTATATATATAGTTTTTTAAAATTTTTTATATTATAATGTAAGATAATAACTATTTACATAAAGGACAAAATATGGATAATAGAGTAAATTCAGAAGAGTTAATTAATCAAAATAAACAATTAAAAACTGTTGTAAAAAGATTAGAAGATGTAATTAAAGGTAGCGATTTAGGTACCTGGGTTTGGTACATAAAAGAAGATACCTTTTTTTCTAATAACATTTTGACAACAATGTTAGGCTACGATAATAAGGAATTCCCAAATAAAAGAGAAGAGAGATTTCAACTTATCCACTTTGATGATTTAAAGAGATTGGAAGCCCAATTAGATAAGATTTTTAAGAATGAAAATAAGCAATATGATTTAGAATTAAGAATGAAACATAAAGATGGTAGATGGCTTTGGGTTCATGATTTAGCTCAAGTAGTATCATGGTCTGATGACGGTAAGCCATTAGTAATGGCAGGTACACATCAAAACATATCAAAAAGAATCAAGATGAAAAACGAATTAACGCAAAGTGAGAAAAAGTATCGTCAATTAGTTGATAATATGCCATTAGGTCTCGTTCTACATAGAATTATTTTAGATGAAAATGATAATCCGGTTGATTATACTTTTATAAGCGCTAATAAAAAGTATGAAGATCAAACCGGAATTAAAATAAGTGAAGTATATGGAAAGTCAATATTGGATGTTCATCCCGACACTGAACAAATCTGGATTGAAAACTTTGGTAGAGTTGCTTTAACTGGTGTTTCTTCTACCTTTGATCAATACTCAAAAGAATTACACAAACACTTTAAAGTTTCAGTTTTTTCACCTGAAAAATATATATTCGCAGTTATTGTTGAAGATATTACCGTAGAGAAAGCAAAACAAATAGAAATTGAATATTTAAGTAATCATGATTATCTCTCTGGTCTTTATAACCGCAGATATTTTGTTAGTAAATTTAATGAATTAGATAATCCTAAGCATTATCCTTTAGCAGTTATGATGCTAGATGTTAATGGTTTAAAAATTATTAATGATGCCTTTGGTCATAAAGTTGGAGATAGAACAATTAAGATTACATCCGATGCTCTAACTTCTTCTTTCTATGATTATCATATTGTTTGTCGTATTGGTGGAGATGAATTCGCAGTCATCATGCCTAATACTTCTTTTGGTGAAATTGAAAAGATCAAAATCAACCTATTTGAGAATCTTAAAACTTTTAAAATCAATAATTTAACTATATCCTTAGCTACAGGTTATGAAACTAAGATAAATGGTTCCGATGAATCGTTAGATGATTTACTTAAGCAAGCTGAAAATCATATGTATCGACATAAAATAGCCGAGGGCGCTTCAATTAGAAATAACGCTATTAAAGCTATCCTAAAAACACTATCAGAAAAATATGAAGAAGAGGGAATCCACTCTGAAAAAGTAAGTGATTACTGTTACGCCATTGGAAAAGAACTAAAACTAAATAATGAAGAGTTGAATATCCTTACTATGGCAGGATTATTTCATGATGTTGGTAAGATTTCATTGCCAGATGCTATTCTATATAAACCGGGCAGGCTTACCGATGAGGAATATGCAATTGTTAAAACTCACCCTGAAGTTAGTTACAAAATACTTAGAGCCGCAGATGAATATACCGATATTGCAAACTATGCTCTTTATCATCATGAACGATGGGATGGTTTAGGATATCCTTCTGGTAAAAAAGGCAGAGAAATTCCTCTGTTTTCAAGAATTATCTGTGTTGCTGACTCATATGAGGCTATGACATCAGAACGCCCTTACAAGGATTGTATGAGCGTTGATGAAGCAGTGAAAGAAATCATTAGATGTTCTGGCACTCAATTCGATAAGAAAATAGCGAAAATATTTGTAAAAAAAGTATTAGGAAAAGAATGGTCATAAAAAAATAGCGCAAATTTTGCGCTATTATTTATAGTTATTGATTCTTCCTCTAAAATCAGTGATAATTCGATTAGCTAGAT
>Ga0209345_10003829_pt1 | contig 15110 bp, 13 predicted proteins | sample Cruoilmetagenom7_FD_187294 | JGI IMG/M metagenome (GOLD analysis project Ga0209345, IMG submission 187294) | Oil polluted marine microbial communities from Coal Oil Point, Santa Barbara, California, USA - Sample 7 (SPAdes) (version 2) | ecosystem: Environmental > Aquatic > Marine > Oil seeps ... | reverse complement strand
GATTGTTAACATAACTGTATTTACTATTCCATATTACATGCCAAATCATTCAATTATCAGAATATAAGATAAATACAGCTTATTTAACAGATGTTAAAAAAGGATAATTATGACCGAAAGTGCGACATTTCTGTTCGAAAGCGTATACCCGGGTTTTGCTTGCTCCAATTTACTGTGCATCCTTTCGTTCTTTCATTTGTCTTTTTGATTGAAGAGATATGAATAGGTTTAATTTATAAGACGATATAATGAGAAAAATAGGATTAATAGGTGTTGCACTTGCATTGACAACACTTTCCGGATGTTACTATTTCGGGCCCTGCCTGAATGGCTCAGGTCCGGTGATAAGCGAAGAGCGGGAGATTGAAGATTTCACCGGTGTTGTTAATACGGGATCTTTTGATCTGTATATAACCCGCGCTGACCATTTCAGCGTGGAAGTTATATCCCAGGAAAACCTGTTACCCATCATTGAAACCTATGTTTCAGGAAATACGCTGATTGTGAAGACAGAGAATGATGTGTGCTATAGATCAGATTCACCTGTGGAGGTTTTTGTTTCCATGCCTGAAACAGAACTTTTAAGGCTCACAGGTTCAGGCAGAGTATTTGCGGATGTAGTTGAGATTGTTGAGGCGGAGGTGTCCAACTCGGGGTCCGGCCGTATGGAGATCGATTCCATAATGGCTGAATCCGGGCTGCTAAGTAATTCAGGTTCAGGCTCTGTGGCTGTAAGTTACCTCTATTTGAACGAGGCGGACTTCGTGCAATCAGGCTCCGGAGCGATCCTCTGTGGCACCCTTTCCGGAACCAGAGAAGTGGATATGAGGCATAGCTCTTCGGGACGGATCACCGCCACGATTGTAGAGGGAATTGTATTGGATGCAATCCTGAGTGGTTCAGGGCGATTGGAACTGGCAGGAGCGGTTGAGGTGGCCGACTATTCCCTGATCTCCTCAGGAAGACTTGATGCCCTTGACCTGGAGGCTTCAGATGTGAAGGCCATCAATAGCGGTTCCGGGAATATTTTTCTATGGGCCAATGATGAACTGGATGCAACCATAACCGGCTCGGGGGATATTATTTTCAGGGGCGATCCGGTGATTACTTCGAGTATAACAGGTAGCGGTAGTCTCAGGTCTTACTAATCTCCAGCTCCTTCGACCACAATCACAATTTCTCCTTTTACCGCTCCCTGGCTGAAGTGTTGAGCAAGCTCCTGCAGGGGGCCTCTTACGGTCTCCTCGTGAACTTTTGTTAGTTCCCTGGAGACCGATCCTTTTCTTTCCGGACCAAAATGCTCAGCCATCTGAAGTAAGGTTTTAACCAGCCTGTAGGGTGATTCATAGAGTACCATGGTACGGGTCTCATGGGAGAGTTCTGCAAGACGTTTCTGCCTGCCTTTTTTTTGGGGAAGAAAGCCTTCGAAAATAAATCTTTCACAGGGAAGGCCTGAATTTACCAGGGCCGGGACAAAAGCTGTTGGACCAGGGAGTGATTCCACCGGGATCTCCTGCTCAATACAGGCCCTTACCAGCAGGAATCCCGGATCCGATATACCAGGTGTACCGGCATCAGTGATCAGGGCGATAGAAGTGCCGCCCAGAATCCGTTGTACCAGAGATTCGAGGAATCGGTGTTCATTAAACTTATGGTGGGATTGCAGCGGTTTGCTAATCTGAAAATGTTTTAACAGAATTCCGGATTTTCGCGTATCTTCTGCCAGTACCAGGTCCACTTCTTTCAATACTTCAATGGCCCTGAGTGTAATATCTCCCAGGTTTCCTATGGGCGTTGGAACCAGGTAGAGCTTCGACATAGGCTTAGCGGATATGCCTTCTTTTGACCAGGGTTTCCAGGATCTCAACCCCTTCGTGATCCATGCTCTCTGCAAAGTGAGTCTCCATTATCCCCTTTGCCTCCTCGTAACTATCTGCGCTGTCCAGCCTGTTAATAAGCTCCCTGAATTGATCCGAGTCCCCTTCAAAGAGTTCCCGGATAATTAAGAATCGGTCGTTGATCCCGATATTGCGGCTGATATTATCGATGGGTTGACCTACTAATTTTGACTCAATATCGGAGCCCTGTTTCCCGGCCAGATTCTCATTAATACTGGATTCTGCAGAAAATTTCTCTGCCAGTATGGAGGGATCAACAGCTTCGGGTGTGGACCCGGTACCTGGCTCCGGATCTGGTTGGGATCCTGCAACAGGTTCCGCCTGGGATTTGGATTCTACTTCTGGTTCCACCTGGGTTTGGGAATCTGCAACAGGTTCCGCTTGGGATCTGGATTCTACTTCTGGTTCTACCTGGGTTTGGGAATCTGCAACAGGTTCAGGCTTGCTCGCAATGACAGGTTTTGCTTCTGGTTCAGGCTTTATCGCTTCGCTTTCTGCTTCTTCCTGCGCAGGATTCTGTTCCTCCCGGATCAGTTCACTTAATCGGTCCGCTTTGATCATGGTTAATATCTCATATACATTCCGGAGTTTGGAGAGAGCAAGGTCAAGATCAATGGTCGAATCATCCTCAGAATTCCGGAGGTTCCCCACCAGTTTTTCGATATCTTGTATATCTTTAGTCAGGATTTCAATGGTGTATTTTATCTCCATGATTTTCTTAGAATTTTGTACAGGGGCATTACAAAACTAACGATAATCTTCATATAATCTTGTATCATGTTTCTTGAAAATACAGCAGGTAGCTCCGGCGGACAAGGATGGATAGAGGTGATCACCGGGTCCATGTTTTCAGGAAAGACGGAGGAGCTGATCCGGCGACTACGCAGGGCCAGATTTGCAAAGCAAGAGGTGGAGATATTTAAACCCCGGATTGAAGTGAGATATTCTGTGGAGGAGGTGGTCTCACATGATGAGAATGCTATTCATAGCACACCTGTCGACTCCTCAGCCAACATTCTGCTTCTTGCCAGCGGGGTGGAGGTGGTCGGCATTGACGAAGCACAGTTCTTTGATGATGGATTGTTGGAGGTGTGTAATCAGCTGGCAAATAGGGGCGTACGTGTTATTATAGCGGGACTGGATATGGATTACAAAGGAGTGCCCTTCGGGCCCATGCCCGGCCTGATGTCCATCGCTGAATACGTGACCAAGGTTCACGCTATCTGTGTCAGATGCGGGAATCTTGCCAACTACACTCACAGGCTGTCGGAAGATGATAAGCTGATCGTCCTGGGTGAAACAGATATTTACGAACCCCTTTGCAGGGTTTGTTACGCAAAGGAGAAAGCTGTAAGGTAGCATTTCATGATACTAGAATGGACACTTGAAATACTGGCACCCCACCTCCATGGAACTATTTATGGAAAGGGAGATCTTCCTGTTTCCAGGCTTTCCATTGACAGCAGGGTACTTACCCGGTCGACGGAGACCCTCTTTGTGGCGCTTACCGGTGAACAGCACGATGGCCACAATTATATCTCTGAGCTTTACAGGCACGGGATCCGTTCATTCCTCGTTTCTACCCTGCCTGATTATCAATCCTTCCCTGAGGCCGGTTTCTGTCATGTGGAAAATACCCTGGCTGGACTGCAGGCGCTGGCTAAGCTGAAGAGACTGCAATTTGAAGGTGAGGTTCTGGCTATTACCGGCAGCAATGGAAAAACGATTATAAAAGAGTGGATTCATCAGTGTTTGGGTGAGAGTACCCGGATGCATAGAAGTCCCAAGAGTTATAATAGTCAGGTGGGCGTTCCTCTTTCTGTGTGGGGTGTTGATACAAGCCATGAAATGGCCCTTATTGAGGCTGGAATTTCCAGGCCCGGTGAAATGGAAAAACTATACAAAATCATCCAGCCTGATACCGGAATATTTACCAATCTTGGTACGGCTCATCAGGAGCATTTCAGTAGTCAGGAGGAGAAACTGGTGGAGAAGCTGCTTCTGTTCCAGGCGTGTAAAAAGGTGATTTGCAGAGCCGATATAAAGCTTGGATCCCGAACTTTACTCTCCTACCTGGAAAAGCTTAAGGCAGAAATTGTGGATTGGAGCCTGGAGGGCGAGGCCAGGTATATGTACCGGATAAGCGGACAAACCCCTTTCCAGACCACCGTTCACCTCAGATATCAGGAGAGTGATATGGAATTCGAATTGCCATTCGCAGATGATGCCTCCGTGGAAAATGCACTACATGTATGCACTTACTGCCTGGAAAGAGGTTTACCCATGGAGTATGTGAAGTCCAGGATTGGAGCGCTTGAGCCGGTCTCTATGCGTCTGGAGATCTTGCAGGGAATAGGAGGGAGTATACTGATTAATGATACCTACAACTCCGATATCGGAGGTGTGGCAGCAGCCCTGGATCTAATGGGACAGCAGGATACAAAATCCGGACGGGTGGTAATCCTGTCCGACCTGCTTCAAAGCGGAATGGAGGATCAGGTACTCTATTCCGAAATCGCCTCCCTGCTCAGAAGCAAAGAGGTGGATCAGTTTATCGGTATTGGTCCTGCGCTCTCTGGTCAGAGAGCATTGTTCCCCGCTTCTTCTCTTTTCTACCCGGATACCGAAGACTACCTGTTGAGAATGGACAGAAAGCTGTATAATGGAAAGACCATACTGGTCAAGGGATCCAGGAGATTCGGATTTGAGAGGATCACACTGGAACTTCAACTGAAGACACACCAGACAAGGCTTGAGACGGACTTGAATGCCATGGTATATAACCTGAATTATTTCAGGTCCTTGCTGAATCACGGAGTACAGACCATGGTGATGGTTAAGGCCCTCTCCTATGGAAGCGGAAATATTGAGATTGCAAGGTTGTTGCAATATCACCAGGTGGATTACCTGGCAGTGGCTTTTATCGACGAAGGAGTTGAATTACGTAAAGCCGGGATCCATCTGCCCATTATGGTATTGAATCCCGATCCCTCCGGGTTTGGTTCCATGCTCGATTACAACCTGGAGCCGGAAATATATAACCTGAGGGGTGTGGAGGCTCTGTATCAAATACTACACAACCGGGGGATCAGCGGTTTACCGGTTCACGTGAAACTGGATACAGGAATGCACCGACTTGGATTTGAAAAAGAGGAGCTCGAGCATCTGATCCCATGGCTATTGAAACGCGAGATGAGAGTGGCTACGGTCTTCAGTCACCTGGCAGCCTCAGGCGAAGAGGTCCATGACAGCTTTACACAGGAACAGATCCAAAGGTTTGATCGGATGAGCACCCATCTCTCAAATGCATTGGGAGAGCAATTTCAGCAACATATACTAAATTCTGCAGGTATTGAGCGCTTCCCGGAAGCGCAGTATGATATGGTCAGGCTGGGGATCGGGCTGCATGGAATAGGAGAGGACCCCTCGCTGAGGGCGGTAAGCTCCTTTAAGACCACCATTTCACAACTCAGATCTGTGGATGCCGGAGAAACGCTTGGTTATTCCCGTAGCGGAATAACAATGCAGCCCAGCTCTATTGCCACCATACCTGTAGGTTATGCAGATGGATTTCACCGGAGCTTGGGGAATGGGGCAGGAAGGGTATATGTGAATGGCCAGCTTGCTCCTACCATAGGAGAGATCTGCATGGATATGGCCATGATTGATATGACCGGGATCAGGGTATCTGAGGGTGATACCGTGGAGCTGTTTGGAAAGCAACAGGCTGTCTCTGAACTTGCCAGGCAGGCCGGGACCATCCCCTATGAAATCCTGACCTCGGTTCCAGAAAGAGTGAAACGGGTCTATATACAGGAATAAGAATGAAGGTTAATATCTCAGCTGTTATAATCACCTACAACGAGGAGAAAAACATCAAACGTTGTCTGGATTCGCTGCTTGGGGTGGTGGATGAAATCGTGGTGGTGGACAGTTATTCAACGGACCGGACCGAAGAGATTTGTCGATCCTATAACGCCGTATTCCTTCCGCATAAATTTCCGGGACATATTCAGCAAAAGAATTGGGCGATCCTTCAGGCCAGTTTCCCATATATCCTCTCTCTTGATGCCGATGAGGCCCTCTCCTTTGAGTTGAAAGATGCCATTCTCAAGGTCAAGGAAGACTGGAAACATGATGGCTATTCCTTTAGCCGCTTAACCTCTTATTGTGGTAAATGGATCCGTCATACCAGCTGGTACCCTTCAAAGAAACTGAGGTTATGGGACTCCAGAAAGGGTAGCTGGGGCGGATATAATCCTCATGACAGATTTCTCCTTGAACCAGGAGCAAGCTCCTCTTCCCTGAAGGGAGATCTGCTGCACTACTCCTATTATTCGGTGAGCGAGCACCTGCAACAGATAAACTCATTTTCCTCAATCATGGCCCGTACCTACTACGAACGGGGTGTAAAAGTCAATTTTCTGAAACTGGTAATTCGACCCTTCTGGCGTTTCTTCAAGGATTTTTTCATTTTGAGGGGATTTATGGATGGGTTTTACGGATTTGTAGTCAGTGTTAATTCGGCGCATGCCGTATTTCTGAGATTTGTTAAACTCAGAGACCTCTATAAAGAGGAGCAGTGATCATTCCCCGTGTTCCTGTTTGAATTTTTCGTAGGAGTGTTTCCAGCGATGGTGAGACCACAACCAGTAGGCGGGTTCTTCCCGGATCATTCCCTCCAGTATACGGACATGGCGCTCGGTTATTTCATAGGGTTTCAGCTCTTCCGGACTTTCACAGATTAATTCTGCTTCAACTTCGTACCGGCCTCTTCTGAGTTTTCTGTACTTCAGAAAAATCACTGCAGCATCCAGTTTCCTGGCCAGCTTCTCCGTACCCAGGAAAAGAGGTGTATCGCGACCCAGGAATTTGGTCCAGTATTGGATCTGATGATACTGGGGGCGCTGATCGGCCAGGAAAAGGGTGAGAACCGGTGTGCCGCTCCTGTGATACTCTATGAGTTTACGACCAATCTTTGCCATGGGGACGGGAATCACCCCAAATGCTCTCCTGTTCTTCTGAACCATCCTGTCAAAATACCGGTTCCGCAGAGGTTTGTAGATGGCAAGAGAGGGGTATTCGATATGCAATCCCAGGGCAGCAATGTATTCCCAGTTTCCATAATGTCCCACAACAGCCATCACCTGTTTGCCTTTCTTGTACAGGTCATCAAGCAGTTCAGGATTTTTAAAGCTGAGTCTATTCAGCGCTTTGGACTCCGTATAGAAATGGAACACGGCACTTTCCAGAATCACATCGCTGAGGTGGTGGTAAAACTTCTTTGCGCATCGCTTTATCTCGGTCCGGTCATATTCCGGGAAAGCTTTTTCCAGGTTGTCGAAAACTACCTTTTTCCTGTATCCCGCCACATGGTACATGAGCAAATAGAGGAGATTCGATATGAAATAGAGGATAGGTTCGGGCAAGAGGTGGAGCAGCCAAACAAAACTATAGGTCAGGATATAACCCAGGAACTTCATCTTTTAGCCCAGTTCACTGATGCGCTCCAGCTTGGGAAGGTCCAGGATCCTGATCTTCCTTCCATCGATAGAGATCACACCCTCCTGTGCAAAGGTGGATAAGGTTCGGATGGCATTGGAGGTGGTCATGTTGGAGAGGTTGGCTACATCTTCCCGGGAGAGGTATATTTTGATGGTCTTATTGTCATCCTCATACCCATAGGTGTCCTTGAGAAAGATCAATGATTCGGCGAGCCGTCCCCTGATATGTTTTTGAGTAAGGGTTACGGTACGGTCATGTGAAAATCCGAGTTCGGATGCAAATGACTGGATGACGCTCATACTTAATTCAGCATTGCTACGCATAACCCTGAATACGCTCTCTCTGTCGACAATACACGAAACGCAATCTTCAATGGCTACGGCAGTGGCTGTATGATTCTCCTCTGCGAAAAGTGCCCGGTAGCCTATAAAACCAACTGGTTTGGCCATCCTGACAATTTGTTCTCTTCCTCCTACGCCCTCTTTAAAAATCTTAACCTTGCCTTCTGCCAGGATCATAAGCCCCATGGGTTTATCCCCCTCCTTAAAAATGATCTCACCCTTTTTGTAGAATGCACAAGTATAATTCTGCTTCAGGAATTCTTTTTCTTTGGGAGTAAGCACCGTAAATACAGATTTCGGATTGTCTATACAATCATCTGCATTATAGTTCCTTTCCTGCATTGTAATCTTTTGGTTTGGTCCCCTTATGTTGAATAACAGACAAAATTAGAAAAAAATATCGATTTCGCGTTAATATCTGGCTACCAGTGGCAGCCGCCTGCCAATCCCGAATGCTTTTGAGGATATACGCAGGATAGGGGGTGTCTGATAGCGCTTGTATTCGTTTTGATTTACCAGTCTGATTATCCTGAGCACCAGCTCCTCTTCAAAGCCCATCTCAATGACCTTCTCCAGAGGAAGTTGTTTCTCTATATAGGCCTCCAGGATCTGGTCCAGCTCTTCATAGGGTGGCAGTGAGTCGCTGTCTTTCTGGTCGGGTCTTAGTTCAGCAGAAGGTGCTTTGGTGATGATGTTTGCAGGGATCACCTCTTTCTCCCTATTCAGATACTTCGCCAGCAGATACACATCGGTTTTATATACATCCCCCAGGATGGAGAGTCCGCCACTCATATCCCCGTAAAGCGTGCCGTATCCTACTGCAGTTTCGCTCTTATTGCTGGTATTCAGCAGAATATTGCCAAATTTATTGGAGAGAGCCATAAGCAGAGCTCCCCTGATACGTGCCTGGATATTCTCCTCGGCAATATCTTCCGGCAGGTTCTTAAAAAGTGGTTGAAGAGTCGTTCGAAACTGATTGAAGAGCTCTTCAATGGGAAGGATATCATATTTGACTCCCAGATTCTGCGCCATTTCTACCGAATCGTTCACACTGTGATCAGAGGAGTATTGTGAGGGAAGCAACAGCACATGAAGGTTTGCCGGACCCAGTGCTTCAGCTGCCAGAGCCAGAGTAACTGCGGAGTCAATTCCCCCTGATAGTCCCAGGGTGGCGGTGGGGAATCCCATTTTCCCGAAATAGTCCCGGACCCCACAGATTAATGCATCAGCCATGGCGCCAATCCGCTCCGGGATTACTCCCACCGTGAGATCAGGTCCGGATCTACTTAATTCCTCCAAATCCGAGATCAGAATATCTTCCTTGAAGTAGGGGAGCCTGGCGTCTACCTGACCAGCAGGATTAACCGCCATGGAACCACCCTCAAAAATAAGTTCTGTCTGCGCCCCAACCTGGTTACAATAGAGCACCGGAAGTTTGTATCGTTTAGCTTTCCCGGTGAAGATTGATTGTTTGATCTCCATTTTCCTGTGGGAGAAGGGGGAGGCAGCCATGTTAATAATTGCATCCGGTTCAAATCCGGACAGCTCTTCCAGGGGATTGCTTGTATATAGCCTGCTGCGTGAAAATTCATTCTCGAAAGGCTGCTCATCCCAAAGGTCTTCACAGATGGTCACAGCCAGCTTCTTCTGTTTAAACTCGAGAATATGGAAATTTCGATTTGGTTCAAAGTAGCGGTACTCATCAAAAATATCGTAGGTGGGAAGCAGCGCTTTCCGGAATACCTGTTGAACCTTTCCCTGGTAGAGGAAGAACGCTGAATTGAAGAGTAGTTTTCCATCACTGCCGGAGTTGAACTCAGGTCCACCTACCAGGACCCCGGTGTCAGGATCCAGCAAAAGGGCCAGCTTCTCGACGGAATCCATGCAACTGGAAATGAACTCCTTCCGTTCAAGCAGATCCAGGGGAGGATAGCCACATATGGAGAGCTCAGAAAAAACTACCAGCTCAGCACCTGCAGAAGCGGCCCTGGAAGCGGCCTGGGTGATCCTGGACTGGTTTCCATCAAAATCACCAATCAGATAGTTCAGTTGAGCGAGGGCAATCTTCATGGCTTATCAAAAGAGGATCCCCAGATGAATGGAGATGGTATTTGTCTTCACATTGGCAAGGTCGTTTTTGGTCACATCCGTTAGCCCTGCGGTCCAGCGAAGCCCTCCAATAACAGCAGTGCTGCCTCCAAGTTTGTATTCGGCCCCAAGCCCGGCATGATAGCCCAGGTTGAACAGGTTGATATCGTCGCGCACATCGCGTTTATCCATAGCGGCCTCATTGGAGGAGGCTTTGGCATTGATATTGACCATGGGATTGAATCCCAGCTGCAGAAAGAAGGTTACATATCCCAGCTCTTCGGTTTTCAGTTTAAGTCCAAGCGGGAAATCCAGGTACTGGAGATTCAGTTTGACAGACTGATCCGGTTCCACCAGCAGGATTTCTCCCTTGGAAGTAAACTCAGTGGAATCGGAATAGAACAGGTTTCCTCCCAGGTTGTTGATACCCAATCCAAAAGTAAAGGCATAATTCGGTGCGAAAAAATAGTCTGCCTGCAGTCCCGCCTGCAGGTGAAAAACAGATCCATCAGGATTTACAGAATTTATATCAGAATTGAACCAGGAGAATTGAGGGTCCACATGAACATTGAATCTTATATACGATTGTGCCTGAATGGAGATCATAGCACCCAGTATGATTGATATGGCAAGTATTCGTTTCATATTTTATACTTTTGTTTATCACTATAACGTTCAAATTTAATGATTATGCTGAGACCTGTTCAACGGACCCTACTTTTTCTGTCAGTGAGCGCACTGATGATCGCCGGATGCAACAGTGACAACCTGGATGTTGATATTTCAGGAATCGATGCAGGCACAAAACTGGAACGATTCGACCAGGATCTGTTTGAAATGGACCAGGATACCATGGATGCTGCCATCGGAGCCATGTACAGGAATTATGGTGATTTCTTTGATGTATTTAATGTGCACGTGATCAGCATTGGTCAGGCTTCTTCCAGAAGGTACTCCTCCTATTTGTCCATGTTTATCAATGATCCTACAAACAGAGAGGTATTTGATTACACCAGGCAGGTTTTTGCCTCCACGTCTGAGATTGAGGAGAGGCTGAGCGAGGGATTCAGCCACTACCTGTATCATTATCCCGATTCAACGGCACCCAGGGTGGTTGGATATGTAAGCAGGTTTAACCAGGGGCTATTTACAGTCGGAAATTTTGTGGGTGTTGGCCTGGATCAGTACCTGGGGAGCGATTGCAGCTATTACCAGAAAATGGGAGTGCCTGTGTACCTATCCCGGAAAAAAGAGCCGCAAAGAGTGCCCGTAGATGTAATGTTGGCCTGGGCCACACAACTCTATCCGTATAACGATTCGGTAGATAATGTACTGTCCAGAATGATTTATCATGGTCAGCTGGCCTGGTTTGTAGGGGCTATGTTCCCGGAGCTGGATGATCAGGATATCATGGGCTTTACTGAGGACCAGATGCTTTGGTGCAGGAACAATGAAAAGCAGATGTGGACCCACCTGGTTGAGGAAAAACTACTCTTCTCCACCGATCCCATGAATATCCGGAAACTGGTGGAGGATGCCCCGAGTACACGATTCTATACCTCCGAATCACCCGGAAGGGCTGCTGTCTGGCAGGGTTGGCAGATCCTCAGGGCGTATGCGGACCAGCATTCGAAGTTCACTGTTCAAGAGGTGATGTCGCAGCGCAATTACCAGGATCTGCTCAGACTCTCCAGGTATAATCCATAAGCATAGTGATCATAGTGTTCGAGCAGTTGATCTACCTGTATTTGTTAAGCCTTTCGTCACTGATAACCCCGCCCCAATTCAGTCCATAGGCAAAATCGTAGCTGTTGCCTTCCGAGTCGATGTAGCACTCCATATCGCGGGGAACATCTTCAAACTGTTCTTCCACGGTCTTCATATCAGCGGGCATCTGGAAGGGCAGCAGGGCGGAGGGCTCAACTGTACCGGAGATCAATTCCATCAGGGCCTGATCCTGGACCCCCATGTGGACCAGGATGGCATCGGCTGACGGTTCAATCTCTGCAAATACCATGGGCTTTGAGACGTGGACAACGACCACCACCGGCTTTTCACCCATTTGTTTGCGGGTTGCATGAACCAGTTTCATATCTGGAATATTAACCGCTATAATGCTTTTATCCTTGTAGCTTCGGTTAATAAAATCCTCAAGGGGACTTCCCCCGGCCAGACTGGTCTCCCTGGCGTGTTCTGCTTTATAGGGACCGTATTGCAGGGTGATGGGAACATAGCCGTTGCCCCCCTTCTCCAGGTCCTTGTTATCATAACCTGACCCTCCATTGGGGCTCTGGATGCCCATCAGTGCAAAGTCCGCCTCTTCAGGACTATCCACCATCTGGAAGAATTTGGAAACAATCTCTTTGCTAAATGCATCCTCCCATCTTTCCGGGATGCTTCTGCCAAACCAGTTGGAGGAAGCGGGAATGAAGCGTTGCGGAATGAATACTTTTAACTGCTTCTCCAGGGGAAGGGTCTGCTGCTTGTTTTTCAACAAAACCACGGAGCGTAGCTGGGCTTCATAACCGGCCTGCATAAATTCAGGCTTGCCAACCACCGCATCTGTTTCCGCGGGATCCAGATAGGCATTTTCAAAAAGGCCTGTCCTGAATATATTGCGGAGTAATCTGATGGCAGATTGTTCAAAACGCTTTCTCATGGCTTCCTCGCCATGTTCGTCAATTCCCATTTGATAGGCTTCCAGCACCGGTTCCATATCGTTATTCCCACCAAACTGGTCTATGCCTGCTTCAATGGCCTTGTAGTGTCTTTCTGCCACACTCAGGATTTCCACTCCCCAACACATTCCTCCAAAACTCTCAATGCTGCCTGCATCTCTGGTAATCCCCCAGTCGGAGCATACCACCCCGTCGTAACCGTATTTTTCACGCAGCAGGTCCGTTATGATATACTTGTTGTATGCATTGCCCACATTCTCTCCATTCTGGGTATCGATCCCTGTGGAGATGGTATAGTAGGGCATCACTGCGGAAGCCATTCCAGTGCCTCCATGCAGATTAAAGGCTCCTTCTGTGAAGGCCTGCAAATGATCCATCAGATTGTTCCCCGGGTAAACCGCATAGGCACCATACCCGAAATGGGCATCCCGTCCGCCCTCTTCAGGACCTCCGCCGGGCCAGTGTTTCACCATGGCATTCACACTGTGATATCCCCAACCGTTCAGGATTTCATGTGTACCTGAAGAGGTCTGGAATCCATCTACACAGGCGCGCGCCAAATCGGTGGCCAGGTCGGGATCTTCTCCCATAGTACCGTTAAAACGGCTCCAGCGGGGTTCCGTTGCCAGGTCGATCTGGGGCGAAAGGGCAGTTGCAATTCCCAGTGCCCTGTATTCAATGGATGCTATTTCTCCAAACTGTTTCATCAGTTCCGGATCGAAAGAGGCTGCAATGCCCAGGGAGGCGGGCCACATGGAAATAGCACCTCCCGATCCGAAATCAAATTCAGCGCTTGCACGGGTTCTGTGGCGGGGATCTGAGCTGGTATTCACTGGAATACCCACTCCCAGCCCTTCTGCCAGGGTCTGGGCATTGTTGTTCCACTCTGCCGCTACAGCCGGACTGGCGACCGAGGTGATCAGCACGTGGCGAAGATGGTCTTCCGTAAGGAATTTACGTTGCTGATCGCTCAGGTCAGAAGCCTTTGCACCACTTTCATCAAATCCTTTGTCCTTGTAGGTTGCTCCACCCCCGAAACCCCTTCCTCTGGAAGGAATTGCCTGGTGTGCACTGTAGAGCATCATTCCAGCCATCTGCTCAATGCTCATCTGGCTTACCAGGTCTTTGGCCCTTTCGTCCACCTCCAGACGCCAGTCTTCATAGGGGTCCAGTTCGCCGTTTTTATTCAGATCCTTAAAGGCATAACCGCTTTTTTCAATCAAGGTGATGCCTGATCCGGGGGTATATCCCAGAGTCTGTCCCCCCTGGTTCCTTACCAGGGTATAAGTCTCCTGTTCTTCAATTGTATATTTGGGGCCACACCCACTGAGCAGAAGGAGGGCGATCCCCGTGAATAAAAATAAAAGATTCTGTATTGATTTCATTTGGGCTTGTTTAGTTTAACAATTTACGAAAAAAAGTGACCCCTCTTTTGAAAGGTCACTTAGCTTTTTGTTTTCGTGATAAAGGAAGCTGAACTACATTTTATTCAGGATAATTCCCAGTCCGAAGTCACCCGCTCCACTCATATGGAAACGTGAATCATAGTAGGTGACGCCTGGTCCAAAACTGATATTCCAGTACCAGCGCCGGCCCATGGTATACTGGAAACCTATGGCTCCACCCATGGAGTATCGGAGATCAGGGAACTGAATATTAAAAGGAAGACTGACAAACCAACCGGAATAATAACGGGTGCGTTTGCCTTCGTTCTGGCGATCCTGCAGATTGAAGTAATAGCGTGGTTCAACGGTAAAGCTGGGTGAGACATAGGGCCCTGAGGGGGGGGCCCAATCTTCATAATCCCAAATACTGGTTTTCAGCCAGAACCCAAGAGAGAGGGTGAAATTTTCCGAAGGGGCAATCTCCCCAATTAACTTGGGTGAGATCAGGCTGACGCGGCCGATAAACGATGGAGGTTCCGGTTCAAGAGTAAAGGAGTTGTCCTGCGCCTGCAAAGGCAATATAATCAGTGCACATAATAGTGCGGGTATTCGTATTTTCATGAACTGAATCTTGATTGTTAAACTACTTGAACCAAGACAAATATCATGCCGTTACACCTCCTGGATCTTGGTGCCACAGATTTTGCAGTACCGGGCATCAAGGTCATGTTGATTCTGACCACAATTGGTGCAGCTAATCTGCCGGTTGTTCGTGCTTGCTTTAGCTGCTTTCCCAATCTCCACGGTAATAATCCCGGTGGGAACGGCAATAATTGAGTAACCGGTGAGCATGACCACAGAGGCCAGGATCTTTCCTAAAACCGTGGCTGGGGCAATATCCCCGTAACCAACGGTGGTGATGGTCACAATGGCCCAGTAAATGCTCTGTGGAATGGAGGTGAATCCGCTCTCTTCGCCTTCCACCAGGTAGAGCACGGATCCCAGAATAAGAACCAGGGCCAGTACGGCACCAAAAAAGACGATTATTTTATGGATACTTAGTTGCAGCGCACGCACCAGAACTGCTGCCTCTTTAATATACCTTCCCAGTTTGAATACCCTGAACATCCGGAGCAGCCGGAGAGCGCGGATGGTAAGCAGGAAAGTGGTTTGATCAAAAATTAATCCCAGGAAAGTGGGAAGGATGGCCAGCAG
>Ga0209345_10003828_pt1 | contig 15122 bp, 12 predicted proteins | sample Cruoilmetagenom7_FD_187294 | JGI IMG/M metagenome (GOLD analysis project Ga0209345, IMG submission 187294) | Oil polluted marine microbial communities from Coal Oil Point, Santa Barbara, California, USA - Sample 7 (SPAdes) (version 2) | ecosystem: Environmental > Aquatic > Marine > Oil seeps ... | reverse complement strand
CTCTAAATACTCCAAGAGTAGAGGTGCTTCCTATTAAAAATGTAGATTCAAAATTGATTGTTCAAATTGTAAAAGATATTATTACAAATCAAAAAACTAAAGATAAACCTTATTTGTCGTTGGATGAGCAAAATAATAGAGTTGTAATTTATGGTTTAGAGGAAGATATTGATACAATAACACAAATAATTAAACAACTTGATACTCCTCAACAACAAGTTTATGTTGAAGCAAAAATTATCGAGATAAGTGAAACAAAAACACAAAATATTGGACTAGAATATGGACTAAACGGGTTTTATTCCACTGGTTCATCTTTGAATACCTTTGCATCCTCTTTAAACTCACTAGGCGGTGTAACCCCTTTGAGCTTAACTGAGTTAAGTAGTTATGGGTATAGTCCTGCAATTTTAAAAAGTTCGATAGCTTTAGGGGCAACTATAAATTTACTCAAAGAGAACAAAGCTTTGGAGGTTGTAAGTGAACCATCTATTTTATGTATCAACAATAAAGAGAGTTCAATATATGTGGGAGAAACTCGATCTATCCCTACAGGTACAACAGTTGGAACAACAACTACAACAAACTATGAAAGGGAAGATATTGGCTTAAGACTTACTATTAAACCAAGGTTATCTTCAAATGATAAAGTGACTTTAGATATTAAAACAATTATTGAAGATGTAAAACTCTCAACAACTACAAACTCTGTTCCTGATACCAATAAAAAAGAGGTGTTAACAACAGCTATTGTAAGTAACGGAGAAAATGTAATAATAGGTGGATTAATAAAAAACAAGCTTGAGACAAGTGAATATAAAGTGCCACTTTTGGGAGATATACCACTTTTGGGTAACCTATTTAAAAGTAACTATGATTATGATGATAAAATAAATTTAGTTATAATAGTAACACCCTATATTGTTCCAAAATCCAAAGATTTGACATATATTGCACAACAATTATCCCAACTAAAAAATATAGAGAATAACTATACAAAAGAGTTAGAGAAAAAATTAACTCAAAACAAGTTAGAAATACAAAATAATCAAGAACTCTACAATAATAGAGTGAAAGATATTTTAAATAAATAAAGAGAGAATATGGATACAAATAAAAAAACATTAACAATTATCGATACATTTGGGTTTCTTTTTAGAAGCTATTTTGCACTACCACCTTTAAAATCTAAAACTGGTTTTCCAACAGGTATGCTTACTGGATTTATGAATTTAATTGCAGGTATAGGGAAAGATTTTCAAACAGATTATTTAATATTTGCACTAGATAGTAAAGGGGATACTTTTAGAAAAGATATCTACAGTGAATATAAATCTCATCGTCCTGATGCACCAGATGATCTCAAAGCACAGCTTCCAGTTGCTATTGATTTTATAGAAAAAATGGGCTTTATAACTGCATCTAAAGTAGGGTATGAGGCAGATGATATTATAGCTTCACTTGCAACTGATGGAAGAGACTTAGGGCTAAATGTACGCATTGTAAGTCATGATAAAGACTTGTATCAACTTATTGGTGAGGGTATATTTATGTTTGATCCTATAAAAAAGAAAATAATAAGCAGTGATGATTGTTTTAAAAAATATGGAGTATATCCCAATCAATTTATAGATTACCAATCCTTACTTGGAGATAGTGCAGATAATGTACCAGGAGTAAAAGGTGTAGGGGCTAAAACAGCGGAAGCTTTAATCCAACAATTCAATGACTTGGATAATATCTATAAAAATATTGAAAATATAGAAAAACCTAGATGGCAAAAACTATTGCTAGAGAGTAAAGAGATGGCTTATATTAGTAAACAGCTCGTTACTTTACATCATGATGCACATTGTTTAAATAGTTTTGGAGATTTAGAAAAAATTGAGCTACCAAAAGAGAATCCGATTTTAAAAATAGCAGATACGCTTATAGAATACGATATGCATAGGATTATAGATAAAGTGCATAAAGATGGATTAAACTACAAAACAACTGTCCCTAAAGGATATGATACAAGTAAAATAGAACAACCAAAAGAGAAAGTTTTAGATTGTGAGTATATTTTATTAAATGATTATACTAAAATGTTTGATATTATTAAAAATATACCTGCTAACTCTTTAGTGGCATTTGATACTGAAACAACAGCCTTAGATACTAATGAAGCAAATATTGTAGGTTTCTCTTTTTGTTTTGAAAGTACTAAAGCTTATTATGTACCAATTGGACATTTTTATTTGGGAGTTGAAGAGCAAGTTTCAAAAGGTGATGCAAAAAAAGCTATAGAGATGTTAAATGGGTATAAATTAATATTACAAAACTACAAATACGATAAACAAGTTGTAAAAAATAATTTTGATATTGAATTAAAACTTGAAGCAGACACTATGATAATGGCTTGGTTACTTGATAGTGATAAACCTGTAGGGATGGATAAGTTAGCCGCTAGACTTTTAAATGGTTATAAAGCTATTGCCTATAAAGATGTGGTAAAAAAAGGTGAAAATTTTTCAAATGTAAATTTAAATGAAGCTTGTAATTATGCAGCTGAAGATGCATTTATAACTTTAAAACTTTATCATAAACTACTAGAACTTTTTAAACAAAATGATGAAGAGTATTTATATAAAATAGGTAAAACTATAGAGTTTCCATTTATTAATGTTTTAAATAATATGGAAAATATAGGTATAAAAGTTGATGTAGAGTTTTTTAAAGCTTTGCAAACAAAAAGTAAAGAGCATTTAAATAATTTAACACAAGAGATATATAGCTTAAGTGGTGAAACTTTTAATATCAATTCTCCAAAACAGCTAAGTATAGTTTTATTTGAAATACTAAAACTTACTCCTCCTAAAAAGACTGCAACAGGATATAGTACAAATGAAGCAGTTTTAGCAAAATTAAAAGATGACCATAAAGTGATACCTAAGTTGTTAGAATATAGAGAGGCTTTTAAACTTCATTCAACTTATATTGAGCCACTTTTAGAGTTAGGACTTAAAAATGAGGACAATATTATCTATACATCATTTTTACAAACTGGAACAGCAACAGGAAGATTAAGTAGTAAAAATCCAAATCTTCAAAATATACCTGTAAGAACAGAAGCTGGAAGAGCCATAAGAAAAGGTTTTATTGCAAGAGAGGGTTATAAACTAGTTGGTATTGATTATTCACAAATCGAATTAAGACTATTAGCACACTACTCAAAAGACCCAGCGTTACTAGAGGCATTTAATAATAATCTAGATATCCATTTACAAACTGCTGTGAAAATATTTGGTAGTGAGGAAGCAAAAGAGAAAAGAAATATTGCAAAATCAATTAACTTTGGTCTTTTATATGGAATGGGTAGTAGAAAACTTGGAGAACAGCTTGGGATTCCTTCTAAGGAAGCTAAAACATATATTGATAGTTATTTTGAGAGTTTTGGAACCGTAAAAAAGTTTTTACAGACAATACAAGATGATGCTATGCAGAATGGTTTTGTAAAAACACTTCTTGGGAGAAAAAGAAGATTTGATTTTGAAAATGCTAATGGAATGATGCAAGCTACTTATCAAAGGGAGTCTGTAAATACTGTATTTCAAGGAAGTGCTGCTGATTTAATTAAACTAGCGATGATAAAAATTGATATGAAATATAAAAACAGCGAAGATTTAAGAATGTTATTACAAATTCATGATGAATTAATATTTGAAGTAAAAGAGGATAAACTAGATATTGTCAATGATAAAATAACTTATATAATGGAAAATATTTATGAGTTAGAAGTACCTTTACGAGTCAGTGTTTCTATAGGAGATAATTGGTCAGAGCTAAAATAACGGTTTATTTTATCCCCCTTTGACAAAAATAATTTTTTTTGATATAATAACGAAAAAATAACTTTAGTGAGGATACAATGATAAAAAAATTGCGTAAATTAAGTAATATGAATATTTTATGTATTACTAATAATGCCAAGTTGAAATCAGATATAAATTCGAATTTAAATGAAGTTAAAAACATAATATTTGTAGAGAGTGTTAATGATGATATTTCAGATATTTCTTATGATGTTTTATTGGTGGATTTTAATTTTGAAGCCTCATTAGAGATTATGAATGAAACTAAAATATCTAAGCCATCGTTACCTAAAATAGTAATTTTAGATGAACAATCAGAAACTAACATCATAAAATGTATTAATGCGGGTGCTTATTCAATACTATCTCTTAGTTGTGGTTTTGCTGATTTGAAACTTTCTGTTATTATGGCTTTAAATCAAACAAAAAGAGTAGATAAAATAACTTTAGGTCAAGATGTTTATTATGATTCTTACAGAGAAAGATTTTATGATAAATTAGGTGAACTATCTTTTACAAAATTTGAATTTCAGGTATTGAAATTGTTGCTACAAAATCATGCTCGAATAACAACTTATGATGAAATAAAAGAGAAAGTTTGGAAAGATAAAAAAATGAGTATCTTTACAATGCGAAATATTATTAATAAAATTAGGAATAAAACATATTATGATATTATTAAAAATATCTCATCAAATGGGTATCAAATAGATACACCAAAATAAAAAAGTAATTGGAAAAAATATAATGGAAGAACAAATAGTATCTAAGGATGAATTAGTAGAGATGTTTTCTTTAGGTGTATTAGAAGACCACGAAACTAGAGGTTGGTTACTTTATGAGCAAGAGATACAAATTATTGCGTTACATGAAACAGATCCAAAGTATATGCAAGATGTAACAAATGCAGAGTATTACAAATTAGTACCAGTGAAAAAATAGAAGGAATAAGAGATATGTCACATTGCCCTTTTTGCAAAAAAAAGATAGCTATGAGTAAAGCATTTTGCTCACGAAGTTGTAAGGAAAACTATTTTCAACTTATAGCTATACAGATACCTAAATTATTTTTAAAAAGAATTTATGTGTTTTGCAGTAAAGAAGAGAGAGAGAAAGAGATTGAAGAGTTTGCTTCAAGACATAACTGGAGACTTGATCTTTTAAAAAATAAAATTGAAGATGAAGCTTTAAGAATGGGTTATGTAGATGACCCTACTCTTAAGTAGTCTTTTTTTCATTTTTTAATAAAAAATAGTAAAAAATTATACAAAGAATAGAAAAACTAGAAGATATTAATATCCCCATAGTAAGCCAATCTGTCCCTAAAAGAAATCCAAGTTGTACATCTGGTTGTCTAAAAAGCTCAGCTATTATTCTCATGACAGAGTAAAGTATAAGATAAAGTACAGCAATTTGTCCATCAAACTGTTTTTTTCTTCTTAAGACAAAGAGAACTACAAATATCACTAAACCTTCTAGAAAAGCTTCATAAAGTGCAGATGGATGTCTTAAAATACCATCTACATATATTCCCCAAGGAACTTCCGTAACTCTTCCTACAAGTTCTTTATTTAAAAAGTTACCAATCCTTCCAAATATATAACCAAAAGATATGGCTATAACAGCTATATCCGTTATAAATAAAAATGATATTTTATGTTTTTTACAAAATAGATAAGAAGCTAGTATAAAACCAATAACAGCACCATGATAGCTCATACCAGATATCCCTATAAAGCTACCATCTTCTCCAAAAGGATTAAATATTTGCCAAGGATGAGTTAAATAATAAGTTGTATTAGGATCATAAAATACAATATATCCAATTCTAGCACCTAATATTACACCAAGTTCTACCCACCAAATATAACTATCTAGTGTATCTTTTGATATATCTAAATTGTCATTTTTGATTATCCAATGAGCTGTATAGATAGCTGTTAATAAAGCTAATGCATACATAATCCCATACCAGTGTACATTTATTTCAAATAAACTAAAGGCTACAGGGTTAAAGTTACTGTATATATGGTTCCAATACTCCATTCTTACAAGGCGTCCGCTATGAGCTCTATTGGATTTTTGAAGATAACATCTGTATCTGTTCGCCCAAGAGAGTCTGTTATTTGCATACGACAAGCACTACACTCTGCACTAACTACAGAGGCTTTGGTTTTGTTTATCATTGCAGCTTTTTTTACCCCAACTGCTTTTGCAATATGGTATTTTTCACTTTGCATAGTAACCCCTCCAAAACCACAACACTCATTGGGATCACTCATCTCATCGATTTTATAGTTTTGTTCTATTAAGTTTCTAGGTTCTTTAAATACACCTTGCATCTTTTTTGCATGACAGGGATCGTGATAAGTTACTATCTCAGACATAGCTTTTCCATTGTTTTTAAGAAGTTCTACAAGCTTTGTATTATTTTCAAGCCACTTCGTTGCCATAATAACTTTTGGAGCTAATTTTATTGCTCTTTTTTTCCAATCAGGTTGATCATGTAAAAAATGTGCCCAATCTGTATTTATCATAGCACTACATGTAGCTTCTGGAATAATAATAGCATCTACATCATCAATAAAAGTTTCAAAATACTCTATATTTTTTTTGATAAGATAATCTACTGTATCAAAATCGCCTGTAAAATATGCAGGTGCTCCACAACAAAGTTGTTTTTTTGGTATAAATGCATCAATTTCCAGCTTTTCTAAAATTTTAAGTAAGCTTTCCCCAATATTTGTATATGCATAGTTTCCCATACATCCAATAAATACAGCTACTTTTTTGAATTCTTTATTCTCTTTATGATTGATGATATTTTCTGGATTTGAATTTAAAAATGATGTTCTGTCTGCAAAAGGTAAAGTTCTGTCTTTTATCATCTCTATTGGTAGATTTAATCGTAATTTTGAACTTTGGCTTTGAGCATCTATTTTAAGACCACAAGTTTGGAATACCCATCCCATTTTTGCCATTAAATCCATAATTTTTCTATGTCTTAAAAGGAAGAAAAAAGCTCTTTTGTACCAAGTAATTCCATATTTTTTTGCAATATCACTTCGTACTTGTTCTATTATCATATCAGTTGGTAAATCATTTGGACAAACCTCTACACAGTTTGTACATAAAAAACAACTTTCAAAGATATCTTTTGCAGTTTTATCTAGCTCTAGTTCATCTCTTTTATAAGCTCCAAGAAGGTCTATAAAACCTCTAGGAGAGGTTGTTTCATCTTGATTGACATTAAATATGGTACATACAGTTTTACATTTACCACACTTGATACAATCATCACTAATATCGGTATAGTTAAATTTATTATTTACCAATTAAAAATCCTTTGGTTATTAAAAATGAATTTTACCTAAAAAAGCTTTAATTAAAACTCTCAACTAAATCTTCAAGTTCCAAGTATCGTTCTACTTTTTGCTCATAAGTTTTGTTTGTATCATCAAGCTCTTGGCTTAAAGCTACTAATCCTTTTTGTTCATAACAGTCAGGATTCATCATACAAGTATTTAGTTCTTCAATCTTTTGTTCTAGCTTTTCTATCTCTTTTGGGAGGATTTCATAATCTCTTTTATCATTATAGGTAAGCTTAGTTTTCTCTTTTGGTAACTCTTGCTCTTTTTTCTCAATTCCCTTTGAAACTACTTGTGTATTGTGTCGCTCCATCTCTTCAACATATTTTTCATCTTTTTCATCTTCTAGATATTCACTATATTTTTGATAGCTTTCCTCTAGTAGACCATCTCCTTTAAATATATAAAGTTTTTTTGCAATTTTATCAACAAAATATCGATCATGACTTACAAAGATTAATGCACCTTGGAAATTTGCTAAGTATTGCTCTAGTATATTAATAGTTGGGATATCTAAATCATTTGTAGGCTCATCCATAATCAATACATCAAATTTTCTAGTAAAGAGTAGGGCGAGGGCTAGTCTATTTTTCTCTCCACCACTTAAAACTCCTACAGTTTTATCAAGATATTCTTTGGGAAATAAAAAGTTTTTAAGATATCCAAATACATGCATATTTCTTCCATCATTAAGCTCAACTCTATCTCCACCATTTGGACAAAATAGGTGCATAATAGTTTTACTTTCATCTATCATCTCTCTATGCTGATCAAAATATCCAACTTTAAAATCACCTTTTTTAAAGGAGCCTTTATCTATTTTGATTCTCTCTAAAAAGACTTTTAAAATACTTGATTTTCCACTTCCATTTGGACCAACTATTGCTATAGTATCTTTTTGTAAAATTCGTGCTGTAAAGTCTTTTATGAGTGGTTTATTTCCTAAAGTTAAATATACATTGTCTAGTTCAAAGAGCATTTTCTTTTTATTTTGAGTGTCACCATTATTAAAAGATTTTTGTTCTCTTTGGATATCTAGTTGCATTTTATTTATTTTTGCTGGATTTGATTTCACTTTCTCTTTGAGTTCAAAGTAATTATCTTTTCTTAAAACATTTCTTTTTCTTCTAGCTGTTACACCATGTTGCATCCAATGTGCTTCAGCTCGAAGTTTACTTACTAAATTGTCATGTTCTTTTTGTAAGTTAATTAGATTTTGTTCTTTTTGAACGAGATAGTCTTTGTATCCACCTTTATATTTAGTGAGCGTTCCATCTTCAATTTCGATAATATTTGTTGCTACATTATCTAAAAAATATCTATCATGAGAGATAAATAGTAGGGTGAAGTTCTCTTTTAAAAGAATCGTTTCTAAAAATTCTACCATATATACATCAAGATGATTTGTAGGCTCATCTAAAAGTAAAACATCGGGCTTCTTTAGAATAAGACCTGCAAGTCCAACACGACGCTGCTCCCCACCACTTAGAAGTGACACATCTTTAAATTCATAACTTTTTAAATCAAACTCTAATAATACTCTTTGAATTTTATTGTCTAAATCCCAGGCATTATGATGATCTAAGTAGGTTGTTAGTTGTGCTTGTCTTTCTAATAGCTCTTCATTTTCATAATCAGTTGCAAGGAGCTCCGAGACTTCATCATATTCTCTCTGTGCTTTTTTTAAATCAACAAGTTGTTCCTCTATAGCATCTCTTACAGTTACACCTGCTTTAAATTTTGGTTGTTGGTCTAACATCTCAATTTTTAAAGATTTATCTATAGCTATTTCACCACTATCAGGTTCAATATCTTTAGTGATTATTTTCATAAAAGTTGATTTACCTTGACCGTTTTGACCAATGACAGCAATTCTTTGTTTCTCTTGTAGTGTAAAGTTTATATCTTTGAGTATAACTTTTATATCGTATTGTTTATTTATTTTTTGTAAGTCGATTAATGCCATATAATTTTTTATTCCCTTTGGGTGCTCTATTGTTTGAAGTGGAATTATATCTAAAAGTCACTTTGTAGTTAGTTTTATCTAAATTTAGATGAAAAAGGAAAGAGCTTTAAAAAAGAGATTAGCTGTTAGTAATCTCTTTTCTTTCTCATTCTGGAAAGCTCTTTTTGTACAGAGATATTTATCTCGTCATTTGGTTCAAAATTAAGAGAATAGTTTCTATCATCATAATCTACACTATTTAAAACTATTTTAATCGCTTCCATTCTTGCGTTGTGTTTATCATCACTTCGGACAATATTCCATGGAGCACTTCTTGAGTGTGTTCTTTTTAACATCTCATATTTTTTCTCACTAAATTCATCCCATAAGTCTTGAGCTTGTAGGTCTACTTCACTGAGTTTCCACTGTTTTAATGGATTGATTCTTCTACTTTCAAATCTTGCTAATTGTTCCGCTTTTGATACACTAAAGTAGAGTTTTACTAGGATAATATCTTGTCTTACCAGGTCATGTTCAAAGTTCACAACATCTTCCATAAATATCTCATATTGATGATCTGTACAAAAACCAAACACAGGCTCTACCATAGCACGGTTATACCAACTTCTATCAAATAATACTACCTCTCCACCTGTTGGGAAATGTTCAATATATTTTTGGAAAAACCATTGCCCTTTTTGTGTTTCTGTTGGCTTACCAAGAGCTACAACTCTATAATGCCTAGAGTTCATAAATCTTGTCATTCTACGAATTGCTCCCCCTTTACCACTCGCATCTCTTCCCTCAAAAAGTATTATCATTTTTTTACCTGATTTTTCTAGGTATTTTTGCATTTTTATAAGTTCTATTTGGTATTGTTGCATCTGTGCATTATCATAAACTTTTTGGATCCCTTCTTGCAGAGTTACTAAGTCAACAGACTTATAATCTCCTAAAATATTTTTAAGTAAGGTGTTTTCTTCTATTAAACTTTTGATTTTTGTATTTTCATTTTCACTGGAGATAGTTGTAGTTACATTTGAAGTTGCAGTTGTTGCAGTTTTTCTAACTTTTTGTGATACTTTACTCGCTGATTTAGAACTTTTATTAGGTTTTAGACTGTTCTTATAATCTTCTAATAATCCATAAGCTTTTAAGTCTGTAAGGTTATCTGCTTTATCATATCCAAGTACTTTCATGTATCTTTTTTTATTTAATTGAAACCGTGCAATGTATTTTTGACCAAAAGTAGGGTGTGATACTTTTGATTTATATAATCCTGTGTACTCTGTTCTTTCAAAATCGTGTAAATTCATCTCTTATAAAACCTTTGCAAATGTATTTTGTGCTTCCATTAGTTCAATCTCTTGTGAACCACTTACTACCACAGTTGAATCTTCTATTGTCTTTTTTCTTTTTAATTGTTCAGGATAATCAACTCTATTTAATATGTGTCGTATACAATTTAATCTTGCTTTCTTTTTGTCATCACTTCTTATGATTGTCCAAGGACAAGTTTCAGTATTTGAAGCCATTAGCATAGAAAATTTTGCTATTGTGTATTTGTCCCATAATTGTTGTGATTCTTTATCAACTGGGCTTAGTTTATATTGTTTGAGAGGATCAGTCTCTCTTTTAGCAAATCGTCTCCCTTGTTCCTCTTTTGAAACAGAGAAGTAGAATTTAAGTATAATAATTCCTGACTTTACAAGCATGTCTTCAAACTGAGGTACCTCTCTTAGAAACTCATGATGCTCTTCTGGTGTACAAAAGCCCATAACAGGCTCAACTCCACCTCTATTGTACCAACTTCTATCAAAGAGTACTATCTCCCCAGCACTTGGCAGATGTTTTGAATATCTTTGAAAGTACCATTGTGTTGTTTCTTGGTCACTTGGTTTTTCTAACGCTACAACTCTTGCTCCCCTTGGGTTTAAATGTTCAGTGATTCTTTTAATTGTTCCACCTTTCCCAGCAGCATCTCGTCCTTCAAATATCATAAGAACTTTTAGTCCTTTATCTTTTACATGATTTTGAAATTTAAGTAGTTCTATTTGTAGTTGTGTAAGCTCTTTTTCATACTCTAAAGTTTCTTTTTTTACCCAAATTTGAACCTTGTTCCCCTTCTCTTTGAGTTTTTTTCTTTTTCTTTCAAAGTTATCAGGTTTATGCTTGTCAGCTTTGTGAGTATCAATCTCTTCGTCATCTTTAAATTCTTCATATATAATATTTCTAGTTGTACTCATGCGTAAAATGTCCTTTAATCTATCGATTTTATATCTATAAAATTAATTATATCCTATTTTACTTACAAAATGATTACATTCAGTAGTTTAAGCAAAAATTAGATATGATAAATTATGACTAATAATAATTTTTTAAAAATGCCAAAAGAGATTAAGTATTTAGATACATCTTCTTGTTTAGATAACTTGTACTTTTACACTTACCATAATAGATACCTACAAAAACTTCAAAAATTAAACCCAGATAAAGAAGATCCACACTATATAAGTACATATAGTAGTTTTATAGGGGAAGTTTTTGAAAATGTTATTTATGAACTTTTGTTACAATATGCAATAAAAAATGATGATATAGAAAAGTTTGTTTTAAAAGGCCCTCATCAGGATAATTATGAAAATATGAAAAATGGTTTGATGATAGATAAAAACTCTCAAATTGTTTATAAAGCAGGGTATAAAGATGTAACAGAATTTGATGCACTTTTTTTCACTAAAGATAGTGTATGCTTTGTTGAAAGCACGATTGTAAAAACAACCACAAGTTTACGAAAAAGACTAAAAAAGAAAAAAGCACTTTTAGAGTTTTTGTTCCCTAAACTTAAAGTAAAAGCGTTAATTATCTTAAGTGAAGGTGCAATGGGGGTAAATGTTTTCCCCTCTTATTGTAGAGTGTGGGTTACAAAAGCTTTAAATGATGATAAACTAATTGAAGATCTTATTCATAATAGAAACTTTAAAGATAGAAAATTTAAAGAGGTAAAAGCTAAAAAACTGATACATTCACATGAGGTCAAAGTAGCACCATTTAAGTATTTTGATAATTTACTTTGGGTACTTAAAAGTTTGAGAAAAGAGCATAAAAATATTTTAGACTTTAAATTTTTAGAATCTAAAAAGATTTCAAAATATTTTGAAATATACAGCAAGTTTTATATAGGGCATATGAGTAGTGATACTTTTGTAAGGTTGTTGAAATATTTAAATATTACTACTATATCAGAAGATATTGCATTAGATAAGATTCAAGATGATCAAATCATAGTTACAATTGAACAGACAAAAGATGGATATAGCTTAATATATTATTTAAAAATAATTAATGAAAAACTTAAAAAACTAGAAGTAAATGGAGAGGAATTAGTAGTATCAAATAAAGATCCAAAAGGTTTTACTGCTTCTGAAACAAAGTATATGAAATTTATTTTTAAGAAATTATATCAATTAACAATTGATGATATTCAAAATCTGTTAACACAAAATGATTTTAATTAAAAATATGTTACAATTTTGTATCTAGATAGTTCGGGATTTTCCTTTATATTTTGGGTCCGATACTGTTTTTTTACGGTTAATGTAACTTAGCGATGGTGTGTAGCACTTCCCACTTTTGGTTAAAGATGGGATTGTTGCTCCTGAAATTGCATTCTTAACTGTAGTATTTTGGCTTTTAGGGCCACCTTAAGGTTAACGGCTATCTTGATTTATTTTTTTACTTAATTTTGTAAAAAAGTTAACTTTTCACTTAAATTTCAGTAAATAGAATTTATTTTCAATTATACAACTTGGTAAAGAATTTATTAGCAGAGTATAAGAATACCTTTGTATATTCAAGTTTATTCAAACTTAGATAATTTATAATTACATTTATACTGTTATAATTTATTAAAATTAATAAGTATTTTGATTTTTATTAAGTTGAGTTTTGATATACTATAACTTAATAACATAAATTAATAGCTATATTAAGGAATTGCAAATATGAACATTTTAATACTTGGAAGTGGTGGTAGAGAATACTCTATTGGGCTTGCTATTTCAAAAGAAGATGAAGAACACAATATTACTTTTTGTCCAGGAAACGGTGCTACAGATAAAATTGGTAGTAATATTAATATAAAAGATTATAAAGAACTAGCTTCTTGGGCAAAGAATAACAATATAGGGCTTACAATAGTAGGACCTGAACAACCTTTGGTAGATGGTGTTGTAGATATATTTAAGCAAGAGGAGCTTACTATCTTTGGACCAAGTGCAAAGGCAGCACAACTTGAAGGTAGTAAAGTGTATATGAAGAATATACTTAAAAAGTACAATATACCAACTGCTGCATTTATTGAAACAGCTTCAAAAGAGGAAGCATATAATTTTATTGATAGTATGATTAAAACTCCTATTGTTGTAAAAGCAGATGGTCTTTGTGCGGGTAAAGGTGTAATAATTGCATTATCTAAAGAGGAGGCCAAAGAAGCAGTTTCAGGAATGCTAAGTGGTGAAAGCTTTGGAGATGCTGGAGCAAAAGTTGTTGTTGAAGAATATCTTGATGGATATGAACTTTCTATTTTTGCTGTTTGTGATGGAGATAATTATGTTGTATTACCAGCAGCTCAAGATCATAAAAGAGTAGGTGATGGTGATACTGGACCAAATACTGGTGGTATGGGTGCATATGCTCCAACACCACTCGTAAATGATGATATTTATAAAAAAGTTGAAGATAGGGTTATTAAACCAACACTTGAAGGTATGAAAAAAGAGGGTGCTCCTTTTGAAGGTGTACTTTTTATAGGTGTTATGGTTGTAGATAATGAGCCAATTATCTTAGAATACAATGTAAGGTTTGGAGATCCTGAGTGTGAAATACTTATGCCATTACTTGAAACACCAGTGAGTGAGCTTTTTTATAAAGGTGCTACAAAACAATTAGATACTTTAGATATTAAAATTAAAAAACAATTTGGTGTGGCAGTAGTTATGGCTAGTGGAAACTATCCTTATGGGAGTAGTGCACCTGCGGAAATAATTGTAGATGATATACATGATGAAGTATTAAAAGAAAATTCTCATATCTCTTATGCTGGAGTAACAAAAGATGGTGATACACTCTTAGCAACAGGCGGGAGAGTACTTTTATGTGTTGGATTTGGTGATGATATTCAAACAGCGAGAGATAGAGCCTATGCACTTTGTGGTCAAGTTCATTTTGCTGGTAAAAAATGTCGAACAGATATAGCATATCAAGCTTTAAAGTAAGAAGAGTTTATGTCAGAAAATAATATAGATATAGATAATCTACAACTAGCCTCCATGGGGTCTAGAATTAAAGCTTTTGTAATTGATGATTTATCAATCACTTTGTTAGTATTATTACTCTTATGGGACAGTGTTAAGGCTACAAATGGAGATTTTATAGCAGTAATGACTATTATGAATGCTGCATTTTTTCAAATAGTTATTATTAAGTTTATATATCAGACATTTTTTATTTGGTATTATGGTGCTACAATTGGAAAGCTTATTGCAAAAATAAAAGTGATAGATTTTGATCATTTTGGTAAAGTGTCATTGGTAAACAGTGCATTTAGGTCAGGTGGACGGATTATTAGTGAGATGATTTTTTATATTGGTTTTATTATGGCCTACTATACAGATTCAAGACAAACACTTCATGATAAATTTGGGAAAACATTGGTTGTAGATGCGTAAATTTTTTATATATTATATTCTTCTTTTATACATATCTGTAAATGCAGCAGAATTTACAGATGAAAACCTTCAAATAATTGCTAAAAACCTTAATACAAAAGATAATATTATTACTGCAACTGGGGATGTTGTTGTGTTTTCACAAAGTTATTATATAACCTCTAAAAAGTTGATTTATGATAAAACAGCTGCAACTATTGAATTGTTTGAGGATGTAAACTTAATA
>Ga0209345_10003827_pt1 | contig 15129 bp, 13 predicted proteins | sample Cruoilmetagenom7_FD_187294 | JGI IMG/M metagenome (GOLD analysis project Ga0209345, IMG submission 187294) | Oil polluted marine microbial communities from Coal Oil Point, Santa Barbara, California, USA - Sample 7 (SPAdes) (version 2) | ecosystem: Environmental > Aquatic > Marine > Oil seeps ... | reverse complement strand
CAAATGTATTCTTGTGGTACTTCTACATCTTATTCAGTTCCTTGTATGTTTTCTAATTATCCAAGAAAAAAATTCAATAATAAAAAGGGAGACGAAAACGAAAATATTTTAGATGTATTAAATCATACAGGATTTGTAGACATTTTATGGAGAGATAATAATTCAGACTCAAAAGGAGTAGCCTTACGTGTTCCCTATGAAGATTACAAAATACCTGAAAACAACACCATCTGTTCTGAAGGAGAATGTAGAGATGAAGGCATGCTGGTCGGATTAGACAAGTATGTTGCTCAACATAAAGGAAGAGATATTTTGATAGTTCTTCATCAAATGGGAAACCATGGGCCAGCATACTATAAAAGATACCCCAAAAAGTTTGAGATATTTACCCCTGTTTGCAGAACAAATCAAATTGAGGAATGCAGCAAAGAAGAAATAATCAATGCCTATGATAATGCCCTTCTGTATACGGATTATTTTCTATCTAAAGTGATTGATTTTTTAAAAAAGCATGACACTACCCATGAGACAGCAATGGTTTATTTTAGCGATCACGGTGAAAGTCTTGGAGAAAATGGAGTTTACCTGCACGGTCTGCCATACATAATGGCTCCGGAACCTCAAAAACATATTGGTGCTTTGATGTGGTTTGGTGATGAAATAAGTAAGGATATTGATTTAAATAAAGTTAGGCATAAACAGAATGAACGTTATAGTCACGACAATTTATTTCATACATTATTGGGACTTTTTGAGATTGATACCGACATCTATAGGAAAGAAATGGATATTTTAAATAATTAGCTTTGGAAAATGGCTTTATATATTGTGCAAAACAATAGCAACCAACAACACACATTGCCTAATCTAAAGTTCATGATTCTTTTCCCATGTCTGCTTTTGGGGATAGCTATTTTTTTTGAGTATAGTGGCTTTGATATTTGGCTTGTATCACATTTTTATGATTTCGAAAACCATATATGGCCTTACAAACATCATTGGTTGTTTGACACAGTCATACATTCTGGAGGTCAGCTGCTAGATAAATTTTTTGTTTTAGCCTGGCTATTTACCTTCATAATGGCAAATTGTAAAACGAAACTATTTCATTACAGGAAAGTTCTTTTGTTTTTTTTGAGCGCCTGTGCCGTCGGTCCCATTTTAATAGGAATCGGAAAGAGTATTACTCACATATACACACCATGGGATCTATCCTTTTTTGACGGAGAACATCCATACATACGATTATTTGATACTGTATCTTCAAATTTGCCAATTGGTCATGCATTTCCGGCAGGTCACTCTTCCGGTGGGTACTGTTTCGTAAGTTTATATTTTGTACTTCATCAAACTCGCCATCAATATAGAAATTATGGCCTTTTGATCGGTTTGTTTCTTGGTATAATCTTTGGTGTAGGTCAGCAAATTAGGGGGGCACATTTTCCGAGCCATGATATCTTCACTTTAGTTATTTGTTGGTACTCCTCTATGTTGATTTATTTCCAATTTTATCGGAAAGGCACGAATAAGGGGCACGAAGGCACGAATAAGGGGGCACGAATGAAATAAGGGAATGAAATAAGATGAAATAAGATAAGGTGAAATAAGAGACAGGCACTTAATACTTAAAATTTTTATTGTTTCATGACAATCTATGAAACAATAATGAAATTATCATAGGAGTCGTAGTTTACTTCGCAAATTAACCAACGGAATAAACTAAAAGCTTGGCCTCAAACTGGTTGAAGTCAAAGATTTTGGGTGACAAAACAATTTTGTATTATCAACAACTTAACCGAGTGTCCACCATTTTATAGCAGGATCAGTTTTTGATGTTTCATATTATGAAAAGTAGCAAGTCAAGTAAAATAAATATATTATCAATTCTACAAGATTACAGTGTAAAAAAACTATTAAAGATAGATAGATGCATTGCCGATTTTAGCCTGATAAGTAAAAAAAGTATTTCAACATTTAAGTTCTACAGGCAAGCTTTAAAAAAAAGGAGGACAAAACATGTTTTCTGGAATTGCTATCAATGTATCTGGCCTTAATGCTTTTGGAAAAAAAATGGCAGTAATAGCCAATAATGTAGCTAATGTAAATAGTGAAAAATTTGAAAAAAGCCGTGTTATTTTAAAAGAGGGGGATAACGGAAACGTTTCAGTGGATATTCTTAAAACAAAGACTATAGAAAATTCAGTTGCTGCTAAAAAAGATGATAAAAGCGTGAATAATCAAGCTTCTAATGTAAATTTGGTCGAAGAATTTACCCAGTCAATAATAACCAAAAGATGTTATCAGGCTAATGTAACATCTATCAGGACACAAGACGAAATGTTGGGATATCTTCTTGACATCAAACAATGATTTTAGGTTATTTTTTTTGATATCTGTTCATGAAATTTTTATTATAAACTCTGATGCCAAATTTGTTTTCCTGTGTTTTTCGTGTTGTACCCGCCTAGAGCTTCAACTCTTTTCTTAAAATCTGTAGATTTAATTGTTTCAATAAAAATTCGGATGTTTTCTGATTCAAAATATTTTTCAGGAATAATAAGGTCATATTGCTCTGTTATAATTGGGATAAAATCAAGATCAAGGGCTTTGGCAGCAGCATATATTCCCAACCCTGTATCAGCTGTTTTACTTAAAATTGAAACAGCTACAGACATATGCGTATATTCATCATTTTCATATCCTTTTATTTTTGATTTATCTATTTTGTTTTGCTTTAATTTAAAGTCAAGTAAAATTCTTGTGCCAGAGCCTATCTGCCTGTTTATAATTGTTATGTCATCACGGCAAATATCTGAAATACTCTTTATTTTTTTTGGATTTCCCTTTGGTACAATCAGGCCTTGCTCCCTGTACACAAGGTTAACAAGCCTTATATTAATATCAGGAAGATATTTTTTTATATAAGATATATTGTATGATCCATCGTCTGTGTCTATCAGATGAGAACCTGCCACGTGGCAACTATCTGTTTTAATTGCCATAATTCCGCCCATGCTTCCCACATGGCTGGAAGAAAGAGTAATGCTGTTATGTTTTGCTTTTATTTGATCTGAAAGAATGTCAAGAGTGTTATCATGGCTGCCTACAACAACAATTGTTTTTATTATTGATGACAAAGGCCGTAAAAGTTCTGTTGTGACGGGTTGATTGCCTTGTATTCCTTCAAGATGGTTAGGAATGCGTATTATTCCATCAGCTTCTGTTATACTTGTTATACAACCAGCACCTCTGGGCAGGAGCATTGCCACAATTTTTTCTCCAACCTGTCCTAATTTTACACGCAAAAATTCTTCGACTCCAAGCTTTGATGCTATTTTTTTGGTCGGAGTTGCCTGAATTTTTAATTTTTCTTCTTCAGATTGTCCCAGCAAACTGCATATTATTGGACGTACAAACTGTTCAAATACAATTATTGCCGATACCGGATATCCAGGAATTCCAAAAACAGGTTTATTATTCACAGAACCTATTATAACTGGCTTGCCTGGCATAATTGTTACGCCATGAACATATACTTTGCCTGTTTTTTCTATTACTTTTTTTGCATAGTCTTCTGATCCGGCAGATGATCCTCCAATAATAAGTACAATATCATAATCATTTGCAATGCCTTGCGATACAGCATTTTGTATTTTATTTACATCATCGCAAATAATATCATTACGTTGATATGATCCACCGCATAACTCAATAAGTTTGCCCAAAACATATGAGTTTGATTCAATCACCTGTCCTTGTTCAAAGTTATCAGACAGATTTTTTTTAATTGTATTGTCCCAGTCATAAAGTTCAGAACCTGTCGGAATAATAAGTACCTTTGGTTTTTTTTTGACTGAAACTGAAAATATTCCTCCTGTAATAAGAGCTCCTATACAATAGGGTGTAATAAGATGATTTTGGGGAAATAAAATTTCAGTTGCTACAATGTCTTCTCCCATTTTTCTTACATGCTGCCATGGAAATGCAGGAGATTCTATAACAACACGATTACCATCATCAATGATATTGACATTTTCAATCATAATCACTGCATTGCATCTTTTATCTATAATGTTGCCAGTATTAATAAAAAATGCATTTTTACCTATAGCAAGTTCTTTAGGAACAGTTTCGCTTGCTCCAAATGTGTCTGATGCATTAACAGCAATACCATCCATAGCAGCAGCATGAAAGTTTGGTGAAGAAATTTTTGCGAATACAGGTTCTGATAGTACACGTCCCACAGCATCTGAAACTGAAACCGTTTTATTTTTTAAAACACCTGATAAAGTAAAATTTTTAAAAAGAATTTTCCTTGCTTCTTCAAGTGTTTTTTTTTTTAGATAAACATTACGGGTATGTTGAGTGCACATTGTGATCTCCTGTTATTTTAGATAAGTTTTACAAAAACTTTTGTACCTTTATCAAGTCCTTCTGTATTAATATCAATTTTTATCAAACCGTCTGCTTTTATCATTGTGTTTAAAAGGGCTGACTTTCCTAAAACAGGTTTAGCCCACATTGTTTTATTGTCATAAAATAATTTTACACGAACAAAATCAATTCTTCCCTGAGCAGATGAAATGTTTCTGGTTAAAATTGCCGGAATTCTTATTTTTTCCTGATTTTTTACTGCAAGCCCTCCAATAGATTTTATAAAAGGCAGTACAACTATATTAAATACAACCATTGCAGATACAACATGACCTGGCATTCCCCAAAAAGCCTTGCCTCCAACATTTGCAAGTATAGTTGGTTTTCCTGGACTTATGGAAATTCCATGTGCAAGAATTTTCGAATCAGGGAGTGAAGAAAGTACTTTAGCTGTATAATCATATGTTCCCACAGAGCTTCCGCCTGAAATCATAATAAGATCAGACTTTTCTAATGCTGTTTTGCATTTGTCTAAAATAGCAGTGAAGTCATCTTTAACAATTCCAAACGTTAATGGGATAGCTCCTGCTTTATGTACCATAGCTGCCAGAGTATATGTGTTGATATCGCGTATTTTACCTGGCAAGGGAGATTTGTCAATTGAAACAAGCTCATTTCCTGTTGATATAATGCCGATTGCAGGTTTTTTATATATTTTAACCTCTTGTATTCCAAGGGCAGCTAAAAGACCTATTTCCTGCGGTCTTAAGATCTGGCCGCGAAATAAAACAGCATTTTTTTTTTTAAAATCCTCGCCGATTTCCACAACATTGTTGCCTGGTGCAATGCTTTTATATACTTCAATAGTTGCAGGATCTAAAGTCTGAGTATGTTCAACCATTACAACGCTGTCTGCACCTTTAGGCAGCATGCCTCCTGTAAGTATTTTGGATGCTTGACCCTGTTTTATTGAAAAATCAGCAGATTGTCCCATTAAAACAGTGTCTGTAAGGCTAAGGTATGCTGGATTTGATTCTGTGGCTCCAAAAGTTGATGATGCGCCTGTAGCAAAACCATCCATGGTTGAACGCGGAAATGCAGGGATATCAGCATCTGAAAGAATGTCTTCTGCAAGTATTTTTCCGGTTGCATTAATCAAGTCTGTTTTTTTAGTTTTAACAATAGGGAATTGAGTGATATATTCAAATATTTTTTCAAGAGGTGTTACCTTAAAAAATTCTTTCATTTTTTACCAATCTATATGAAAATTTGATTAAAGGATGTTATTGATTGACCTTAATAAAATATAAATTACAATATAAACGTATCCAGTATTATAAAAAAAATATTATAAGGCAACGGTTTTGTCATCTTTTGATATTAATTTAAGGTATAAAAAAAATGGGAAAAGAAATAGAAAAAAAATTTCTTTTGAAAAATGAGTTGTGGCGGTTAAGTGTTAAAAATGGTGTAAACTTTATTCAAGGGTATTTAAGCTGTAATAAAGATCGGACTGTGCGTGTGCGCGTTGTTGAAAAAAATGGATTTTTGACCATTAAGGGCAGAGCCTTTAATGGAATAAGAGAAGAATATGAATATGAAATTCCTGTGGAAGATGCAAAAGCTATGATAGAAACACTTTGTATTAAACCTGTTATCAAAAAGAAAAGATATAAAATTGATTATAAAGGCTTAAATTGGGAGGTTGATGAATTTTTCGGAGAAAACAAGGGTTTGATTTTGGCTGAAATAGAGCTTGAAAGCATTGATCAGGTTTTTAAAAAGCCTGACTGGATAGGCAGGGAAGTAACAAAAGAGCCAAAGTATTACAATTCAAATCTTGTAGATCATTCATATATAAATTGGAAAAGATCCTGAAACTGCAATGCTTTAAATATTTTTTTTAAGTTAAGATAGTTTTGCCTGTATAAGAATTGAATTAAACTTGACAAACAGTTTTATATTCAACTATATTTCTTTAAAATTTAGATAGCTTTTATATGAAACAGGTTGATCATAAACAATTAAAAATGTTTAACAGGGTGTTGTATAAAAAATAAATCAAATTATAATATTAAATGTACATATAATATTTTTAGTTTAATTTTTAAAAGGAGACTATATTAAATGTCGAGTTTAATTGAACCACATGGCGGCAAAGGTCTTGTATGCTGCTTACTTGAAGGAGACGCACTTGCAGCTGAAAAGAAAAAAGCAGATGGTCTTAAGAAAATAACGATTTCACCTCGTGAAGAAGGTGATCTTATAATGATGGGAATAGGTGGCTTTAGCCCCCTTTCAGGTTTTATGACAAAAGCTGACTGGGAAGGTGTTTGCAATGATTTCTTAATGGCTGATGGAACGTTCTGGCCTATTCCTGTAACTTTATCTGCTGATAAAACCGACGCTGACAGCATAAGCATAGGTGACGATATAGCTTTGGTATCTGAAGGTGGTGAAATCATGGCAACCATGAATGTCACTGAAAAATATGAGGTCACTGAAGCAGATAAAAAATATGAATGCGAAAAATGCTATATGGGTGAGGGTACCCCAAGCCCTGATGAATTCTGGAAAATTGCCATGGATGATCATCCTGGCGTACAAATGGTTATGAATCAAAAGGCTGTTAATCTGGCAGGTTCTGTTAAGGTATTGAGCGAAGGTGAATATCCTACCAAATACCCCGGGGTTTATATGAGACCTGCAGAATCAAGAAGGATTTTTGAAGAAAGAGGCTGGTCAGAAATTGCTGCTTTACAGCTCAGAAATCCGATGCACAGATCCCATGAATATCTTTGCAAAATCGCTGTAGAGGTTTGTGATGGCGTATTTATTCATTCTCTTGTTGGAAATTTAAAACCAGGAGATATTCCTGCTGAAACACGTGTTAAATGCATAGATGCTCTTGTAAACAATTATTTTGTACCTAAAAATGTTGTTCAGGGTGGATATCCTCTTGACATGCGTTATGCTGGTCCAAGAGAAGGCTTGCTGCATGCCACTTTCCGACAAAACTATGGGTGTTCACGTATGATTATAGGGCGTGACCATGCAGGCGTTGGTGATTTTTATGGTATGTTTGAGGCTCAGACAATATTTGATAAAATTCCAAATCCTTCTGCTCCTGGAAAAGCATTGCTTTGTAAGCCATTAAAAATTGATTGGACTTTTTATTGCTATAAATGTGATGGTATGGCATCTCTTAGGACATGTCCCCATGGCAAGGAAGACAGGGTTCTTCTTTCAGGAACAATGCTCCGCAAAGGTTTGTCTGAAGGGACAACTATCCCAGATCACTTTGGACGTGAGGAAGTCCTTGTAATTTTACGTGAATATTATGCAGGACTTACTGAAAAAGTTGAAATTAAAACACATTCTGCTGCAACAGGTTCCAAATAGTCATTTTATGATAAAATAAAATTATTATAAAATAAAAATTTTCCGTGAAAGGGAAGTAGCTTTTTTATGCTATTTCCCTTTTTTATTTAAGTATACGATAAATTTTACCTGAAAATTGTTTTCCTACAATTTTTTCTATTTGTTTTGAACACTTGGCAACTTTATTAATATCAACACCTGTTTCCATATTTAAAGATTCCATAAGATAGGCCATATCTTCTGTGGCAATATTTCCAGATGCTCCAGGAACAAAAGGACACCCACCCATTCCTGCCAAAGCTGTATCAAAATAAGTTACTCCACACTCAATTGCTGTGATTGCATTTATAAGACCTAAACCACGTGTATCATGCAGGTGCATTACAACAGGCGTTTTCCCTGACAAAGGCAATATTTCAGAAAGTATTTCTATTATACTGTTAGGTGTTGCCATGCCAGTTGTATCTGCTAAAGCAAGCATATTAACATTTAAAGAAAGAAAGTCTTGCGCAATTTTTAATATGCGTTTTTGGGGAATGCTGCCTTCATATGCACATCCAAAAGCACACTGTATTCCAGCGCGAACATTCATGTTATATTTTTGGGCAAGAGTAACCATTTTCTTTCCATGCAAAATTGCTTGTTCAAGTGACATACCGCTGTTTTTTTTGCTGTGAGTATTGCTTGCTGAAATAGAGATTTCAATATCGCGTACTCCGATACGGTTTGCCCGTTCAATACCTTTTAAATTCAAGGCAAGACCACTGTAAATTATATTTTTTTTTTTCGGAATAGATTGGTATAATTTTTCTGCGTCAGCCATTTGAGGAATAAGTTTGGGATTGACAAAAGATGTAACCTGGATATGTTTTAAACCTGCATCTGCAAGATCTGAAATTGTTTTGATTTTAAGCTCTGTGGGAATTATTTTTGCCTCAAACTGGAACCCATCCCTTGGACCTACTTCAATAAGTGATATTTTTTTATTGGATTTTTCTGAGTAATTAAATAGTGGCATAGTAAAATAAATTGTGTTTCATTCGCTTGTTAGCTTGACATTGGTTTTAGTTATAAGGTTAAATAACAAACTTTATAAACCAGATAATCATTATTTGATTGGTTTGAATTAAATAAACAAGAAACTGCAATATATCAAAAGGTTTATTTTTTTCAAGTTTTTTAGATATTTTAAACTGTCATGGTGTTTTAAATAAGGCTCTATTAATCAGGATTATGTATATATTATGGAATTTAGGTATGAAGTAGATATCTGGAGGTGTTATAGATGTTTCATTTACGAAGCTATATATCAAAAAAATGTTTGATTACGATTTTAAAAGACAGTAAATGAAATATATTGGATGTTTTAACTATTTATGTATATTTGCTAATGATTGTAAAGTTTATAAATTGACAATGATCTACAAGGAGTGATGGTTTAATGTCAGGTAATGGAGAGAAAAAACCTTTAAGAATTTGTCTTGCAGGTTATAGAAGCAATCCTTATAGCGGTGGGCAAGGGGTTTATATTAGGCATTTAAGCAGTGCCTTAAAATATTTGGGTCATAAGGTTGATGTGATTTCAGGGCCTCCTTATCCTGTTTTGGATGATGACATCAACCTTACAAAGCTTGAGTCCCTGGATCTTTACAATGCGGAAAATTTATTTAGAATACCAAGTATTAAAGAGCTGTCTGATCCTATTAATTTCTGTGAATGGATAGGCGTTTCCACACAGGGATTCTCGGAACCTTTTACATTTGGCCTCAGACTTTATAAACATCTTAGGGGCAAGTTGGATAATTATGATATCATTCATGATAATCAGGGCATTTCTTATGGTCTGTGGGGGCTTAAAAGATTTATTCCTGCAACAACCACAATTCATCATCCAATTACAAGGGACAGAGTTATTGATGTAAGAGCTGCTTTATCTGTAACAAGAAAGCTAAAGCATGTAAGATGGTATTCATTTATTGGAATGCAAAAAAAAGTTGCAAGATCATTTTCACACATAATTACTGTTTCCAAATGTGCGCAAAAAGATATAAGCAAGGATTTTAAAATACCTTTAAATAAGTTTCGAGTAATACCAAACGGCATTGACACTAAGCTTTTTTGCCCAGGACCTTCCATAAGACGTGTGAAAAATCGGATAATTGTTACCAACAGTTCAGATACTCCCTTAAAGGGGTTAAAATACCTGTTAATGGCTATAGCTGAAATATCAATGACAAGGTCGGTTAAACTAATAGTTATAGGTTCTCCAAAAAAAAATGGAAAAATAGTAAAGCTTATTAAAGATCTTGATATTGGAAGAATAGTAACATTTACAGGCAGAATTGATGAAAATGAGTTTGTACGTCAGTATTCCAAAGCTTCAATAGCTGTTATTCCTTCTATGTATGAAGGATTTGGACTTCCAGCCGGAGAAGCCATGGCATGTGCTGTGCCTGTAATTAGCACAACTGGTGGAGCATTGCCTGAAGTTGTTGGCGATGCAGGTATTCTTGTTCCTCCTGCTGATTCAAAAGCACTTGCAAAAGCAATTATTTCGATTATGGATAATCCTGCTTTATCAAGAATGCTAGGTGAGGCTGGTTATAAAAGAGTGCATGAGTGCTTTACGTGGAAAAAAGCTGCTAAAAGGACAGCTAAGGTATACAGGGAGGTTATTGATGATTACAGTAGATTATAACAAGCTTAAGATAAAGTCGGGATTTAAGATACTTGATATTGGATGCGGACCAGGAAGGCATACATGCGCTTTCTCAAGATTTAAAGATGTAACTGTTGCAGGAGCAGACATCAATTTTAATGAGCTTGTTCAGGCAAAAGAGAAACTTTTATGGCAGGATGAACTTGGAGAAGGGCAGGGCAGGTGGATGGTTTGTGCATCTGATATTACGTCACTTCCTTTTGGTGACAATTATTTTGATCTTGTAGTCTGTTCTGAAGTATTGGAACATATCCCAAATCATTTGGCTGCAATAAAAGAAATAGTAAGAGTTTTGAAACCTGGAAACAACCTTGTGGTAAGTGTACCAAGATATTTTCCAGAGCTTATATGCTGGGCTCTTTCAGATGAATATTATAAGGTAAATGACGGACATATCCGAATTTATAAAACTAAAGAATTAGTTTCTCTTTTAGAAAATGCCGGTGTCAGGAAGTGGGGAAAACATTTTGCACACAGCATTCATTCACCTTATTGGTGGCTCAAATGTCTTGTAGGGCCTACTTTAGAAGACAGTACTGTTGTAAATTTTTATCATAAATTTCTAGTTTGGGATATCATGAAAGGTCCCTGGATAACAAGATTTATTGATAAAATGTTAAATCCTGTTATAGGAAAAAGTCTTGTATTATATCTAAAAAAGAGAAAATAATATTTTTTTATGTCAAATAATATTAAAAATGATATGCTTTAATTATGGTTTAAAGTCACATCTTAAACGTTTGAGTACGCCTAAAGTTTTTAGCATGGGAAGTTCCATAAAAAGGCCTGAGGCTTTGGCAAGCTCGTAAACCTGAAATGGAGCCTGTCCCCCTTGTGTCGGATCTTTAAAAATATCGTGAATAAGAAGATATCCGTCAGGAATAATGTGTCTGACCCAGCAATTGAAATCTGTAAAAGCAGCTTCATAAGAATGCCCGCCATCTATAAAAACAAGACTAAGTGGAGTATTCCATAAACGCGCGGCTACTTCTGATTTGCATACAATAGGTATAACTGTATCTTCTATTTCAGCAATTTTCAGTGTTTTTCTGAATTTGCTGAATGTATCAATTTGCTTGGTTTTTTGATCAAAAAGATCAGGATCAAAATATTCTTCACCTGGTTGCTGTTCTTCAGATCCTTGATGGTGATCAATAGAAAATAAAATGCTATTATTTTGCTGGCATGCTTTTCCAAGATATACTGTTGATTTTCCACAATAGCTGCCTATTTCAAGGCAAGGACCGATTTTGCTTGCCCTGTGAGCTATTTCAAAAAGATGCTTTCCTTCATCAACGTCAAGGAAACCCTTGATACTGTTTATTAATTCTTTGTCAATTTTCATTTTTTTTGTTCAACTTTGGTTAGCTTATTTAATTACTGTAATGGGTATAATTGTAATTTGCGTAACTATTGTAAATAATAAGTTGTATGTCAACAAGTAAAACAATAATTAAATATTGGAATGTAGATTTATGTTTGATACTGTTATCAGAAATTTGCAAACTAATTAAAACAAACTTTAAAATCTTAAAAATTTCAGGCTTTTTTAATTGAATAGTTGGGTTAAAGACGGCCTTAAACTAATATGCGTTAAACTGGAAGTTATCTTGGATATGTATTTTATGTAAAAAGTTTAAAAGAAAAATATGTTTTTTAATTTTAAATAAAAACAATTCTGGAGCAAAAAATGAAAAAAAAAATGTTTATATTAAATAGTTTGTTTCTTTTATTTGTTGCTGTGGTAGCTTTTGGTGAAGTATCACAAACGACTAAAAATAAATCAGTAAACAAATCCACTTTAAGCCTTATAGACATAATACAAAAGATTGAAAAAAGATATAGTGCTCCTGGATTTTCAGCTGTTTTTATTCAAGAATCAACAGTCAAGGCAATGGAGATTGTAGATACTGCTGTAGGGAAGATTTATGTTAAACGTCCTGGAATGATGAGGTGGGAATATGAAAAACCTGACAAACAAATCATTATAAGTAACGGTAAAAAAATATGGATTTTCAGGGAAGATGATAGTCAGGTTATGGTGGGAGATGCTCCAAGTTTATTTGGAGATGGTAAGGGCGCAAGCTTTCTTTCAGATATGACTCTTTTGAAAAATAAGTTTATTATTTATTTTGATGATAGGAAAAGTGATAAATATTTTAATTTGAAACTTATACCTAAAAAAAAGACATATGATATAAATGTGGTAAAAATGTCTGTGCAGAAAAAAACATTTATTGTTGATGTAATCATTACTATAAATTCCTATGGTGATGAAACTGTGATAAAGATAAGTGATATGAAATTTATTGAAAAAATAGATGATGATAAGTTTATTTTTAATATACCAGAGGGTATTGATATACTACATTTCGCAAAATAATTTCAATAAGTTTTTTTTAATATATCGCCAGACTGTTATGCAAAACAGTATGGCACAATATATCCACATATAAAAGGCAATATATTGCATAATAATTTCTGCCAAGGTGAAAATAGTTTAAGGAGAGAAAAATATATGAAGGAAAAGATAAAAAAGCTTGCAAAAAAGAGAAAAGCAATAATTCTGGCACATAATTACCAGCCGCCGGAAATTCAGGAGATTTCTGATCTTTGTGGGGATTCATTGGAACTTAGCATAAAAGCATCTCAAACAGATGCAGAAGTAATTTTGTTTTGCGGTGTAACTTTTATGGCAGAAACAGCTTCTATTTTGTCTCCTGACAAAACAGTACTTTTACCACGTAAAGATGCCGGGTGTCCAATGGCTGATATGATAGAAGCAAAAGATCTTGGGGCTTTAATTGAAAAACATCCTGGAGTGCCTGTTGTAACATATGTAAATTCTACAGCAGCTGTAAAAGCTCTTACTACAATTTGCTGTACATCTTCTAATGTTGTTGAAGTTGTAGAAAGTTTGGATTCAGAGGAAATTATAATGGTGCCTGATAAAAATCTTGCTATGTATGCTGCTTCAAAAGTAGATAAAAAAATAAATGTCTGGAATGGTTATTGCCCCATTCATGATAAACTTACAGCAGCAGATGTGATCAAGGTCAAACTAAAATATAAAGACGCATTGTTTATGGCACATCCTGAATGTAAGCCAGAAGTCCTTGATATTGCTGATGTCGTGCTCAGTACTTCTGGAATGATTAATTTTGCAAAAAAGTCAGAGAAAAAAACATTTATTGTGGGGACTGAGATTGGTTTGCTTTATCCTTTAAAAAAGGCAAATCCTGATAAAGATTTTTATCCTGCATCTTCAGATATGGAATGTGAGGACATGAAGAAAATAAGTTATGAAGATATATATATAAGTCTTGAACATATGAAAGGTGAGATTAAAGTTACAGAAAATATTCGCAGGCCAGCATTAAAAGCTGTTAAGAAAATGATAGATTTATCATTGAAAAAAAAATAGCTGTAAATGCCCATTTAGCTTTTTATAGCTGAAATGGGCATTTTATTATTTTATTTGTTTAAAGATAGTGTTTTTATTGTTTTTTGCGTTTTGCTTTTTATTTTGCTGCTGCGATATTTATCCAACGTGCTTGTAAATTCATCAAGCAATGTTTTTGGATACATATCATCTGCAAGTGCATTCCATACTGACCTTGTTTTTTTCTTAAGGCTGTCTGTCTCTTCAGGGGTTAATATAACTTCCTTCATGCCGTAATTTATCATTGCTCTAAGAGCTTTTTCATTGCCTGTAATTACTTCTTTACAAAAGCCATCTTCTAATGCAGGCAGCTCTTTTATTATAGCCTTCTGATGTATTTTAGGAATTCTGTTCCATGCTTTCATTGTAATAACAAGCGTACCAGGGGAGTATCTTATTTTAGTGGTATTGACATATTTAGAAACAGTATAAAGCTGTGAGCCAAGCCACCACATGGCAGGAGAAATACATGTATTTATTATACCGGAACGTATTGCAGAAGCAATTTCTGGCACATTAATAGGAATAGGACTTGAACCTAAATTTTTTATTACTTCAGCTTCATTTTTTCCTGTATATGTTACAAACTTGCATTTCAAGTAATGCTCAGAAGTATTCATCGGATATTTAGAATATATCTGATCAAAGTCCTGATGAATAAGCATCAGGACTTTATACCCTTTTTCAGCAGTAAGTTTTTTGAACCTTGAGCCCATTTTTTTTTTCATGTAATTAACTTCATCATAGTTGTTAAACATAAATGGTAAGGTCATTATTGCCAGTTCAGGACAAATCATGCCAGTTCCTGCAAGCGATAAAAGTCCTCCCTGAAGCTGATCAATACGCATTTTTGCAATACTGTCCTCTTCATCACCCATTATACAACCCCAATACCAGCTAAATCCTACTTCTCCGTTTGTAACTTTTTTGATAGTCTTCTGAATTTCATTTTTGCAATATGTTGCCCATCTAACGCCATCTGGTCCGACAGATGCCATTTTTAACATGTATTTTACGTTGTTAGCAGACCATGCTGTTGTATTTATACAAAAAATAGATAAAACTAAAACAAATATCAAAAAGCTTTTACTTCTAATACTTCTCATTGTACCACCTAAAATAGCTAAAAATTAATGAAATTTCTATAACAAAATGTTTAAATTATCGTTAAAGCTTACTGCCTCCTTTTTTTATTAAGTCCCTGATTACCACA
>Ga0209345_10003826_pt1 | contig 15131 bp, 14 predicted proteins | sample Cruoilmetagenom7_FD_187294 | JGI IMG/M metagenome (GOLD analysis project Ga0209345, IMG submission 187294) | Oil polluted marine microbial communities from Coal Oil Point, Santa Barbara, California, USA - Sample 7 (SPAdes) (version 2) | ecosystem: Environmental > Aquatic > Marine > Oil seeps ... | reverse complement strand
GTTGATCCCAGTGACTCAAGCCCAGAATGATAAAGGCGTTGTCGGCCTCGCCACGGAAGCCGACGATCGACAGCAGCCGTTCGGCCACTCCGTCCTCAAGATAGGGCAGCAGCCGCTGTTCGATCTGGCGGACGTGGTGTTCGGTATAGTCGGCCGTGGAGCCACGCGGCGCCTTGGTCGGCATGATAATGACACCCCGGTCTTCGGTGGGTGCCAACTCCTGCGGCAGGCGCGGAAAGATCACCGCGGCCAACACCAGACAGGCCAGACCAATCCCCAGCAAAAGACCTGGCTGACGCAGCGAGAAGCGCAACATGCGTTCATAGCCTCGATTAAGCGCACCCAGCACTCGTTCGCTGGCCATCCAGATCCGATGCCCTTCCTCTTGCTCAGGGCTGTGTCGGAGCCATTTTGAGCAGAGCATGGGAGCCAGCGTCAACGCCACGAAACTCGATACCACCACCGCCGAAGCCAGCGTAAAGCCAAACTCACTGAACAGCCGACCGATATTTCCACCCATGAAAGAGATCGGCACAAACACCGCGACCAGCGTCAGCGTGGTGGCGATCACGGCAAAGGCAACCTGACGCGCCCCAAGATAGGCCGCCACCAATGGCTTCTCACCCTCATCAATACGACGCTGAATGTTTTCCAGCATAACGATGGCATCATCCACCACCAGACCGATCGCCAGGATGATCGCCAGCAATGTCAGTACGTTGATGGAAAAGCCGAGAAAGCCGAGGCCGATAAACGCACCGATGACCGCGACCGGTATGGTCACGGCCGGTATCAGAGTGGCGCGCCAGGAGCGCAGGAAAATGAAGATCACCAGTATCACCAGTGATACCGAGATCGCCAGCGTGACCAGTACTTCCTTGATGGACGCACGAATGAAGATCGACTCGTCATAGCTTTCGGTGATACTCACTTCAGGCGGCAGACTCTCCCGTATCCGGCTCAGCTCCTCCTTCACCCGGTCTGAGACCGCGACCGTGTTGGCCTTCGACTGGCGCGTAATGCCCATGCCAATGGCGGTCTGTCCATTGGCGCGCAAACGACTCACATCAGACTCAACGCCCAGTTGCACATCGGCCACATCACCCAGTCGTAACAGCACGTTGCCGTCACGGCGAATCACCATTTCACGAAACTCTTCAACCCGGTTGAGCCGACCTTCAGTGCGCACGGTAAAGTCACGACTGACCGACTCCACCGAGCCGCCGGGCAGCTCAACGTTGTTGGCCCGCAGCGCTTGCTCCACTTCGGCCACTGTCATATCACGGGCCGCCAGCCGTTCAGGGTCCAGCCAGACACGCACGGCATAACGACGCTCACCGCCAATCCGCACTTCTGCCACACCATCGACCACTGCCAGCCGATCTTTCAGGACCCGATCGGCAAAATCACTCAATTGAGCGGAATCCCAGATGTCAGACCTTAATGTAATCCACATCATCGGCCGTGCATTGGAGTCCGCCTTGCGGACGACAGGGGGATCTGCCTCGTCAGGCAGCCGGTTGCTGACACGGGCCACGGCATCACGCACGTCGTTGGCCGCCACATCCACATCCCGCGAGGTGGTGAACTCAATCGTCGTGCGTGACTCGCCCTGTTCGGTACTGGATTCGATTGATCGGATCCCTTCAATACCGCTGATCGCTCCCTCAATCACCTGAGTAATCTGGGTATCCACCACCTCGGCAGCGGCACCGGTATAGTCGGTAGAGACCGATACCACCGGTGGGTCGATATCGGGATACTCACGCACCGGCAACTGGTTCAGCGCCGCCAGTCCAAACACCAGAATCAGCAGGCTCATGACCGTGGCAAACACGGGGCGCTTGATGGAAATATCGGACAACACCATGTTCAGGACTCCTGCCGGGTCAACTCAGACTCCGGAATGGCATCATCCGTACCCTCAAGAATCTGCAGTGCATCACCACTGGAAAGCCGATCCTGAGCCGTGATCACGACTCGATCTTCCGCATTGATGCCCGAGAGAATTTCGACCTTGCCGGGCTCACGGCTGCCCAACTGCACCGAGCGGCGTTCTGCCGTATTGTCTTCCGTTGCGATGAACAGATAGCGCTCATCCCCCTGCAACAGCACCGCCTGCTCAGGCACCACCAGCGCTTCTCGCTGCCTGAGTGTCAACCGAACCGACATGAACTGCCCCGGACGCAGGCGTCCTTCACTGTTGTCGATCAACGCCCTGACCTTGAGCGTTCGGCTAAGCGGATCGATTCGGGTATCCAGCTCCGCCAGCTCGCCCTGGAACACCTCATCCGGCCAGCTGGAGGTGACACTGTTCACAGGCTGACCCTGCTGCAACTGGCCGATAAAACGTTCGGCTACGGCAAAGGTCAGCTCCATCTCGCCACTCGCATCCAGGGTGGTCAACGGGTCACCATTTTCAATATAGGCACCTGGACTGAACTCACGCAGCCCCACAACGCCGGCAAAGGGCGCCACGATACGGTGGTTGGCTGCCCTGACTTTGGCGGCCCGACGCTCGGCTTCAGCCACATTGACGGCGGTGCGAAGTTCATCCACCTGAGCCTGAGAAATACTGTTGCTGCTGCGCAGCTGCTGGGCTCGGCGCAATTGACGTTGAGCATCGACCAGTCGCGCCTCGACCACCGCAAGATCAGCCTGAGCCTGACGGTCATCCAGCTGCACCAGACGTTGCCCCTTGTCGACCTGTTGACCGGTGGTGAAGTCAATCGCCACAATCCGTCCGGTAACCTCACTGGTCACCACAACTTCATCCCGCGAACGCAAAGTCCCGACCGCCTCAATCCTGTCTCTGACCGTCTGTACTGCCGGCTGGATCACATGTACCGTTTGAGGGCGCTTCTGCCGCCCCTGCTCCTGCTCAACGGGCGCAAGCTGATGCCAGATAAGAGCCGCTACTGCCGCCACAACCATTACCAGCAATCCAATTAGCCACTGTTTCACGAATTTTTTCTCCCTCTATTGCCCGGGTTAGTGACAGACGATCCATTGCGGTCTTATCATGCCCACGTCACGTTGCACGCTGCAGCAGAACACAATCAGGTAAACTTTTCACTGTCTGTTAAGCTGCGCCACTGCAGAGTCGGCACCCACATCAGAGTCTACTGACGTTGTCAGATTCCTTATTTATCTGTTGGCTGGAGTTATCCATGCTTTCTACTCGTTCGTCCCGATCAAGGATCACCCGTCTGGCTTCCCTGCTGGGCCTTGCCGTGCTGCTGTCAGCCTGTAGCCACGATCGCTACCTGTTTCTGGAGCGGGCCGAGCTGGATCAGCTGGAGCAACAGCACCAGCAGCAACAGCAACGCCTTGAAGCGCTTGAAACACGCACTCTTGAGCAGTTTGATGTCATGGAAACGCGCCAGCAGCTGCGCCAGCAGACACTGCTCGATCGTTTGAACCGTCAACAGGCCCTGATTCAGTCACTGCCGCAACAGCAGGCAAGCATTTTGCCACCGCAGCCAACCACCAGCGAGCCGTCCGCTCGCCTCAAGGGCAAACTGGTGGTGGGTGAAACGGAACCGATCTACATTGCCGATCCGGGGCTGGTCTATACTGCACGCATTGACAGCGGAGCGACAACATCTTCCCTGCATGCACTCAATATCCAGCGTTTTGAGCGCAACGGCCAGCCTTGGGTCCGGTTTGATGTCAGCGTACCCGGCCGTGACGAAACCCTGACCATGGAGCATGAAATTTCCCGACGTGCCCGCATCATACAGTCAAACACCGATGATCCCGAGCGACGCATTGTCGTAGAGCTGCCGTTCATGATCGGCGATCACCGTGACATGGCTGAATTCACCCTGAGCGACCGCAGCCACCTGACCTACCCGGTACTGGTAGGCCGCAATATCCTGCGTGATGTGATGCTGGTCGATGTGGGCCAGGAGTTCGTGACCGAACTGCCCGAAGGCCTGAATGCTGAACAGGGAGTCAAGACACCTTGAGCAGACACTCCAAAGCCCCGTTCTTTATTGCGACGGGCCTGCTGATTCTGGCGGGTATCCTGCTGGCTGTTCTGCGACATTATCAACTGGGGGTGCCCTGGCTGCCTGGCCAGCAACAGCCTGTCTGGCTGGTCGAAGCGCGGGTCGATTTTCGTGCCTGGGGCGAGCCCGTCACGGTCAGCCTCAACCTGCCGGACAGCCCGCCCGGATTCTCGGTACTGTCTGAGCAGGCGGCTTCGCCCGGTTACGGTTTTGCCATTACCCAGCGTGGCCAGGATCGTCGTGCCGAGTGGACCATCCGTCAGGCCAGCGGCCCACAGACACTCTACTTCAAGAGCCGACTGACCGCTTCAGATGACACAGACGCTCAACCCGACAATACCCCGGTAACTGCCAACGAAGTTTTTCTGGAGGGGCCTGACATTGCGGCCGCACGCGCGTTGATTGAGCTGGCGGGCAGCCGCTCCAGCAGCCCGGCCAGCTTTACACGCGAATTGATCACCGTGCTTAACAGCCCAACACCGGACCAGAATACACGCCTGCTGCTGAGTGACAGAACACGCGCCGAGGCACTTTACCTCCTCATAAACCACAGTGGCACACCGGCCCGCATCGCCGAAGGACTTCGACTTGAGGATGCCCGTCGGCAGCAGTCGTTGCTGCCCTGGCTGCAGGTACATGACGGTGAGCACTGGCTCACGTTCAACCCGCGTACCGCAGAGCAGGGGGTGCCGGATGATGTGTTGCTCTGGCGGCAGGAGGCCAGTTCATTGCTGGATGTAACGGGAGGCAGCAACTCGGTGGTCAGCTTCTCCATGTTGCGTCAGACGGTTCCCGCCCTGCAGATCATCCGCGCCGAGGCGGATGGGCAGGCGTTCGGGGCTTTCAGCCTGCATCAGCTGCCGGTTGAGCAGCAGGGCATGTTCCGCATGCTGTTGCTGCTCCCGTTTGGTGCACTGGTGGTCTGCCTGATGCGCATAGTGGTTGGCATCAAGACTTCCGGCACATTCATGCCGGTATTGATTGCAGTGGCCTTTGTGCAAACCTCTCTGCTGCCGGGCCTGGCGGCCTTTATCGGCGTCGTCACACTGGGGCTGTTGATGCGGGGCTACCTGTCCAGTCTCAACCTGCTGCTGGTATCGCGCATATCAGCTCTGATCGTACTGGTTCTGTTCATCACCGCCGGCATCAGCATTATCGGCTACCAGATGGGCTACAGCACCGGCATGACCGTCACCTTTTTCCCGATGGTCATTCTGGCGTGGACCATTGAGCGCATGTCGATCCTGTGGGAAGAGGAAGGCGCTCGCGAGGTGGTTACACAGGGCTTTGGCAGCCTGCTGGTCGCCATTTTTGCATTCCTGGTGATGCGTGCGCCGCTGGCCGAGCACCTCAGCTTCAACTTCCCCGAACTGCACCTTGTGGTGCTCGGGCTGATTCTGCTGCTGGGGCAATATACTGGTTACAAGCTCACCGAGCTGCGCCGCTTTACCCCGATGAAAAGGTACGACTGATGGGCTGGTGGGGCGAGTGGATCAGTCCGCGCCGCATGAACCGGCTCGGCATCCTCAACATGAACAAGCGCAATATTGACTATATTGCGCGCTATAACGACCGCAGCGCCTACCCGCTGGTGGATAACAAGCTGCTGACCAAACAGGCCGTGGCAGAGTACGGTGTCGCCACACCTGCCCTGCTGCAGGTGGTGCGCGAGCAGCACGAAATTGGCCACTTCATGGAGCGGGTCGCGGGCTTCGATGGCTTTGCCATCAAACCGGCCAAGGGCTCCGGCGGCAAGGGCATTCTGGTGATCGGCTCACACCAGCAGGAACGCTTCATCAAGGCATCCGGGGTGGAAATTTCGCTGCAGGAAATCGAGCGCCACCTGTCCAACATTCTGGCGGGGCTCTATTCACTGGGCGGCGCCCCCGATGTTGCCATCGTTGAGGCCCTGGTGCGCTCGGAGCCGGGCCTTGCACGTCACTCCTTTCAAGGGGTGCCGGACATTCGCATCATCGTATTTCAGGGCTATCCCGTGATGGCGATGCTGCGGCTGGCAACGCGTGCTTCGGATGGCAAGGCCAACCTGCATCAGGGTGCAGTGGGAGTCGGGCTGGACCTTGCCAACGGTCGTGCCCGCAATGCCGTTCAATTCGACCGCCCATTGACGCTGCATCCCGATACGGGTCTTGAGCTCAACAGCATCGAGATCGAAAGCTGGCAGTACCTGCTGACCATGGCCAGCAGCTGCTATGAAGCCACCGGGCTTGGCTACATGGGGGTGGACCTGGTCGTGGACGCATTGCGTGGCCCACTGCTGCTGGAGCTGAATGCCCGCCCCGGACTGGCCATTCAGATCGCCAACGGCAGGGGCCTGTTGCCACGCCTGCAGGCGGTTGAAGCCTTGCGCCGCCCTCACTTGACCCCTGAGGCCCGAGTTGAGTGGGCCATGCAGCAGGCAGGAGCCGAGCCCGGTGAGCCCGTCCCCGCTCCACTGTGCCTGGTAAACAGCATCCTCAGTGAGCGCCAGAAAACCCCTGCAGGCGGCTGACACGAGCGACCAGCAATGCCCCCAGCAATGACATCAAGCCGGTTGCCATCCAGGTCCAGTGCCAGCCGCCGGCCTGCGCCGCCAGCCAAGCAATGGCGGGCGGCGCAACAAACTGGCCAAAGGCCGACCATTGCAGCATCCAGCCGACACAGGTAGAGACAACCGAACTGTCAGGCGCCAGCCTGACCGCGAGTGAAAACAGCGCCCCTGGCACCATGCCGCCAATGGCGGAAAACAGCAGCACCGCCACATACCGCAACCAGGGGAAGCCCGCCGTAAGGGTCGAGAAAGCCAGCCAGGTGGTCACGGCCATCACCGCGAAGCCACCGTACAGCAGCTGACGTGCGCCTATCCCGGCATGCAGCAGACGCCCGGACAGCACATTACCGATGATATTGACCACCGCCGCCAGTGCGGTCAAAGGCCCCACCAGCGCGGCACTGACGCCCGCCTCGGAATAGATCGAGGGCAGAAACCCGATCACCGAGAGCCACTGACCTGAGTAGGTGGCAAAAATCATCGCTACCAGCCAGGGGCCAGGATGACTCAGGGTCAGTTTCAGTCGGCCCAGCACACGCCCAAGCGCACCGCCGACCGGCCCCGCCTGACGCGAATGCAGCTGCTGGTCCGGCGGCACGGCACGCCAGACCCAGAACAGCATCAGCAGCGACAACAGTGCCATCAATATCCACCAGCCTTGCCAGCCCACCTGTGCCATTACCCATGGCCCAGCCAACAAGGCCGTGCCGGTGCCCAACCCCATATAGCACCCCCACCAGCCAAGCCGCAGGCTCAGCTTCTCTGCCACCACCAGGTGCCGAATCAGCCCCGGACCGGATAGCGTCACCAGCAGAAAACCAAACCCTTCAATACCCCTCAGCAACAGCAGCATGCCCGCACTCTGTGCCTGGCTGCCGAGCAGGCTGGCGAGCACCAGAATACCCAGCCCCAGCAGCACACTGCGGCGCAGACCGGCACTGTCCGCCAGCAGCCCGATCAAGGCCCCGGCCAGCATGCCGGCCAGCTGCACCAAAGACAGCAGGAATCCGGCCTCAACCAGCGTGACACCAAGAGCATCCTGCAACACCGGAATGGCTGGTGGCAGTTTTCCGATATGAAGGGCAGCCGTGATACCTGCTAGCATCACAACAAATTCAGGGGCCAGAGACCGCATCCTTAGACTCCAATAAGCAAAAACCCGGGCACAGGGCCCGGGCTATGATGGCAAAACCGGTTCAGGTGATTAAACCACACCCTGCTCCAGCATGGCATCCGCCACGCGGCGGAAACCGGCGATGTTGGCTCCCAGTACCAGGTTATGCGGCTGATCAAACGCCTTGGCTGTTTCGCTGCAGCGCTGGTAGATACCGGCCATGATCTGCTGCAGACGTTCATCGACCTGCTCGAAGGTCCACTGCTGCATGCTGGCATTCTGTGCCATTTCCAGCTGGCTGGTAGCGACACCACCTGCGTTGGCCGCCTTGCCCGGACCGTAATGAATACGTTCTGCAATAAACACCTCTACCGCTTCAGGTGTTGAAGGCATGTTGGCACCTTCACTGATACAACGTACGCCGTTGCCGATCAGTGCGCGAGCATCTGCTTCCGTCAACTCGTTCTGAGTTGCGCACGGGAAAGCGGCATGAGCAGCGTAACGCCATACTGCATGACCATCGTCCGGGTAGGCTTCAACCGGGGTAAACTCCGCTTTCGGGTGTTCTTCCAGATACTCGACCAGTGAGCCACGACGCTCTTCCTTGATCTGTTTGAGGGTTTCCAAATTGATGCCGTGGCAGTCATACAGCGTGCCGGTAGAGTCAGAACATGTCACCGGACGGGCACCAAGCTGATACAGTTTCTCGATGGTGTAGATCGCCACATTGCCGGCTCCAGACACCAAACAGGTTTTGCCCGCCAGCGAGTCAGCATGGGCCTGCAACATGTTCTGGGCGAAGTAGACACAGCCGTAACCGGTAGCCTCCTTGCGCACCAGTGAACCGCCCCACAGCAGCCCCTTGCCGGTCAGAACTCCCTCATAGCGACCGGTCAAACGCTTATACTGACCAAACATGTAGCCGATTTCACGGGCACCCACGCCGATATCACCCGCCGGAACATCGGTAGTCGGGCCAATATGCCGATAGAGCTCGTTCATGAAGGATTGGCAGAAGCGCATGATTTCCTGATCGGAGCGACCCTTGGGATTGAAGTTGGCGCCCCCCTTGCCGCCACCGATTGCCAAACCGGTCAGGGAGTTCTTGAAGATCTGCTCGAAGCCGAGGAATTTGATGATGCCGGCGTTTACGGAAGGGTGAAAGCGAAGGCCTCCCTTGTATGGGCCCAGAGCCGAGTTGAATTCGATGCGATATCCCTTGTTGACCTGTACCTTGCCCTTGTCATCAACCCAGGGAATGCGGAACATGATCTGGCGCTCAGGCTCTACCATGCGCTCAATGATACCGCTGTCCCGGTAGCGCGCTTCCGTTTCCAGCAGCGGCTCCAGCGACTCAAGCACTTCTTCAACAGCCTGATAGAATTCTGTCTGGGCAGGGCTGGAAGCCATCAGCTGCGTGATGGTGTTATGGATGTAGGACATCAATGTACCTCTGAGGAATGGATTAACGCTTCACGGGCAGCACTGGTGTCGATAACGGAATGACAACTGGCAGAAACGCGCCACCTGAACAGGCAGAACCGGGACACCCGTCGGAAAAAGCTCGGCATTATACAGCACTATATTAGTGCAGCAATAGCACTACATTAGTGCAATGCACTGTTTTTGTGCAAAATACTGCTACATGAAACGTATCAGGCCTGACTCCCTGCCAGATAGTCTCAGCGACTCCGAAGCCCCAACCGTTTGACTGAAACACCCCGAGAGAGGCTCTCTCAGAGACTCTGTCGCTTGCTTCAAATTTCCTGCCCCGTTACTCTCCTGCACACCCTTTCTCTGAACGTTATCGTGAGCACCTCAGATGAGTACACCGGCTGTTGAGTCATTTCTGAATCATGTATTCAGGCCCGGCATTTACTGGTCAATTCTATTGGTCGGCAGCCTGTCGGCTGAAGGCGTGGCACTATATTTCCAGTATGGGCTGGACTACGGCCCCTGCGTGCTGTGTATTCATATACGCCTGTGGGTTGCTGCTCTTGCTCTGGTTGCAATAACAGGTCTTGTGGCACAGCGCTGCGCTCATCTGCAAAAGATCTGCCACCTGCTGACTGCCGCTATTGCGCTGGGCTTTACCGAACGCAGCTGGCGCTTACTGGCCATTGAGCGCTACTGGATTGAGGGTAGCTGCAGTTTTGACTCTGGACTGCCTGACTGGTTTGCACCGGACCGCTGGTGGCCCTGGATGTTCGAAATCTGGGAGTCCTGCGGCTATACACCGGAAATGCTGGGCAATCTGACTATGGCCGAGCTGCTGGCCGGTGCCGGTGTGGTGTTTGTACCGCTGGCGTTCATCGGCCTTATCCGCAGCCTGCGCAGCACTGACTGACATGTTTCTGCAACAGATGTCAGGTTCAATGATCCCATGACATACTTGGAGGATCAGAGCATGAACACCATCCATCTGACGGCACAGCTGAAACAGTTACTCAACCGTGGCTACTCGGTCGATGATGTTCGCAACCTGGTGACCGCCCCGCACGACGTGCTGGAACAGGCCATCCGCGAACATCATCTGCAGGAACGCAGCCGCCGCCATGACCGCCTGCTGCAGGGTCAGGCCGAGTTTGCCATGCGTCTTGGTCGACACTGACAGATCCAGCCGCGGCTTCCATGCGTAAGCGCTGATATTAAGCCGGGATTAACGACCTTTGCGCTATTTACATTAGGTCAAAGGCCGCTCTACACTCTGACGGTTTTTTATACTCCGGCCCTTGCTGCCGGCCATAACAAAGGAAGCCTGCAATGAAAAAAACTCTGCTGGTCGCTGCCGCGTCCCTGATGCTGTCCTCGACTGCCGCCATGGCCGAGCGCAGCGGTGAAGAAATCTACAACACCAAGTGCTCCGTATGCCACGCTGCCGGTGTTGCCGGTGCTCCGAAGTTCGGTGATGCGGCTGCCTGGGCACCCCGTGCCGAGAAGGGCGTGGATGCGCTGCTGGCGACCTCACTGACCGGTATCAACGCCATGCCGCCCAAGGGCACTTGCATGGACTGCTCCGATGACGAAATGAAAAGCGCCATCCAGTACATGCTGGACGCCGCCAAGTAAGCCCCAAGTGAAACGAAAAGAGGAAGTGCTCAGCCTCCTCTTTTCATCTGCCCCCCTCTACCGACTGCCCGCAAGTCTTTTCAGCTGACACGCTCACCCTTCGCCTGAAGATCTGCATGGTAGGAGGAGCGCACCAGCGGCCCGCTGGCAACATGGGTAAAGCCCAACTCCTTCGCGATCCGTTCAAATTCGGCAAACTCTGCCGGTGTCACATAACGCTCCAGCGCCAGATGGTTGCGGCTTGGTTGCAGGTACTGACCAATGGTAATCATGTCCACATCATGCGCTCGCAGATCGCGCATCACCTCGATGATCTCTTCATTGGTCTCGCCACAGCCAACCATCAAGCCGGATTTGGTGCGCACTTCCGGTCTCAGTGCCTTGTAGCGCTTGAGCAGATCCAGTGACCACTGATAGTCCGCGCCCGGACGCACCTTGCGGTACAGTCGCGGCACGGTTTCCAGATTATGGTTGAACACATCTGGCGGGGTCTGCTCCAGAATCTCGAGTGCCACATCCATACGGCCACGAAAGTCAGGCACCAGCGTTTCAATCTGTATTGATGGAATACGCTGGCGGGTCTCACGGATACAGTCGGCAAAATGCTGGGCACCACCATCACGCAGATCGTCACGGTCCACCGAAGTGATCACCACATAGCGCAATCCCATATCGGCAATCGCCACGGCCAGCTCACGCGGCTCTTCCGGGGCCAGTGCATTGGGGCGGCCATGAGCCACATCACAGAAGGGACAGCGACGGGTACAGATATCACCCATGATCATGAAGGTAGCCGTGCCGTGACTGAAACACTCACCCAGATTGGGGCAACTGGCCTCTTCGCAGACAGACGCCAGCTTGTGCTTGCGCAGCTTGTCCTTGATCCGCTTCACTTCAGCATTGGAGCCCATGCGAACCCGCAGCCAGTCCGGCTTGCGCTGCATCTCCTCCTTCTCGGTCGGGATCACCTTGACCGGGATACGAGCAACCTTGTCAGCGCCACGCAGTTTGACGCCCTGCTCGACTCTACCGCTGTTTTTTTCGGTGGATTCAGCCATTCTGATTCAGTCTTCCAGTGTTGGTGTGCGGGTGATCTGATTATACCCCAATTTTTTAACCAAGTAATTTACTAGGTTATTAGGCAGCTGCTCCAGATCGATATCAGGGGCCAGCGTCTGAACTTGAGTCATTTCAAGCCCTGCATAACCGCAGGGGTTGATGCGAAGGAAGGGCTCCAGATCCATATTCAGATTAAGCGCCAGTCCGTGAAACGAGCAGCCTCTGCGAATACGCAGCCCCAGCGAGCAGATCTTGCGCTCATCGACGTATACACCCGGTGCGTCCGGCTTCGGGTAGGCACTGATACCACAGTCCGCCAGCACGGCCACGATGGATTGCTCAATGGTATCCACCAGATCACGTACACCGAGCTTGCGCCGACGCAGATCCAGCAGCAGATAGGCGATCAGCTGACCGGGGCCGTGATAGGTCACCTGTCCACCGCGATCCACCTGTACTACCGGGATACTACCCGGGTTAAGCAGATGTTCCGCCTTGCCTGCCTGCCCCTGGGTATAGACCGGCTCATGCTCAAGCAACCAGATTTCATCGGCTGTATCGGCACCTCGGCTGTCCGTAAACGCCTGCATTTTTTGCCAGATCGGCTCATAGGGCTGAAGCCCCAGCTCACGTATCAGCAGCTGCTCACTCAGCGCCATCAAAGCACCATTTTCACGCGACCGGTTGCCTTCAGTTCCTGATGCAGGTTCTCCAGCTGCTCCTTGCTGGTGGCGGTGATTTTCATCCGCACTGAGCTGTAGTTGCCGTTGCCGCTTTCCTGCACGGTAACCTGCTCGATGTCCAGATCCGGGGCATGGATCTGGACAACTTCGATAACCATTCCCTTGAAGTCCTGCTCATTATCGCCGATCACCTTGATCGGATAGTCAGGGTGGGGAAATTCGATTTTCGGGGCTTTTGGTTCAGTACTCATGCTCTCTCTCCGGTCATTAGCCGGTGTTGGAAACGGGTAAACAGGGTAAACATGCGCTGCCACAGCGGACCTTTTTCGCCATTGGCAACCGGACAGCCATCAACTTTAAGCACCGGCACGACCCCACGGGTAGAACTGGAGATCCAGACTTCATCGGCACTGGCCAGCTCTTCCGGTCGCAGGTCGACCTCCTGATAGGGGATGCCGTTGTCCGCTGCCAGCTCAAGAATCAGTTCGCGGGTGGTGCCGCCCAGTATTTCCGAGCTGCGCTTGGGTGTGTAGATCACCCCCTGACGCACCAGAAACAGATTGCAGGAGGTGCCTTCACTCAACAAACCATCGCGTACCAGCAGGGCCTCATCGGCGCCCGCTTCCCTCGCCTGCTGCAATACCAGAATATTGGGCAGCAGACCGGTGGACTTGATATCACAACGGTGCCAGCGCAGATCGGCCGTCACGATAACCTTGTAGCCCTGCACTTGCTCCGGGCCATCGGCATAGATATCGCGGATCGGAGAGCAGCAGGCAAAGACGGTCGGCTGCATCCGGTCGTCATAGGCGTGGGTGCGAAAGCCGGCACTGCCGCGGCTGACCTGCAGATAGACCGACAGGTTGCCACCCCCGTTTTGACTGACCAGCTCATCCAGAATGGCCGCCCAATCATGATCGGTTTCTATCCTGACTGCACGCAGGCTGTAAGCCAGACGGTCCAGATGCTGCTGTAGCCGGAAGCCCAATCCCTGATAGTAAGGGATCACTTCATACACGCTGTCGGCAAACAGAAAGCCACGATCAAACACGGAGATGCGCGCCTGGTCGGCCTTAAGGTATGTACCGTTGAGGTAGACGATTTCTGTATTCATAAAACGCAGCTGCCCACATCAGTGATAGATGTGGGCAGCATAAACCGGATTCAAGCTTTTTGTCTGATTTTTAGCCGATCAGGCCGATAAAGAAGAGCAGAATGGCATGCCAGATCCGCTTGAACAGACCACCTTCAGGAACAGCCTCCAGCGCGACCAGCGGCACCGAAGCCACGCGTTCGCCCTGCAGAGTAATCTGCACCTGGCCCAGCACATCACCGCTGGCCACCGGAGCCTTGATCACCTTGTCCAGCTCAATGCTGGCTTCAAGCTGATCGGTCTGGCCACGCGGTACGGTAACGGCAAGGTTTTCAGCGACACCCAGTCGAATCTGGTCGCGGCTGCCGGCCCATACCTTTTCGTCACGCAGCACCTGCCCCGCCTCATACAGAGAATGAGTGCGGTAGTAACGGAAGCCATAGGACAGCAGTTTCTGGCTTTCCTGTGCCCTTACCTCCTCGCTGCTGCTGCCCATCACCACCGAAATCAGGCGCATGTCGTCACGCACAGCCGAGGCAACCAGACAGTAGCCGGCCTCATCCGTATGACCGGTCTTGATGCCGTCCACGCTGTCGTCCCGCCACAGCAGCTTGTTACGGTTGGGCTGACGTATATTGTTGTAGGTAAAGTATTTTTGTGAGTAGAGCGCATAATGCTGCGGAAACTCATTGATCAGCGCCTTGCCCAGAATCGCCATATCAACGGCAGATGAGTACTGCTCCGGATCGGGCAGGCCAGTTGCGTTGACAAAGTTGGTGTTGGTCATCCCCAACAGGCGGGCATGCTGGTTCATCAGATCGGCAAAGGCGCGCTCACTGCCGGCAATGTGTTCGGCCAGTGCAACCGACGCATCGTTGCCCGACTGGATGATGACACCGTGCAGCAGGTCATCCACACTGACCTGTGTTCCCTCCTGGATAAACATGCGAGAGCCACCGGTACGCCAGGCTTTTTCGCTCACCAACACTATATCCTCGAGCGCAATATTGCCCTTGGCAATTTCGTACTCAACCACATAGCTGGTCATCATTTTGGTCAGACTGGCGGGCGGGAAGCGTTCATGTTCGCGATTGGCGGCAATGATGTGCCCAGTATCGGCATCCATGACCAGATGGGCACGCGCAGCAACCTGAGGCGGGGCCGGAATCAGTGCTGAAACCGCCTGGGCTGTGCTCGCTACCAGCATCAGCATCAGCATCAGGACAGAAAGAGCGAAGAGGTGTTGAAGAGTGAGTCGTTGCACCATAATCTCGTTACATCGTGGAAGTGAAGTCTGCAGCAGTGACCCGCTGCCCGTACAAAGGTTCAACTCTACCCGCCGGTTCAGGGCAAGTCCACCAGGTGCGCACCCGGATAACCCGCCGCATTCAGCTGGTCAAGAATCCAACCCAGTGTATGACTGCCGGTCAGCGGACCCAAATGAACCCGATAAAGAGTGCGCGCATCACGCTGCACCGGACTGATCTGAACCGGCTCCTGCAATACGCCGCGCAGGCGTGCAGCAACATTCAGGGCATTCGACTCGGTTGAG
>Ga0209345_10003824_pt1 | contig 15138 bp, 14 predicted proteins | sample Cruoilmetagenom7_FD_187294 | JGI IMG/M metagenome (GOLD analysis project Ga0209345, IMG submission 187294) | Oil polluted marine microbial communities from Coal Oil Point, Santa Barbara, California, USA - Sample 7 (SPAdes) (version 2) | ecosystem: Environmental > Aquatic > Marine > Oil seeps ... | reverse complement strand
GGATGTTGGAAGACAAAAAAGTCAAAAGCGGCAGTCATAGTATTGATGCTGGTGTGGGTGTGCGCATTAATAACGGTGAGAAAACAGGCTTTGCTTATTCTGATGCCATGACTAATGAAGGGATGTTACAAGCCGTTACTACCGCAAGTTCTATTGCCAGTACCAATAAAAAAGTGGCACCAATAAAAATACAAGTAGTTGAAAGACCTGATATTTATACGCAAAGCGATGTATTAACAGGTATTCAGAATTCGGAAATATTAGCCATGCTTAATCAAATGGATGTCATGGCAAGGAAAGTTGATCCGAGAATTTCTAAGGTTGTTTGTTCTTTATCGACGGCTCAAGAATATGTTCTAGTCGCGGCCACAGATGGAACCTTTGCAGCAGATATTCGTCCTTTGGCAAAGTTAAGTATTCAAGTGATTGCTAATGATGGAAAAGGCCGTATGGAAGTGGGATTTTCTGGTGGTGGTGGACGTATAACATTGGAAGAGTTATTCAAACAAGGTGGACAAGAAGCTTATGTCAATCAAGCAGTGCAATCTGCGTTAATGAATTTAGAAGCAGTTGCAGCACCTGCGGGAGTTATGCCAGTGGTGCTTGGGGCTGGTTGGCCTGGAGTGCTTCTACATGAAGCAATCGGACATGGTTTAGAGGGTGATTTTAACCGCAAAGGAACCTCTGCATTTGCTGGAAAAGTAGGACAACGCGTAGCCAGTGATCAATGTACTATCGTTGATTCGGGAATATTGTCAGGTCGCCGTGGCTCTTTAAACATTGATGATGAAGGAACAATTGCTCAAGAAACTGTATTAATTGAAAATGGCATGTTAAAAGGTTACATGCAAGATAAATTAAATGCTCGCTTGATGGGTGTTAAATCAACGGGTAATGGCCGCCGTGAATCTTTTGCGCATTTGCCTATTCCACGTATGACCAATACTTATATGAAAAATGGCAAGTATGATCATGAAGAAATTATTGCATCAGTTAAAAAAGGCATTTATGCTGAAAATTTCCGTGGAGGTCAAGTGGATATTACTAATGGTAAATTTGTATTTTCAGCCAGTGATGCATTCTTGATTGAGAATGGCAAAATTACAAAGCCAGTTAAAGGTGTGACATTAATCGGCGATGGTCCAACTGTATTGACGAAAGTCTCAATGGTTGGTAATAATCTAGAATTTGATCAAGGTATGGGTGTTTGTGGAAAAGATGGTCAAAGTCTACCTGTGGGAATAGGTCAGCCGACCTTAAAAGTAGATGAGTTGACTGTGGGTGGTACTGAGTTTTAATATTAAAACCGTGTCATTGAGAATCTTTATTGACAATCCTTTAATAAATTCTATTTTTTTAGATGAAAATTAAGAAAACTGAGTCATGCCTAAAATTATATAAAATAAGACGTAGTATATGTAATTTTGTATACTACTATTTCACCCACAAGAAAGAATCAATATAATTATGATAGCAGCAATTTTTGAAAAATTTCAGGGCGCAATAACCATTAAAATGTATCAGACCCAACACCAAAAAACCATGGGGTTATTGTCAAAGTTAAAGCTACAGGTCTGTGTCGCAGTGATTGGCATGGTTGGATTGGACATGACTTAGATATAAAACTTCCCCACGTTCCCAGTCATGCATTAGCTGGTCTTGTAGAAGCGGTTGGGAAAAATGTTCAAAATTTCAGAATTGGAGATAAAGTAACCGTACTATTTGTATGTGGTGTTTGTGGCCAATGTAGTTCAGGAAATCATTAAGTCTGTGACAATCAATCTCAACCTGGCTTCACCCATTGGGGATCATTTGCAGAATATGTAAGTTTAGACTTTGCCGATACAAATTTAGTAAAAATTCCCCGAAAATATTAATTTTATAACGGCTGCTTCTTTAGGGTGTCGATTTTTCACATCATATAGGGCAGTAGTTGCCCAAGGACAAGTTACTGGAGGGCAATATGTCGTTGTACATGGATGTGGGGGTGTGGGCCTTTCGGCAATTATGATTGCTAATGCCTTAGGCGCACAGGTGATAGCTATAGATATAAATGACCAAACGTTAGAGTTTGCAAAAAAACTGGGTGCTTTTGCCACAGTAAACGGTTCTAATAATGCTAATCTAATTGAAGAAATAAAGAGCACTTAACTAACGGTTGGGCTCATGTCTCACTTGATGCATTAGGTAGCCAGGAAACTTGTTTTAATTCTATTTCTAACTTAAGAAAAAGAGGAAAACATATTCAAATTGGTCTAATGACAGGTGACCATCAACACCCAAAAGTGCCAATGGATCAAGTACTTGCTAATGAATTAGAAATAATTGGTTCTCACGGAATGCAGGCCTATAAATATCCTGAAATGTTAGAAATGATTAAAAATGAAAAACTACAGCCAGAAAAACTGATTGGAAAAACTATTTCACTTGATCAAGCGGCTCTATCTCTGCCAAATATGAATAATTTTAAAAACAAAGGCGTAACAGTGATTGATTCATTTTGAGTTTGTACTATTTAATGGCGTATGAAATAAAGATAATGAGTTAATAGTTATAGAAAGATGAAAATTAAAAATGAACAAGATCAACTAAAAATTGATGAATTGACTAATCAATTTTTTCGATTTATTATACCAATAAAAGCGGTAAAAAAACCGCATGTTCAAGACATTAAAAAACTGTTCATAAAACAAGGAATGATTATCAGCAACAATTCTGGTGAGCCGATTGTTTATAACCTACAAGAGTTTATTGAGCCAAGAAAAAAGATGTTAACCGAAGGCACATTAACAAATTTCAGTGAATATGAAATTTCTCATAAAACTGAAGTATTTGACCATATTGCCCAACGATTTAGTTCGTATGAGAAGTCAGGAATACTCAATGGAATACCTTTTAAAACAGAAGGCATGAAATCCATTCAATTTATTAAGAGTGACAATCAATGGAAAATGGTGAGTGTAACTTGGTGTGATAAAGAATAAATAATATTGAGGGTTTTGTGTTTTATTATCGCTTATATATAATAATACTTAGGAAAATTATTAAAAGAGGAAAAACTAATGAATAAAAAATACTATTATTTGATTGTATTGATTACTTTAATCTTATCAAAAACAACCAATGCAGCTCCTCCTATCGTATCTTTCAATACAAGTCCATCCATTGGATGTGCGACACCTCATACGGTTTTTTTTACTGACACAAGTATAAACGATTCTGTAGGTACAAGCTCTTGGCTTTGGGATTTTGGTGATAGCAATACTTCAACAGTACAAAATCCAGTACATAACTATGTAGCTGCAGGTGATTACATTGTCAGTTTAACCATTACTAATGCTGATGGTAATGATACAGCAACTGATCAGGTGCAGATTAGTATCCCAACGGCTGATATTGGGGGCCCCGCTTTCGGTTATTTTGGTTGTGGGCCTTTGGATGTTAATTTTGTAGATAATAGTTTATTCTCAAATTCAACATCATCCAGTTGGTTCTGGGAATTTGGTAATGGTGATACTTCCAACCAACAGAACCCACAATATACCTATCTGAATCCAGGTATTTACACTATTTCATTAACAATAACCGATGCTAATGGGTGTACGGACACACAAACAAAACCTGCCCATGTTCAGGTTATTGGGCCCAATGTTAGCTTTTCAACAAATCAAGTATCAAATCAAGCTCCATCTGATGTTGATTTTACTGACTTGACAATTTTTGGTGCTCCTATTACGAGTTGGACATGGGATTTTGATGATGCAATGAATACTTCTAATTTGCAAAACCCTAGTCATACATACAACAATGAAGGGATATATACCCCATCTCTAACAGTTACAGATATTGATGGTTGTAGCCGAACCGCAGAAAATGGTTCGATAACTGTTGTTACTGATCAAATTATCACATTTAATGATCCTGCAGATCAAATTTATAGTTTGGGAGGTACCTTTAACGCACCTGCTACTAGTGATTCTGGATTAGTGGTTACCTTGACTTCAAATAGTTTATCTGTATGTACAGTTACAGGAAACACCGTTACTATACTAAGTACAGGGACATGTAGTCTTACAGCTTCTCAGTCTGGCAGTGCTATTTATAATCCTGCCATGGATGTTGATCAAACGGTAATTATTTCACAAGCCAATCAAACAGTTACATTTAATGATCCTTTAGATCAAATATTTAGCGCTGGAGGAATATTTAATGCCCCAGCTATCAGTGACTCAGGTTTAGTCGTTAGCATAACTTCAAATAGTTTATCTGTATGTTCAGTCATAGGAAATACCGTTACTATATTAAGTGCTGGGACTTGTAGCCTCACTGCTTCTCAGTCTGGAAACATAAATTATAATCCAGCAATAGATGTGACCCAAACTATTGCAATTGCTCAAGCCGATCAAACCATAACTTTTAATGATCCTGTAGATCAAACATTTATCTCAGGTGGAACTTTTAACGTACCAGCTAGCAGTGATTCAGGGCTTACTGTAACGATTAATTCAAATGATGCCAATATTTGTACGATTTCAGGCTTTATAATCACAATGGTTAATACAGGTGTTTGCTCATTAACTGCCTCTCAACTAGGAGATGCAAATTACAATCCAGCAGTTGATGTCACTCAAACCGTTAATATCAATCCTGCTGATAACGATGGTGTTGATGATTTAATTGAAAATGCGGTACCAGATGCAGATGGTAGCGGTTTTGGTGATGGTGATGGAAATGGTATTTTGGATAGTACTGAAGACAATGTAGCATCATTTGTGGCATTTAATGGATCGGATTATTTCACAGTTAAATCAAATACACCTTTGTCCAATCTTAATGTTTCAATAGAGTCATTAGTAGGTTTAACAGAAAATGTTAGTTTTCCATATGATTTTTTAGGTTTTACAATTAATGACTTGAATGCTGGTGAAACAGTCATCGTTGAAGTTTATGTGCCTTATAACCAAATAATTAATAGCTATTGGAAACAAGGTAACGACAATCACTGGTCTAATATTGCTACAAATATTAGCCATATTGGCAATGTAAAAACAAAAATAACTATCCAATTAACAGAAGGTGGAAATTTTGATAGTGATAGTGATAGCAGCACTTTAACTGATCCAGGAGCTGCTGCTGTAACAAGATACAAAATACCAGTCATTTCAACTTGGATGATAATATTACTGGTTTTATCATTGGGGTTGGTTACTTATTCAAATATAAATAGAAATGAAAATACGTAAGTTTAATCAAAAAGATTTAAATGAAATAGTCGATATTTGTAACCATTATGCCCTAAATGACGTTTGTATTTTTCAGATAGAACCATATTCATTTGAAGAGATAGAAAGTAAATTTCAAACAATACTGCCTGTTTATCCGATATATGTAGCTGAATCAAGCGGAAAGTTTGTGGGTTTTGCATATGGTTCGCGTTGGCGAGATTAACCAGCCTATGATAAGACAGTTGAAACGACAGTTTACATCCATCATGATTATAAAAGTTCTGGATTAGGTGAAAAATTATATATTAAGTTGATTAATAAGTTAACTGAAATGAATTTCCATCTATTAGTTGCAGGTATGACTTTGCCTAATGAAGGTAGTCAAAAATTACATGAAAAATTAGGCTTTGAAAAAGTTGGAGAATTCAAGGATGCTGGCATGAAATTCGATAAATGGCACAACGTAGGCTTTTGGCAGAAGATATTAGAGTGATAAAATATTAATTATCACTCTGTTAATTGTTGATAGTTTAAAGATGTGTTCTCACATCTAGTAATTCTGGGAAGAAAGTTAAATCTAGTGCTTTTTTGAGGAAGTGAACTCCGCTGGAGCCACCTGAACCTTTTTTAAAGCCTATAATCCTTTCTACGGTTTTCATGTGTCTAAATCTCCACATTTGAAAGGATTGTTCAACATCTACTAACTGTTCACTCAAAGCATAGGCGTCCCAATTCTTATTAGTGTCTCGATAAATTTTTGTAAACATTTTCACCAAATCTGTATTAAAAACATGCGGCATAGTTTTGTCTCTGTTTAAACACTCCTCAGGTACGGCATAGCCATGTCTGGATAAATAACTCAAAAACACATCATAAACTGAAGCACTTTTTAAAACTTCCTCCAGGCTTTTGTGGGAATCACTGTCTTGAGGGAACATTTTAAGCATGTCTTTGTTTTTGTTGCCTAACAAAAATTCAACTACGCGGTATTGAACCGATTGAAAACCCGATGCGCTTCCAAATACATCTCTAAATTGAATATATTCACTGGGTGTTAATGTTTCTAACACAGCCCATTGTTCGAATAATTGACGTTGAATTTGTTTTACTCTGGCAAATTTCTTTGAAGCAATATCTAATTCATCAATTTCAATGTGTTTTATCGCTGCTTGGATTTCATGAATAATTAATTTGAGCCACAATTCTGACACTTGATGTTGAACAATAAATAACATTTCATCATGGTGAGGAGGAGAACTGAGCGGTACTTGAGCAGTGAGTATTTGATCTAAACGTAAATAACCAGCATAATTATCTTTTAAACTGACATCTGTTTTGATGGTTTTTTCTAACTTTCTATAATTTTTATCTGAACTCATTAAGTTATTTTTTTATTAAACAATTTTTATCTTAATTGAAATAGTAGAATCATTAAATCAAAAACTGAATTATTGTATAATCTAGAATTACTTTAAAAAATAAATAACAATGAATCTAGATATTAAAAATAAGCAGGCATTAGTTTGTGGCTCATCACAGGGAATGGGTAAAGCCATTGCCATACAGTTAGCAAAGCAAGGCGCTAATATTGTTTTATTTGCCCGCAATCAAGAATCTCTTGAAAAAGTTAAAAAGCTCTTAGATGTTTCTCAAGGCCAAGAACATAAAATTTTGTTGGCTGATTTCTCTTTGCCTCAACAAGTTAAAGAAGTCTTGGCTACTTTTATAAATGCAGGGAATGTTATTGATATTCAAATTAACAATACTGGAGGGCCAGCACCAGGACCAGCCAATTCAGCCAATAGCGACGACTTTATATCTGCATTTAATCAGCATTTAGTTGTTAATCATGAAATCATGAAATTGGTTGTACCCAACATGAAAGCTGCAAATTATGGCCGCATAATAAATGTTATTTCTACTTCGGTCAAACAGCCGCTAAATGGACTGGGCGTTTCAAATACTGTACGTGGAGCTGTGGCGAGTTGGGCTAAAACATTAGCTAACGAGTTAGGGGTGCACAACATTACGGTAAACAATGTTTTACCAGGTGCGACCAATACTTTGCGTCTAGAAGCTATAATCAAGAATAAAGCCGCGAAAAAAGGCATCAGCATTGAAGCAATGGAAGTTGAGGAAAAATCTATTATTCCATTACGTAGATTTGGTGAAGTTGAAGAATTTGCTGATGCTGTTGGATTTTTAGCATCGCCTTCTGCCAGTTATATAACGGGTATAAACTTGCCAGTTGATGGTGGTCGAACTTCTTGTTTATAGGACATTGTTTATAGGATATCAACATGCAAAAGATTAAAAACTACATCAATGGTCAGCTCATCGCACCCCAGAATGAGTCTTATTTGGATAATATCGCGCCTGCCACTGGTGAGGTTTATAGTTTAATCCCTGATTCTGACGAGCAAGATTTAACATTAGCTGTTGAAGCTGCACAATCGGCTAAAAATAAATGGGCTAATACTTCAACTGAAAAAAGGGCACAAATTCTGTGTAGGCTCGCTGATATTATTGAAGCCAATTCTGAAGAACTGGCAATAGCCGAAGCCATTGATAACGGTAAACCAGTAACGTTAGCCAAAGATGTTGATATTTATCGTTCTGCGGCTAATATTCGCTTTTTTGCCCATGCCTGTACTCAATTTTCAAGTGAGTCACATGCCATGGAAGATGTAGCTATCAATTATACTTTACGTGATCCAATTGGTATTGTTGGTTGTATTTCCCCATGGAATTTGCCCTTATATTTGTTCACTTGGAAAATAGCTCCAGCTTTGGCGTCAGGCAATGTTGTCATTGCAAAACCCTCTGAAATTACTCCTATGACGGCGTATTTGTTTTCTAAATTATGTATTCAAGCGGGTTTACCTAAGGGTGTTCTTAATATTCTTCATGGAACAGGGCCTAATATCGGCGCACCATTAGTCATTGATCCCAAGATAAAAGCCATTAGTTTTACGGGTGGTACATCAACTGGTGCACATATCGCAAAATCTACGGCTGGATTATTTAAAAAACTTTCTTTAGAGTTGGGTGGAAAAAATCCAACTGTCATATTTGAAGATTGTGATTTTGATGATGCTGTCAATACTGTAGTAAGGGCAGCATTCGCCAACCAAGGGCAAATTTGTTTGTGTGGTTCTCGTATTTATATCCAGCGGCCTATTTACGATAAATTTAAACAAGCCTTTATTGAAAAAGTTTCGCAAATAAAAATTGGTGATCCTTTAGAAAGTGATACCCAGCATGGTGCTTTGGTTTCAGAAGAACACATGAAAAAAGTTTTATCTTACATTGAATTAGCCCAAACCGAAGGCGGATCAATTTTAACGGGTGGTAAACAAATTACATTGCCAGGTCGTTGTGAAAAAGGTTATTTTGTCGAACCGACGGTCATTGAAAATCTAGATAATAATTGTCGCACCAATCAGGAAGAAATTTTCGGACCTGTTTGCACCATCATGCTATTTGATACCGAAGAGGAAGCATTAACACTGGCAAATGGCACACAATACGGGTTGGCATCTAGTGTTTGGACGAATGACTTAAAACGAGCCCATCGGATGGCAAAAAATATCGAAGCTGGAATTGTCTGGATAAATTGTTGGCTACTTCGTGACTTACGTACTCCATTTGGAGGCGTCAAGAGTTCAGGTGTCGGACGTGAAGGTGGGTTAGAAGCCTTAAGATTTTTTACCGAGCCTAAAAATGTGTGTATTAAGTACTAATAATGAGAATATTTGAATATGAAAATTAATAATTCCGAAAGACTATCCTTCAAAGTGATGGATAAAAACGACGCTAAAGATTTGTTTGAATTAGATCAAGATACTGAAGTAATGAAATATATCAATGGCGGTAAAATGACTACCATGAAAGAAATTCAAGATGTTTATATACCTAGAATGGCAAGTTATACCAATAAAGAAAAAGGTTGGGGGATTTGGGGTGTTACGATTAATCAGTCTCAAGAGTTTATTGGTTGGGTATTGGTTAGGCCTATGGAGTTTTTTAGTGATGAACCAGAGTTTGATAATATTGAATTAGGTTGGAGATTTGTGCAAAAATCATGGGGTAAAGGCTATGCAACAGAAGCAGCAAAACACATCATGCAAGCACTAGTTGATAATAAAAGTGCAACAGAGTATTCTGCCATTGCTGAAACTGAAAATGTGGCATCAATAAATATTATGAAAAAATTGGGAATGCAATTCCAAAAGAATGATTTACATAAGGATCCGTTAGGTGATTTGCAGGTAGATTACTATTCTGTAAAGGTTTAAGCCTCTTGAAATATTTAATTTCTCACTTGAACTAAGAACCTCATTCATTATAAAATAAAGCATGTCAATCTTATTATTTAATAAATCTTCAGGTTCAATATTCGCCAGTTCCACTGGTTGTAAATGGATTTTGAACTAAAAACCGCAGCACTTCATTGTGAGTTCATTTGCTCACGCCTGATTTATTTCCTTACATACATACTTTCAATCTTTACATTTGAGTTTTATTATCATGAATGAAAAAATAATTTCATCAACCGCTCCAGAACCAGTAGGAGCCTATCCACATGCCAGAAAAGTTGGCGATTTATTGTTTTTATCTGGGGTCGGGCCGAGAAAAAAAGGTAGCAAAGAAATTCCTGGTGTGACCCTAGGTACAGATGGCAATATTATCGATTATTGTATTGAAACCCAATGCCGCAGTGTGTTTGATAATGTTCGAAATATATTAGAAGCCTCAGGATCAAATTGGAATAACTTGGTTGACGTACAAGTCTTTCTCACCAATATGAAAGACGACTTTAAGATTTACAATAAAATTTACGCAGAATATTTTGCCAGCAATCAACCGTGTCGAACTACTGTAGAAATCAATTGTTTGCCAACACCCATCGCGATAGAATTAAAATGTATCGCAACAACAAGTTCAATAACAGAGGATTACGCATGACTAAGCCAATGGCTCCTTTTAATTTCAACAAGTGGATAGATGACCACCGAGAATCACTCAAACCACCTGTATGCAACAAACAAGTGTTCGATGATGGTGATTTTATTGTCATGGTTGTTGGTGGACCAAATGGTCGCCGCGATTATCACTGGGAAGAAGGTCCAGAGTTTTTCTATCAACTAGAAGGTGAAATGCTTTTGAAAACCATCCAAGATGGCGAAAAAGTGGATTATCCGCTGAAAGCGGGCGATGTATTTTTATTGCCGCCTGAAGTTCCCCATTCTCCAGTTCGATTTGCCAACTCCATTGGATTAGTAGTTGAGCGTAAACGAGTAAAAGGTGAGCAAGATGGTTTGATGTGGTTTTGTGAAAAATGTGACACCAAACTCTATGAAGAATATTTTCATTTAACAAATATAGAAAAGGATTTTTTCCCAGTTTTCGATCGTTTTTTGAACGATGAAGAAAACCGCACTTGCAAGAAATGCGGCACCATTATGCCCAAGGAGAACAAACTTGACGTGTAACCACCTAACGATTGATATTCACACACACATCTTGCCTGAGACTTGGCCTGATTTAAAAAAGAAATACGGTTACGGTGGTTTCTTAAATCTTGACCATCACAAATGTGGATGTGCGCGGATGTTGATTGATGGTAAATTTTTCCGTGAAATCCAAGAAAACTGCTGGTCTCCAGAAGTACGCATGCATGAATGTGATCAACAACAAGTCAATGTTCAAGTATTATCGACAGTTCCTGTGATGTTTAACTATTGGGCTAAAGGCAAAGATACACATGATTTATCACAAATTTTAAATAACCACATTGCTGGCATTGTAGACAAATATCCTAAGCGGTTTATCGGCTTGGGCACTTTACCCATGCAAGACAGCAAACTTGCCATAAAAGAATTAGAACGATGTGTCAATGAATTGGGTATGGCTGGTGTACAAATCGGCTCACACATCAATGATTGGAATCTTAATGCTCCTGAATTATTTGACATCTTTGCCGCTGCTGAAGAATTGGGCGCGGCAATATTTGTTCATCCTTGGGATATGGTAGGCAAAGAACAAATGGAAAAATACTGGCTTCCGTGGTTAGTTGGCATGCCAGCAGAAACTTCATTGGCGGTGTGTTCTATGATATTTGGAGGTGTTTTGGAGCGTTTGCCAAATTTACGCATCGCCTTTGCTCATGGAGGTGGTGGATTTCCTGCATCTATTGGCCGAATTGAGCATGGTTATAATGTTCGCCCTGATTTAGTAGCTGTTGATAACCCACACAACCCACGTAAATACTTAAAACAAATCTATCTAGATACATTGGTACACGATCCACACATGTTGAGTTATTTAATGAATATGATGGGCGAAGAAAAACTAGCCTTAGGCACAGATTATCCTTTTCCTTTGGGTGAATTAGAACCTGGTAAGTTGATTAAATCTATGAATTATTCAGATGCCACGACTGGCCGTTTATTACATGGCAGTGCTTTGGAGTGGTTAAACCTTGAAAAAGAGATATTTCTGGGATGAAATTAACTTTAACATTAGCCGATTCAACTTATGAAGTAGATACAGACAATGCTGTGAGTTTAGCTATTCCTTTAAAGTTTAATGACAAACAACCCAATCATTTTGGAGCAGATATTGCAACAAAAGAATCACTGCATAGCGGTGGATTTATTGGCGATACTAAACGCGGTGGCAGTTGTAATGTTGACAGCATTACTTTGGTGCCTCATTGTAACGGCACACACACTGAATCGATAGCACATATTGTGCATGAGCAATTCTCGATTGGGAAAAACAATCAAAACAGTTTAACTCTATGCCAATTGATGTCTGTCACACCTATTAATGCAACAGAATCTAATGATTCATATTTGCCTGAGTTACAAAGTAGCGATAAAGTCATTGATTTAGCTTGTTTGTTAAGCCAAATTAAACCTAGTGCGATTGAGCAGATTGAATCGCTTGTGATTCGCACATTGCCCAACCATGATAATAAATTAAGTGCTATTTATGGCGATAATAATCAGCCACCTTTCTTTACTCATCAAGCCATGAGTTGGTTAGCTCAATCAGGTATCAAACATTTATTAGTTGATATGCCGTCGATTGATAAGATGTACGACGATGGTCAATTAAGCAATCACCATATTTATTGGCGGGTAGAACCCAATTCTAGGTTGTTGAATGATAAATCTCGACCTGATCGGACTATTACTGAAATGATTTATATAGAAAATAGTGTTGCCGATGGTTTATATTGTCTAAATTTACAACTGCCAGCTTTTGATTTGGATGCTGCCCCCAGTCGTCCGATTTTATATCCATTAAATAAGATATAACCGTAAGGTGGGCTTGCCCACCAAAATTCTCAACTATAAAAATGAGGATTCAATAAAAATCCATGGTGGGCAAGCCCACCTTACAACGAAGAAGAAACAATGAATAAATTTACATTAGAATACGCTCAACAATTAGATGCACAAGACCCTATCGCACACATGCGTGATGAATTTTATATCCCTAAACAAGATAATGGGGAAGATGAAATTTATTTGTGTGGTAATTCATTAGGATTACAACCAAAGAAAACAGCTGAGTATTTAAATTATGAATTGTCTCAATGGCAAAAGCTTGGCGTTAAAGGACATTTTTCAGGAGATTTTCCATGGATGCCTTACCATGAGTTTTTAGCCGATGAATCAGCAAAATTAGTTGGTGCCAAACCATCTGAGGTGGTTTGTATGAATTCATTAACTGCCAACTTACATTTTATGATGGTTAGTTTTTATCAGCCTAAAGGAAATCGAAATAAAATATTAATTGAAGAACATGCCTTTCCATCAGATCATTATGCGGTGGAATCACAAATTAAATTTCATGGATTAAATCCAAATGAATCCATGCTTTTAGCCAAGCCAAGAAATGGTGAGGACACCATACGTACCGAAGATATTATTAGCATTATAGAATCACAAGGAGAAGACATTGCTTTAGTTATGTTACCAGGCGTTCAATATTACACAGGTGAAGTTTTTGATATGCAAGCCATTACACAAGCCGCTCAAGCAAAAGGTTGCAAAGTGGGGTTTGATTTAGCGCATGCAGCAGGTAATATCAGCATGCAATTAAACCAATGGGGAGTAGATTTTGCCGCTTGGTGTAGTTATAAATATCTTAATTCAGGTCCTGGTTCTGTAGCAGGATGTTTTGTACATGAAAAACATCACAATAATAAGGACTTGCCACGTTTCGCTGGGTGGTGGGGACATGACAAGGAAACTCGATTCGAAATGGAAAATACATTTGTACCTATGCAAAGTACAGAGGCTTGGCAGTTATCCAATCCACCGATTTTATCTCTTGCAGCGATTCGAGCTTCACTAGATACAATAAAACAAGCGGGCGGCATAGAAGTTTTGCGTAAAAAATCCATTCAACTATCAACATACATGCGTGATTGTTTAGAACAAGAATTAGAAGATGAAATTGATATCATTACGCCTAAATCCATCAAGCATTCAGGTGCTCAATTATCTCTTATAGTTAAAGGTGATGTTGATGGTAAAACTGTATTTGATGCTATTGAAGCAAAAGGAGTCACTTGTGATTTTAGACACCCCAATGCCATACGTGTAGCTCCAGTTCCTTTGTACAATTCTTATACAGATGCCTTTAAATTCGTTACTTTATTGAGGGAGGCATTGTCATGAAGGAGCCTATTATTATCATTGGTGCGGGTTTAGTTGGTTCTATGATGTCTATTTACCTAGGACAAAGAGGTTATAAAGTTGATGTCTATGAAAAATTACCTGATATTCGCAAAGAAAGTATTTCGGCAGGCCGTTCGATAAATTTAGCGTTAGCCAATCGAGGTATTAGACCTATGAAACAACTAGGCATCATGGAAAAGGTTGAAAAATTACTAATTCCTATGAAAGGTCGAATGTTGCATGATATTGAAGGGAATTTACAGTTTCAATCTTATGGTCAAAAGCCTGAAGAAGTGATTTATTCGGTTTCACGTGGAGGATTAGTCAGTTTGTTACGTGATGAAGCTGAAGCAACTGGTAATGTGACTTTTCATTTCAAGCAAACTATTGAATCGATAGATCTAGACAACAATTACATACTGGTCAATGGAGGAAAGAAAATTTTTGGAAAACTTCTAGGAGCAGACGGGGCGGGATCAATTGTTCGTAAAAGTTATGAAACGGATGGAGTTAAAGGTGTTAGTTTTGAGTTGTTAGATCATAGTTACAAAGAATTGACTATTCCAGCAAGCGAATGTGGCGACTTCTTAATTGATAAGCATTCATTGCATATCTGGCCACGTGGCGAATACATGTTAATTGCACTACCAAATCTAGATGGTTCATTTACTGTTACTTTGTTTTTACCAACAAAAGGCGAACTGAGCTTTGAAACTCTCACCGCTAAAGAATCCGTGATTGCGTTATTCAAAACTAAATTTAAAGACGCGACTGATTTAATGCCTGAATTAACCGACATGTTTTTCGAAAATCCAACGGGCATGCTTGGAACCATTCGTTGTCAACAATGGCATCATAAAGAAGCCTTGTTAATAGGTGATTCAGCCCATGCCGTGGTTCCATTTCATGGTCAAGGTATGAACTGTGGCTTCGAAGATTGTTATGAACTCAATGCATTATTAGATGAACATGAAGATAATTGGGATAAAGTGATGGACTTATACACTGAAATTCGCCGACCCAATGCCAATGCAATTGCCGACATGGCTTTGGATAATTACATTGAAATGCGTGATTCGGTGAGAGACCCTAAATTTCATCTGAAAAAAGCCATCGCTTTTGAATTAGAAAATCAATTCCCACAACAATTTATTCCCAGGTATTCCATGGTTATGTTTCATCATATTCCGTATGCTGATGCACAATCAAGAGGT